>OLSD01003185.1_pt1 | contig 10584 bp, 9 predicted proteins | sample 1672211 | NCBI WGS metagenome assembly OLSD01 (sample SAMEA3136659, study PRJEB25190) | human gut metagenome
TTTGAAAAACCCTGGAAATCCTTGATTTCCGGGGTTTTTTGTTGTCTGGTGGAGAGAAAAAATGCCGTTTTGAACCGTTTCAAACCGGTTCAGAGTGGAAAAATTGGGGTCAAAATCGAAGCGGAAATCATTTGAAAAATCTATGGTTTTAGAGTGTTTTGGAGTGCTTCAAATTAAAAAAATGATAATATAAGGTTGAAGTATTCGACGTATTTTCTGAATAAAAGTATATGAGGAAGGAAAACATTCTTTCTAATGCTGGCATGAAAAAATATCAAAAAAAGAGGCACTGAAAAAGGCAGAGGACATGCTCCGGAAAACGGGTGTTCCGCGTGTGGAGCATATGATGAAGGAGTATCCGTTCCAGCTTTCCGGCGGCCAGAGACAGAGGGTCATGATTGCCATGACACTTGTATGTAAGCCGGAAATTCTGATCGCGGATGAGCCGACGACCGCACTGGATGTAACGATTCAGGCACAGATTCTGGATCTGATGAACCAGCTGAAAAAAGAGACGGGTACATCCATCCTGTTTATTACACATGATCTTGGCGTTGTTGCAGAGGTCTGCGATGATGTTGCTGTTATGTACTGTGGCCGCGTGGTAGAGCGTGGAGATGTAAAAACAATTTTCGCCAATCCGTCCCATCCGTATACGAAAGGACTGCTGGGATCGATTCCGAGACTGGGAGACGCCGGAAAAGAACTGAAGTCGATTCCGGGTAACGTTCCAAACCCGAAATATATGCCGAAAGGCTGCAAATTTGCGCCGCGATGTCCATACGCTTCGGAAAAATGCCGCGAGGCAGAACCGGAATTTTTCCAGATCGGGGAAGGCCATATCAGCAGATGCTGGCTCTGCGAAAGCGGACAGCTCAAAACAGACCACGTAGAGAAGGCAGGTGACTAGGATGTCGGATAAATTACTTAGAGTAGAGGATTTGAAAATTTATTATCCGGTTGCCGGAAGCGGATTTGGAAAAAAGGAATTCGTCAAAGCGGTAGACGGAGTTACCTTTGAGGTAAAAAAAGGCGAGGTGTTCGGAATTGTAGGCGAGTCCGGCTGCGGAAAATCCACACTGGGAAGAGGCGTCTGCAAACTGGAAAATCTGACATCGGGTCATGTGTATCTGGATGGCGAAGATATTACAGAATACAATGACCGGAGAATGCGTTCCGTCCGGAAAAAGGTACAGATGGTTTTTCAGGATCCGTATATGTCCCTGAATCCACGGATGTCTGTTTTTGACATCATTGCAGAGCCGCTGCTGATGCATCATCTGTATCAGGATAAAGCGGATCTGGAAAAGAAAGTGCTGGATCTTTTGCACAGGGTAGGACTGGATGACTACCATGCAAACCGTTATCCACATGAATTTTCCGGCGGTCAGCGTCAGAGAATCGGAATTGCCCGCGCACTTGCGGTAGAACCGTCTCTGATCATCGCAGACGAACCGGTTTCGGCACTGGATGTGTCCATTCAGGCGCAGGTTCTGAATCTTTTAAATGAACTGAAGCATGATCTGGATCTGACCTACATTTTTGTGGCACATGACCTGAGCGTTGTGGAATACATCAGTGACCGTGTCGGCGTTATGTATCTCGGTAATTTCGTGGAAGTCGGAGAAAAAGAGAAAATTTACAGCAATCCGATGCATCCGTATACGCAGGCACTGCTTTCCGCAGTTCCGGTTCCGGATCCGACGGCAAAAAGAGAAAGAATTCTGCTGGAGGGAAGTATCCCGTCCGCCCACAAGCCGCCGACAGGCTGCAAATTCCATACCAGATGTCCAAAATGCATGGAATGCTGCAAAACACAGGCGCCGGAGCGGTATGAAGTGGATGACGGACATTATGTATATTGTCATCTTTATGATAAAGAAAGAAGGGAACAGCAGAAATGAAGCTTTTTATCAGTGCAGACATCGAGGGCTGTGCCGGAGTGGCACTGACCGATGAAACACATAAGAAGGAAAGCGTGTACCAGAGATTCGCAGAGGAGATGACCGAAGAGGTCGTTGCGGCATGCGAAGCGGCACATGAAGCGGGTGCGGATGAGATCGTTGTAAAGGACGGTCATGGAGATGCATCCAACATTGATCCGCTGAAAATGCCGGAGTATGTCACCTTGATCCGGGGAAAGAGCGGTCATCCGTACAATATGATGTATGGCATCGACGACAGCTATGACGGCGTACTGTATCTTGGCTACCATGCACCGGCAGGAGATCCGAATTTTTCGATCAGCCACACATCGACAGGAAACAGCCTGTATATTCACCTGAATGGAAAAGTGATGAGTGAGTGCATGCTGAACAGCTATACAGCAGCATCACATCACGTACCGGTGCTGTTTCTTTCTGGAGATGAAGAGATCTGCCGGCAGGCGAAAGAACTGATTCCGGGCATTACGACAGTGGAAACGAAGCATGGTGTCGGTGCGGCAACGTGGTGCAAGGCGAAAGGAAAAGTGATATCCGAAATCCGGGAAGGGGTAAAAAAGGCAGTTGCCGGACAGAAAAAAGAGTGCCAGGTGGCTCTCCCGGAGCACTTTACATATGAGGTAACTTACAAAGACTGGAAAAAGCGTACACGATGTCGTTTTATCCGGGAATGCAGAAGGTAGATACCTTCACAAATAAGCTGGAGACAGATCGCTGGATGGATATTGTCACAGCACATTGCTTTGTTGTATATTAAGAATATAAATCAGATAGAAACCCAAAGAAAAGAGGATAAAACAATGGATATAGAAATGTTTGGCAAGCTTTCCGATGCATTTGGACCAAGTGGATTTGAGGAGGATGTTATCCGTACCATTGCAGATTACTGCAAAGAATTTGATGTGGAAAACGACGCAATGAATAACCTGTATGTGCGGATGCCGGGAACCGAGCAGGATTCCCGTCCGGTCATCCAGCTGGATGCCCATCTGGACGCATGCGGTTTTATGGTACAGAATATCCAGGACAACGGATGCCTTGGCATTATCATGCTTGGCGGCTTTCATCTGACCAGCCTTCCGGCACATGCGGTATGGATCCGCACCAGATCCGGAAAGATGGTACATGGTATTATCTGCGCGAAACCGGTTCATTTCATGACAACAGCAGAACGCAACAGCCAGACTCTGGAAATTGAAAAAATGTATGTGGATGTCGGAGCAACCAGCCGCGAGGAGGTTGAAAATGTTTTCGGAATCCATATCGGCGATCCGATGATGCCGGATGTGACCTTTGAATACGATGCAGAGCATGAAATCTGCTTCGGAAAAGCCTTTGACAACCGTGCCGGCTGCGCGTGCATCGTAGATACGATGAAACAGCTGGAAAAGGAGCAGGCTTCTCTTGCGGTTAATGTTGTCGGCGCCTTTGCAGCGCAGGAAGAGGTCGGAACCCGCGGTGCAGTGGTAACAAGTCAGATTGTAAAACCAGACCTTGCCATTGTATTTGAAGGATCTCCTTCCGATGACTTTTTCATCAGCGCAGGACAGGCACAGGGATGCATGAAAAAGGGTGTTCAGATCCGTATTCTGGACAACAGCTATATTTCCAATACGCAGTTTATTTCACTGGCTGAGGAAGTGGCAGCAAAATGCGGAATCAAATACCAGGAGAGCGTAAGAAGAGGCGGAAGCACAAACGCAGCAAAAATCAGCGTGACAGGAAAAGCAGTTCCGTGTCTGGTGCTTGGTGTTCCATCCCGCTATGCGCACAGCCATTACAATTTCTGCGCAAAAGAAGACCTGGAGGCAGCAAGCGCAATGGCAGCCAATGTCATTCGTGCTTTAGATGAGGAAAAGATCCGTCATATCTGCCATCAGGATGTACTGTAAAATATTCGATAACGAAAGAAAAAGCATGCCGGAAGCGGGTTCACAGGAAAGGTGAAGCCGTTTTCGGCATATCTGGTAAAAAAGGAGAGTTTACAAGTGAGAAAACCGATCATTGGAATCTTGGGAAATACGTATAAAACACAGCCGGGACTTTTTTCGAGTGCGGAGAGAATGTATGTCAACAGTGATTACATCGAAGGTGTTCTGAACAACGGCGGAATTCCGATGGCAATTCCGGCAGTTGCCATGAAAGCGGATCCGGAAGGCATACTTGCCGTGTGCGACGGCATTCTGGTTCCCGGCGGAGAGGACTTAAATCCGTGGTATTATGGGGAAGAGCCAAAACCGCAGATCCAGACGATCCGTCCGGAGATCGACGAGGCCTGGTTTGCACTTGGACGGGCAGCAAAAGAGATGGGAATGCCTATGCTTGGCATCTGCAAGGGAATTCAGTTTTTAAATGTCCTGTGCGGCGGTGATCTGTACCAGGATATTTATACACAGAAGGAAACCACAATTTTGCATCTGCAGTCCCTGGAGCGGTCGTATCTGCATCACCATGTGGAAATTAAAGAGGGAACCCATCTGGCAGAAATCCTCGGGGCAGGTACCCATGCGGTAAACTCCATGCATCATCAGGCAGTCCGTACGCCGGGAGAGGACATCCTGGTTTCAGCAACGGCGCCGGATGGTACGATCGAGGCGATTGAAAGCAGCAACGGACAGATTGTGGGCGTACAGTGGCATCCGGAAGGGCTGATTCACACAGCGCCGGAGATGAACCGTCTTTTTGCGGATCTGGTAGAAAGAAGCTGCAGGTACAGAGAAAAAAGGTAACGATTTGGAACCATGTAAGAGAAAAGAAAAACCGGGATGGGACTTTTGAACCGTTACGAAAAAATGAGAATGGATAAAGATGCGATTCCAAAAGCAGAGAGCAGGAATCGTTCGGGAGGCAAAAAAGAATGAACAGAACAATAAGAGTATCGGCGGCAGGTGATATTCTGATTATGAAACGGCTTCTGCCGGGATATCAGGATGTTTTGCCGATTCGCGAATTTCTGATGCAGGGAGAGGTTCGGATGGCGAATCTGGAAACGACGATATCGGACGGCAGCTGTTACGCATCGGCGTATTCCGGCGGAACATGGCTGACGGCAGATGCGAAGTGTCTGGAAGATACCCTGCGTTACGGTTTTAATTTTCTTGGGATTTCGAATAATCATACAATGGATTATTCCTATGAAGGACTGGCGTCTACGATCTGTGAACTGAAAAAAAAGGACGTGGCGTATGCCGGAGCAGGAAAAAATCTTTATGAAGCATCGCGTCCTGCCATTCTGGACACAACGGCGGGACAGATTGCGGTGATTGATATCTGTTCTACCTTTGAGAATGCAGCCAGGGCGGGAAGCCAGACGGAACGGCAGCCGGGCCGGCCTGGCTTAAATCCGCTGCGTTTTTCGGAAAAATATACCATTACGGAAAAACATGCGCAGGATCTCGCGGAGATTGCAGAGGTGACCGGAATCAACGGACTGCGGGATCTGCACCGGCAGGAGGGATTTATCGCTCCGCTTCCCGAGGGTGTCATGGAATTTGGCGGGAAAATGTTTGAAATCAGCAAGGACGGAACAGAGGGAAGAAGCTCCAGCCCGAATCCGATCGATGTGAAACGCACCGTCGATGCAATCCGGGAAGCAAAGATGACATGTGAGGCAGTCCTGGTCATGGTACATTCCCATGAAATCCGCAAGGACAACGACGAGGAAGCGGATTATTTTCTGGAAGAATTTGCGCACGCCTGCATCGATGCGGGCGCCAGCGCGGTGATCGGGGGCGGAACGCATCAGCTGAAGGGAATCGAACTGTATCATGACTGTCCGATTTTCTACTGTCTCGGAAATTTTATCTTTGAAAATCAGTATGTACGCCTTCTGCCTGCAGACTACATGGAAAAATATGGTCTGAATATTCATACAGCAGCATCCATCGGAATTGCCAGGCGGCAGGAGCAGTCCTCGCATTCTCTCTATGAAATTCCGGAGGTCTATCGGAGCGTGCTGCCGTATTTCGAAATCTGTCAGGGAAAATGCACACATCTGGAGCTGCTGCCGGTCGAGCTTGGTATGGACAGGGAAAATGCAGAAAAAAATATTCCGTATGTGGCAGACGAAAAAACAGCAGAAAAAATTGCAGAATATCTCACCCGCGTGAGCAGGAGATATGGAACAGAATGGGAATACAAAGAAGGAAGGATTGTACTTCATGCGTAAAAAATGGGAAATAGAAGACGAATACCGAAAGTTTTGCCGGAACAACAAAGAACTTGCGCTGCAGACGCTGCGGGAGCTGACACTGACCCCGACGGAAACGGGAAAAGAGGAGCAGAGAATCGCATACTGTGTGGAGTGGATGAAACGGCAGGGCATGGAATCGGTTCATACGGATGAGCTTGGAAATGTAATCTGGGAGTATCGGCCGGAACAGAAAAAGAAGGTTCTGTATACGGCGCATCTGGACACCGTGTTTTCGCTGGAGGAACCGCTGGAAATCAAAGAAGACGGAATGATCTGGCGTTGTCCCGGTATCATAGACGATACCGTGAATGTCGTGATGCTTCTGATGGCGGCAAAATACGTTCATGAGACAGAGCCGGAACTTCCCTGTGGTCTGATTTTTGCATCGGATCTGGGAGAAGAAGAGCTTGGCAATCTCTGCGGCGTCCGCGCACTTGTCGACCATTATGAAGAAAATCTGTGCGGAATGGCAGCCTTTGATCTGTATCGGGATAAAATGTATCCCATCTGCATCGGATCTGTCCGATATCGGATTTCGGCAAAAACAAAGGGCGGTCATTCCTTTCTGAATTTCGGAAGAAAAAATGCCATTGCAGAGCTTGCGGGCCTGATCGGAGAGCTTTACCGTTTTCAGACGGATGCAGCATCTCATACGACATACAATGTGGGAAAAATAGAGGGAGGAACCTCTGTCAATACGATTGCGCAGGATGCCTTCATGCTGTTTGAATTCCGTTCGGAAGATTACCGGAGTCTGGAAGCCTGCGAAACATATCTGGAGGAGACCATAGCAGCACGCCAGAGTGAGGAGGTACAGTATTCCTGTGAGCTCGTCGGAAAGCGGCCGTGCGCAAGAGAAACCGATCCTGTCCAGATGGCGCGTATGACGCGGTGTGCACAGAAAACGCTGAAGGCAGCCGATGGGGAAGAGCCGGTATGCTCCGAAGCATCCACAGACTGTAATATCCCATTGTCGCGGCATATTCCTGCCATCTGCGTTGGTTTCTGCCGGGGCGGGGGAGCACATACCAGAGAAGAATGGCTCGATGCCGCCAGCGTAGAAGATGGCATGTGTGCAGCCGTAGCACTCGTATGCCGGCTTCCCTGGATGTGCTGTGAGAGCAGAATCGTTGTAAGGGACGGGATAGAGGATCAAAAAGAGAGAGAAGAAATCCGGCAGCTGCTGGAGCTGTGCGATCAGGATTTTGTTCCGCCGCTTTCCCACCGCAACAGTACATCCCAGACGAACTGGGCCGAGACAGAAGAAAAGACGGATGGAATTGCAGAATATCTGGAGAATATCTGCAGTCAGCATGTGGTGCTGTGGAAGGAAGAGGGAGTCGTGCGGGCCTTTATGACCTGGAAGGATCATTTTAACTGTGAGAATCTGGAAGCATATCCGGATTCCTGCTATCTGACCACCCTCTGCGTCTGGCCGGATTACCGGGGACAGGGAATTTCGGAGGTAATGTATGCAGAAGCAGAAAAGGACATCGCGGCAAAATTTCCGGGAAGCCGGATTACTCTCCGTACCTGGTCTACAAACGGGGCACAGGAGCATATTTTGGACAAACTGGGATATGGTCTTGTCAGGCGGCTGAAGGATGACCGGGGAGAAGGAATTGATACGGTTTATTTTGTAAAAAAGGAAGAAAACGACAGATAACATGGTGCTTGCAAATCGCAGCTTATAGTGTCATAATCGGAAGCATAAGACAGCAAAAGGAGGGCTATAGCTATGCCTTGTACAACCATTTTAGTTGGAAAGAAAGCATCGTATGACGGTTCCACCATGATCGCGCGAAATGACGATTCCGGTGCGGGTCATTATACATCGAAAAAATTTGTGGTGATTCACCCGGAGGAGCAGGCGAGAACATATAAAACCGAGATTTCTCATCTGACCATCGAGCTTCCGGACAATCCGATGCGGTACACTGCAGTGCCAAATGCAGAAAAAGGCGAGGGTGTCTGGGCAGCAAGCGGCGTAAATGCAGCGCAGGTCGGTATGACTGCGACCGAGACAATCACATCGAATCCGCGTGTGCTGGGGGCTGATCCGCTTGTTGTTTATCAGCCGGCGGAAGACGGAAAAGAAGAGGTTCCGGGCGGAATCGGCGAGGAGGACCTTGTTTATATTGTTCTTCCTTATATTAAAAGCGCCAGAGAGGGTGTCAAAAGACTGGGCAGTCTGCTGGAGCAGTATGGTACATACGAGATGAACGGCATTGCATTTCAGGACCACGATGAGATCTGGTGGCTGGAGACGATCGGCGGCCATCACTGGATGGCAGTGAAAGTGCCGGATGACCATTATGTGGCCATGCCGAACCAGCTTGGCATCGACCATTTTGATCTGGAGGATGCACTCGGCGAGCAGAAGGAATATATGTGCTCAGCGGATTTGAAAGAATTTATTGAAACATATCATCTGGATCTTTCTATGGACGGAAATTTTAATCCGCGCGATGCCTTCGGAAGCCACGACGATTCCGATCACGTTTACAATACACCGCGTGCCTGGTTCATGGAGCGCTATCTGAACCCGCACACGAAAAAATGGGACGGACCGAATGCCGATTACACACCGGTATCCGATGATATTCCGTGGATGATGGTTCCGGAGAAGAAGATCACCGTAGAGGATGTGAAATATGTACTGTCCTCCCACTATCAGGGAACACCGTACGACCCGTATGCCGCATACGGCGATAAATCATGGAAGGGAGCATACCGCTCCATCGGTGTCAACCGGACCGATTTCCTTTCTGTCATCCAGATGCGCCCGGATCACAAAGGGGACAACGGCATTCTGCAGTGGATTGCGTTTGCGTCAAATGCGTTCAATGTGCTGGTTCCGTTCTACACCGATGTGACGACAACACCGGAGTATCTTTCCAACACAACGGGAGAGGTTTCCACAGATAACTTCTACTGGGCAAGCCGCATGGTGGCAGCAATGGCAGATGCGTCCTATAAGTCTTCTATCTTCCACATTGAGCGGTATCAGGAAAAGGTGATGGCAAAAGGCCATGCACTGATCCATCAGTACGATGCGCTGCTTGCAGGGGAGACAGACGAAACAAAGCAGACACAATTGAGAGAAGAAGCAAACAACAAAATCGCTGAAATGCTGAAAAAAGAGACGGGTGCAACACTGCACAAGGTACTCTTTGAACTCAGCAACCAGATGAAAAACGCATATTCCAGATCGGATGCGTAAGGCTTTTTCAAGCAAAGACTACGGGAGTACACAGAATGGTTCTGTGCGCAGGAAAAACTGTGCGCAGAACCATTTTCTGTCCGGAACCGCCTCGAACAAAAACTCTCCATGAGGGCTGCGGATGTTACAGTTCATTTTAAGTGGCGTTAGGGGTTTTGTGTTATACTCGAAATATCTTTTTAAAATCCGGAAAAAACGTGTGTCTGAAAAAATCCAATTTTTCAAAAATTCGACATACTATAAATGTAACTGTTAATAAGTCTTTAGAAAGGAGGGGGTCAAAATGAAAATTTGGACACCGATTCCAGTAGAAACAAAAAAAGCGTTAGAAAGGGGGGAATGCGTGGGGCAAACAATTCAAGATTCTCCGTGGGAGGTCAGCGTTGAATCTGTGATTGGATATGAATTTGTAAGAGATATGCAGATCAAAAAAAACAAAGATTTTTCCGCCGTCAAGAGAAGCCATTCCAATCGTTGGTTGGATTAAATATATGGGAGAAACTGCATCTATTGACGAAGGGATAGACGAGGACAGTGAGAGACGGGCAAAGGAACTGCTTGTGAAATTGGCAGAGTACAAGCCACTTGCCAAGATCGAGGAACTTGAGGAGCAGAATTATAACATGATTGATGAGAGGCTCAACAATGGAGTGGAAAAATTCAATCGTGAGGAAGAAAAGAAAGAAAAGCAGAAAAAGCCGGAAGCACGTTTTTTCTTAAAAGGACGACTGGCAGCCAAGCAGAAGGAAGCGGCACAGGGAAAAAATAAGGATATGAAGGATCAGGAAAAATCAAAAAATACACATAGGGAGATATAAGAATATGGACAATCTATTTCGATAGAAGAAACAAATCTGCTCTGTATATTCCAGAGCGATAGTAAAGAAAAGGTCATAGAAGAAATTCGCAAGTCAATGAAGCACATTGACGATGATGAGCTTGTTGAGTTGTCGGTGCGTGTGATAGAAAAACTGAGTTGTATGAGTGATGAAGAGTTTTCAGGAATTGACATAGAATTTGTAGAATAATATAATGGGTATGTGCAATCAATGCTGGTGGTGCAGACCCATTTTTTAAAAAATAGATTATTGCTAATTTAACTGATATATGCTAATCTAATTATAGACCGTAGGAAGGCAGGGGTAATGCCCGAATCCAAATATTTCATTGGCGGGATTAAGAATGGTATATCCATTCTTTTTTTTTTACCTATCAGGAGGTGTAAA
>OLSD01003194.1_pt1 | contig 10555 bp, 10 predicted proteins | sample 1672211 | NCBI WGS metagenome assembly OLSD01 (sample SAMEA3136659, study PRJEB25190) | human gut metagenome
ATTTAAAAGCCGATGGAATTTACTCTTGCACTGGAATTTACTTTTTCAAGTCAGCTCAGACTTATCATCCAACCGATTTTATCACTTCTACCGAAACTATGGCTCTATATTTTTTAATAATGCATTAATATTTATTGCAGGAATTACAAAAGGTTCTATATCAGGCTGTGCCGTCATCCGTGTAACCTGTGATCTCAGATAAGGAAACAAAATTGCAACTGCATTCTTTGTTATAATAATATCCTTTTTCTCCTGCTCTAGCTTGGTTCGGAGCTCAAAAAAATACTGCATATATAAGTTTTCACATAATTTCAAAATTTCTGTTTCAATCTGCTCATTGCTGATTGAAACTCCCCTCTCGGATCAGCAATTAATATCTCCAATTCATGAGACGTTCTCCAGCAATTTACAGCTTCTACAACGTCAAGCATGATCTCCAATGCCTCACGTAGCTCATCCACTGTCACAATAACAAAATTATCCCCCGGATATCTTGCATCATAATAATAGTCTTTGAGTAATGCCAGATCCTTCCTCTCTAATTGCAAGGAAGTATCCACCCTTTTAATCTCATCGTATAAGGCGCGCAAATTATGGGATGTCATTAGTTTTTCAATTCCAGTACAAACCAGTTCTGCCACAGATTTCAACATTTTTTCTGCAATTTGCTGTGCCGAAGCTGCAGCCGGATTGCAGTATACAGGTGACACTGCATCCCTTAAATACCAGAATTCATTGCACGCAATAGAATAATAAGAATTTGCCTTTATCATATTTTCAACTCCTTATAATCTCTTCTTAACTGTTGTGTAAACTTTGAATTATCATGTTCGAAATACTGCGGTGTTACAAAAACCACATCCGCATGCAACATCTCGAGTTCTTCCCGCAAGGCTCCCATCATCCATCTTTCCGGTTTTTCCGGAACTATGATGCAAAAGTCGATATCACTGCTGGCCTTATAATCATTTCTCGCGTAGCTTCCAAAAATCCCAAAACTCTGATATTTGATACTCGAATTTTTAATAATATCTACGCACTTGTTCAACCGGTCTTTAAAATCATTTTCAACAACAGGTGACACGTACGGCATCCCTAAACCTCCACTCTTTCTATTAATCTGTCCTATCACAGTTTCTACAGATTCCACCATTTTTTATTCTTCATGATATCTTCTATCAATTATAAGTTATGCAATTACCCGGGACACAAATTGGCGATTTTTCCCATTCTGATGCTCAAATTGAAATTCGAATTCCAATGTAACTTCCGAACTGTTCACCATATTATTTTCCCCTTCAAAATATACATAACCATCAAGAGAAACATCAGCTTCCAATATGCCCCTCACAATCGTACATGTATCATCCTCTTCCTGTTCTACCCGGACAACTTTGACATTTTCTATTTGATCCAATTCTGCATAGTCAACATATGTCTCAAACGCTTCATCCAATTCCTGACCTTCCATGTTCATAACAGAATCGTCAATTTCATTATACAAGTCATCCCAAAATTCGTTTTCTATGATTGTAGCGACCAGATTTCTATCATATTTCACGTATATCAGTCTCCCTGTGTCAAAAAATATTTAATTGCGTCCCAATAAGGTGGCAGTTCTTCCGAACATTCAAATTTTTTCAATTCCCGCTGTTTTTCTTCTCCATTCAACTGGAACACATTAAACGTCCATAAAGCGTTTTCTCTGGCACGACATAAACGTTTATCATTCAGGTTCAACTTTGTAATTGTATACTCAGCTGCCTCATCTGTCTTTTCCGCCGGCTGTATTGTTCCATCCTGCTGATATCGAAAATGACTTTCACAATCCTTCTCCAGCGGAGAAATCATCCTCTTTGCATCAAAATTATTTTCTTTTTTATGCCCACAGTGCCTGCGATTGTCTCCATTACAAGAAGCATGAAGATTATTATAGGCCAGAGATAAATCCTGATTTTGTGCCTGAGGTCGAAAATGTTCCACATGAAAACTATTCTTTTGTACTTCAGTCTCTGTATTTTTAATATAAGAACAACAATAGCAGCAAAGATGTCTCTGTTCTGCAAGCAATGCATTCTTTAATATTTGCAGCTCCTTTTCATGCCGGATATCCTCATACCCTGCTTCTCTTTTATGCTTATTCTTGAATTTTTTCTTCCACCGGCTTACTTCTTCTGGTTCACCTGTCTTTTGAATATAAATCATAAAAACTTTATCGCCCTTTTGCAATCAAGATTCTTGCACGCACAACTTTCGTATTCTCTTCCGATGTCATCCATGCAAGCTTATTTACAAGTTTTTCTGCCTCATCATATGCTTTTTCATTCAGATACACATTTATTTGTTCTAAGAGTTCCGTTGTCTTCCTGTTATATACTTCGGTATCCATGTAATCTTCCAGAATTGTATTGACATCCCAGCCGTTCATCGGCTCCATCGGTTCTGCCAAAACCAGGTGCGTTTCTGCATCTTCATGCAAACGTATTACCTGTATATTTTCATCCACAGACTCCAGCACTTTCGGAGCATGTGTGGAAACAATAAACTGAATATTTGGAAAAGTATTCTGTAAAGCCGGAAAAATCTTCTCCTGCCACTTCGGATGCAGATGCAGATCAATTTCATCAATCAGCACAATGCCATCCCCTTCCAGCGGATTCTCCCTCTTTGGATTTGCAATTGCCAGCCTCCGGCTCAGATCTCCTACCAGTGCGATTACACTTTTTTCTCCTTCTGACAATTGATAAAATGCCAATTCCAATTCTTTTTTGATGACAATAAGTTCCGCATCTTCTTCTGTTACTTTCACACGAATTTCCGAAAATCCATCTCCCAATGCGTTTAATATAGCTTTTTTTACTGCATGTAACTGTGGATCTTCTGCATTCGGCGTTTCCACTCGTATACTGTTTTCATATTCCTGTCTTCCCCGGAACCATTCAAAAAATAACCGGAAATTGATCACTCCTCCAAATGCAGAATCTCTCCACGCATCCAGCTTCCCTGCTGCTCCTGTATAACGCCTTCTCAATTTACGTGTTTTTTCATTATAGCGGTCAACTCCATAAAACACATAAACAGGAATATTTTCATTATTTAAAGTAAACTCTTTCTGTGGTGTTTCCGTGTCATCGTTTTCATACTCTTCTTCTGTTTCCAAATAATCTCCCAGATACTGTTTTCGAATATATTCCGAAACTCTCTTCAGTTCTTTGGAATTATGCAGATTTTTCCCCTGAATTCTTTTTCGGTAATAGTGAAAATTATTTCCCTGGTCTTCAAGAAACAACGTTATTTTTGCTTCTTCTTCTCCAACTTTTACATCTTTTTCTCCTAAAAGAGAGGCTGTTATCTGTTCATCCTGTGCTGCTTCCTGCATAATTCTGGAAAAGAGAAGATTGCAGACATCCAGTATTGACGATTTTCCCATTCCGTTTACTCCATAAAAAATGGCATCTTTTCCGTTTAATACTATTTCTGTATCTGAAAAACCTCTGAAATTGTGCACTTGCAGTTTGTCTATTCTCACGCTTTTCTATCTCCTAAACCTTCGAATGCATACCATTAAGCTATTTATCATCTTTTCAGTAGTATCATACTTTAATTCTTTTATTTATGCAAGATTTTCCCATTCCAGCTCTTATCCTTCCGTCCTTCTTACCGACTCTTTCCAGTCACACACACGATATTCTTCCTTATATTCACTCATCTGCATATCGTATACACTGTCACCAAACGCTTTGCCCGTCAGGGTGCCAATTTTTCCCGGAATCTTTTTCATCAGCCGGATGATCCAGCCAGTCGCTGGAACCATCACAAGCCGGTGTCCTTTTACCACAGCGATCATCTGCACCAGATCCGAAGTATTGATATACTGCTCGTTCTGCGGAAAAAACACTCCGGTCTCTTCGTTGTCGATCATCCGTTTGACAAACTGTGCCAGATTTTCTATATAAAGCATGGAACGCTGATTATGTACAATCGGAAATAGCGGAAGTTTTCCTGCCAGTTTTGCAAGCTGTGGATAGTTTCCCTTTGATCCCTTTCCGTAAATCATCGGTGGGCGCAATACGACAACCTTAAAACGTTCATCTGCCAGTGCCTGTATTTTCTGATCTGCCTGCCATTTGCTGTCTCCATAGAAATTCAATGGTTTGGGAATTGTATTTTTTGTAATTTTCTTTTCTCTACATCCGCTGTATACAATCATGGAAGACATAAAGAGAAACTGCTGCACGCCTTCCTTTTTGGCTTTTTCGGCTGTCTCTACTGCCAGATCTGTATTCACGCGGTAATACTGCTTCTTTTCTTCTTCCGTCACCTGTCCCACATCTGCATGTGCGATTCCCGCCACATGATAGACCACATCATATGCTGAAAAATCGTGTGTCCGCCATGTTTGGGTTCTCATATCCAGCGTGTCAACCTGGTAGTACTCCGGCCATTGTCTCAGCCATGCCTCCACGGAAGTTCCCACATAACTGCCGCTTCCGGTGATCAGAATCTTCTTTTTTCTCCTGCCCTTTTCACTTTCTTCTGTGTCTTTTGCAATGGTTTCCTTTTTTGCGCTGCTCTGTGCTGTTTCGCTTTTGTGTGCTTCTGTCTCTTCTTCCTCTTTGTTCAGTTCGCCGGTTCCACCTTCAACCACGCCATCGTGCATGAGCACGGACCCAATTGTGCCAAGAAAACATTTCAGATCCATCCATGGTCCCAGATGTTTGACATATTTGCCATCCAGTCTTGCTTTGTCCGGAATCTCCAGTTCATCTCTGCCATTGATCTGTGCCCACCCGGTCAGCCCCGGTGTCACATCATTGGCACCATATTTCTCACGCTCTGCTACCAGATCATCCTGATTCCACAGTGCCGGCCGCGGTCCTACGATACTCATTTCTCCTTTGAAGATATTAAAAATCTGTGGCAGTTCATCCAGACTGGTTTTGCGCAGAAATTTTCCTACCTTTGTGATGTACTGCTCCGGATTCTCCAGCATATGTGTCGGCACATCCTTCGGTGTGTCAATCCGCATGGTACGGAATTTGTAAATCTGGAAGAAACTCCGGTGGATGCCGACACGCTTCTGCTTAAATAATATCGGTCCCGGTGTATCCAGTTTGATCGCAATACATAAAAAAAGAAGGAGTGGTGATAAGATCACGATCGCCATCCCACTTAATATGATATCAATTCCTCTTTTGATGTAATGGTATCCTTTCATGGCGTTTTCTCTCCTTCTTCATAGATACGTTTTTATTTATTCTCCCCCGCCAGTTCCGGGTGATACGTCGGCACAATTTTTTTGACATACTCCCGGATGTCTTCCGGTTCTGTCACAACGTACTCTTTTAATTCTTCCAACTGCTGCATGAATTTTTCTTCATCCAGCTCAATCGGTTTACCGATATGAATCAGATTGTTTGCAGTATCCTGCATCCCTTCTTCATCCATCAGCATCTCTTCATAAAGTTTTTCTCCCGGTCGAAGTCCTGTGAAAATGATATGGATATCCTCATCCGGCTTGTGACCGGAAAGAAGAATCAGGTTCTTTGCCAGATCCAGAATCTTGACCGGCTCTCCCATATCCAGAACAAAAATTTCTCCACCTTTGGCATAGGTGCCCGCCTGCAGCACCAGAGATACCGCTTCCGGAATTGTCATAAAATACCGCACGATATCCGGATGGGTAACCGTGACCGGACCCCCACGCTCAATCTGTTTTTTGAACAGCGGAATCACACTTCCGTTACTGCCAAGCACATTTCCAAAACGCACGGCTACGAAATCTGTCTTTGATCTGCGGTTATAGGTCTGAATGATCATCTCACAGATGCGCTTGCTGGCACCCATGATATTGGTTGGATTAACTGCCTTATCCGTGGAAATCATCACAAATTTCTTCACACCGTACCGATCTGCCGCCTGCACAATCTTCCATGTGCCAAGCACGTTATTCTTAATTGCCTCGTTCGGACTCTCTTCCATGAGAGGCACATGTTTATGTGCCGCTGCATGATAGATAATCTCCGGCTTGTAATGTTCAAAAATCCAGTTCATACGATTCGTATTCCGCACGGATGCGATCAGCACAACAAGATCCAGCTCTGGAAACCGGACTTTCAGTTCGTTTTGCACATCATAGGTCGTATTCTCGTAAATATCCACAATAATCAGCTGTTTTGGCTTGTGTGCGGCAATCTGCCGGCACAATTCGCTTCCGATAGAGCCACCGCCCCCTGTAACCATTATGATTTTCCCAGAAACATAATCCATGATGGACTGCAGATCAACCGTCACCGGATCCCGCCCAAGAAGATCATTGACATCTACATCTTTTAATTTGCTGACGCTGACATCGCCGTTTACAAGCTGGTAAATGCCGGGCAGACGTTTCAATGTGCATCCGGTTTCTTTGCAGATATCAAGAATCCCCTTGATCTGTTTCTGCGTGGCCGATGGCATGGCAATGATGATCTCATGCACATGCAGTTCTTCGACTTTTTCCAGAATATCGCTCCGATCTCCTACGACTTTCGCTCCATGAATATAATTGCCGATCTTGTTCCGGTCATCATCAATCACACCAACAACCTTCTTTTTCACATAGCGGCTGTTGTTGATTTCTTTAATGATCTGGTTTCCTGCATCCCCTGCTCCGATCACAAGTACATTCCGTCTGTACACACCGGCTCTGCGCATATTGCGAAGCACACGCAGTCCGCGGTAGGAATATCTGCATCCCATGACAAATACAAACAGAAACAATCCATACAGAATGTAAAAGCTTCTTGGCACCGGGTACATATCCCCCCAGTTCCGAAGCAATATCAGCACTGTCACAACAACGGTATCCAGAATACATGCTGAAACCACATACATCATTTCCAGTGCTCCCGCATAGCTCCAAAGACTGGAATACAGCCGGAGCATCCAGAAAATGATCAGTGTAACAATGATCATAAAAGGAAGTGCTCTCCACACTTCATCCATATATTGAAACGGTACGCTTTTGATATTCAGATCAAACCGAATCAATAACGCAACTATGCTTGCAGCAAACACTGCAAGCACGTCGTAGCACATCAGAAAAATCCGTCTGATCAGTAATTGTTTATCTTGAATGATTTTTTTCATAATTTCAATCTGTTATTTTTGATTCTTTCTCTGTTTTCTCGATTGTTTTTTCGATGATTTCTTCCTGACTGAGGATTCTGTCACTCCAGCCCCTTTAGTATTCTGTACCATCTGAGCGGTATCTGCTTTTGCACTCTCTGCTGCTCTTGAAATACTCTGTTTTACGGCAGTATCATTTTCCGCAGAAACCGTTTCTTTAACAACAAAGAGATTTTCTTTCTTTACAAGCATCCGGTTCACCGCAAGTCCCAGGCCAAGCATACCCCAGAATACCGGAGCGGTACATACATTAGAATCGTTTGCGATACCTGCAATCATGTACACCAGCACTGCCGCAAATAATCCAAATCCAACCCAGCTGATACTCTCGTGCAGATCCACTCTGCGGTAAATGCGTACCGACTGTACCAGATACCAGAACAGAAATACCAGAAGTGCCAGGGTACCGATCAGTCCGGTTTCTACCCACTGCTGCAGATACCAGCTATGGGCTTTTACGTCATAGCTGTTTGCGCCGTAGACATAGTTCTGACTGATATAATCTTCCTGTGGCACTTCAAACATATAGGTATTTGCCCCACTCCCCATAAAAGCATGCTTTCCAAGAAGCGGAATCGTTTTATTCCAGATATGTCCTCGATTGCTCATTGCATCATCCAAAAACAGTGTTGAAACTTTTGGATTTTCAAACTTTACCAGTTTTCCTGCAGGATTGAGATATTCATATCCGTCCGTATCATTTTTTGAGAAATCCCATTCGACACCATCTATGATCATCTTTATTCCTGCTGTATTATCGGTAAACATGATCGGCTGAATCTGTATATTTGCAAACCGTTCATCATTGAGGGCCAAAATATGATTTTCCTGATCTACCTCTGTTGTCTGAATCTCCTGACCATCTGCATCTTTGCATACCACGGTGATTACACCGTCGCTCCCCAGATCATAGGACACATACAGAGGATTGTTCCAAATATCAAGTTCCACATCATCTGTGTTTGTTTTGATATCGTTTAAAGAGAACTGATCTTTCATATGATAGGTTCCAACAACCGTCTTTTTAAGAGTTTGACCGATGCCTGTCGTATTTGCCAGCACTCCTGCTGCAATCACTCCAATGACAACTACAACAATCCCGGCTGCAAATAATTTTTTCTTCCGACTGAGTAAAACCAATGCGAGAATCACAGCACCAATTGCCAGTGCAATAAATCCGGAAGAACTTCTGCTACCAACCAGTGCTACAATGCAAAAAATCTCTGCAACCGCGATTACAAGACGATGCCACATCTTTTTCGCCCCAATAAACAGGCAGACCAGCAATGGTATCAGCATGCCAAAATAAAATGACAAAAAGTTAGGATTGTAAAGTGTCGTATACGCAGTCTTATCTGCGAAATTAAAGGAAATCTTATCTAACTGGTTCCACCAGCTTGTGTCCGTCATCAGATGTTTGCCCAGAGATGTCTTAAAATAATCCAATCCAAAGACCTGGAAAAATCCAATCAGAGTAACAATTGCGATTCCAATGCCGGACCAGCGCAGGATTACCTCTATCTGTTTTTCTTCCTGTACATAATTATAGACATAATAACACAGTATCATATAGACAAATACAACCCATACAGGCTCAAAAAGTTCATATGTACCATGTGCCACCCAGTATTTGTGGCTGGAAAACAGAGCAGACATTGCAACAAACAATGCATACACCATCAGAAAATAAAAGGAATTTTCAAATTTAAATTCCTTCTTATTCAGATATCGGATCAGTAAGATTGCAAGCATTACAACTCCCACAAGGATGATCGCAATCATCTTCCATGCAAAAAAGAAGTCCGTCTGCTTTGCTACACTCTCCGGATACCAGTCAAACTGTGCCAGATTTGTATCATAAACAAAAGAATGCACAATGATTGGAATAAATCCAATCAACAAGATAACGGGAATCAATATCTTATTTGCTTTTAACGTGTTTTTGTTTCCATTCGTATTCAAGATTATTTTCTCCTTATGTTTCATTGCCTATAATCATACCCCAAATTTTATTTTTTTTCAATCATTCCGGCATGTGGATTTTATTTTTCTTGTTATTAATAGGAAAAAACACTTTTTTGTTACTTATGCGTTACTTAAAAAGTTTTCCAATAAATGTGTATGATTGACACGATAACATAAACTTTTACACATGAAAGGAAGAAAAATGAGATTACCAAATGGATACGGCGGAGTCGTAAAACTCTCCGGCAACAGAAGAAGACCCTACGCGGCACGCATCACTACAGGCTGGCACATCAATGACATCACTGGAAAACGAATCCAGCATTATCAGATTCTGGGCTACGCTCCTACCCGATCCGAAGCACTGCAGATTCTGGCACGCTACAACAATTACCCCATCGATGGCGAAACACTGAAACTGACTTTCCGGGAAATTTATCTCCGGTGGTCCGAGGAAAAATTTCCCACCATCTCCCACTCCAACATCAAAGGCTACCGGGCCGCTTTTGCCACCTGTGAAAGCATTGCCGATATTCCCTTTCACAATCTGCGGCTCAATGATTTGCAATCTGTGATCGATCACTGTGGGAAAAACTATCCAACATTAAAAAAAATCCGCGTACTTTTCAACCAGCTTTACGCATATGCCATGAAACACGAGATTGTAGCAAAGGATTACTCCTCCTATGTAAACATCTCAAAATACAAAGACCGGAATCCAAATAAAAATATCCGAAGCTGTTTTTCAGATTCCGAAATTGCCATGCTTTGGAAACACCAAAATGATCCCTATTGTCAAACTGTCCTGATGCTCATCTACAACGGTGTCCGTGTCTCTGAACTTCTGAATCTGAAAAAAGAAAATGTCCATCTGTCCGAACAATATTTTGATGTCGTAGACAGTAAAACAGAAAATGGAATCCGCAAGGTTCCGATTGCCGATAAAGTCCTCCCGTTCTATGAACGCTGGTTCCATGACTGCTCTAACTGTGAATATCTGGTTCATACGCTTGATAGTCAGCATTTTACCTATTATATGTACTATAACAATGTTTTCCAGCCTCTGATGTTTCGTCTTAAGATTGATCACACACCTCACTGCTGCCGTCACACCACAATTTCTCTGCTCGCCGAAGCCCATGTGGATCAGACTACGATCAAAAAAATTGTCGGTCATTCCGGTGCAATGTCATTGACCGAACGGGTTTACACACATCTGGATATCCCGGCATTGCTGGATGCAATCAATCGGATTTAGAAGATTCTTTTGTGTTTATTACGTGTTACTTACGGAAGCAACGGACTGTCAAATACTGCTTTCCAGCCCAGTATTTCCGGCATTTTTCAAAACAATACCAGCGGTATTTACGGTTAAGGTAACTGCAAAGAAGAATGGCAAGAAAGTTTCTAAGACTCTTGC
>OLSD01003202.1_pt1 | contig 10530 bp, 4 predicted proteins | sample 1672211 | NCBI WGS metagenome assembly OLSD01 (sample SAMEA3136659, study PRJEB25190) | human gut metagenome
TGGGCGATATCTTACAAGTAAATGAGCGGCTGCGCGGCCTGATATGGGGCGCACCCATGCTGATTCTGCTGCTTGGCACCGGATTGTACTTCACGGCGGTGACCGGAGTTTTTCAGGTGCGGTACTGCGCGCTCTGGCTGCGGAAAACGCTGTTTTCCTGCTTTACCGGTGCCGCAAGACGGACAAGCGGCGGTGTTTCGCCGTTTGCGGCCATGTGCACCGCACTTGCTGCGACGGTCGGCACGGGCAACATCGCAGGCGTGGCAACCGCGCTGACGCTCGGCGGTCCGGGCGCGGTGCTCTGGCTGTGGGTGAGCGCCTTTGTCGGCATGATGACGGCTTTTGCGGAGAACACGCTCGGCATGCTCTACCGCGAGCGGGGAGCGGACGGCAGCTGGCGCGGCGGAGCCATGCTGTACCTGAAAAACGGTCTGCACAGTCCGCTATTGGCGGGAGCCTTTGCGCTGTTCTGTGTGCTGGCATCGTTCGGTATCGGCAACATGAGCCAGTGTAACTCAATCGCGCAGGGACTTTCCGGCTCGTTCGGCATACCGAGCGGGATCGTCGGCGCGGTGACAGCGGTTTTGCTCGGCGCGGTGCTTCTCGGCGGCCTCAAACGGCTGTCCCGCGTGACGGAAACACTCGTGCCGTTCATGGCGCTGTTCTACATGGGCGGCGCGGTCGTTGTGCTGTGGGTGCATCGAGCGAATCTGCCGCAGGCGTTCGCGCAGATTTGTTCGATGGCGTTCGATACAAGGGCAGGCACGGGCGGCGTGCTCGGCTACGGCATGACGCAGGCCGTCCGGGCGGGTGTGTCGCGCGGCATATTTTCAAATGAAGCCGGACTGGGCTCGTCCGTCATGGTGCATGCCGCCGCAGACGCAAGGGAGCCGTGTGAACAGGGGATGTGGGCGGTGTTTGAGGTGTTCTTCGACACGATTGTGATGTGCAGCGTCACCGCGTTCGTCATTCTCACGAGCGGGGTATACGACGTAAGCCGCTACGCGCTCGCGTCCGGCACGCCTTTGCTTTCTCAGCTGACAACCGGTGCACAGCTTACCGCAGAGGCGTTCTCCACCGTATTCGGACGGTTCGGCGGGGGCTTCGTTGCGGTGTCGCTCGCGCTGTTTGCATTCTCGACCCTGCTCGGCTGGTCGTATTACGGGCAGCGTGCAGCGGCCTATTTGATGGGGGAGCGGGTAATTCCGGTCTACAAGGCGGCCTTTCTTCTGGCGGCGGTAGCGGGCTGCATGATGCGGCTTGAGCCGGTGTGGGCGCTCAGCGACACGTTCAACGGCCTGATGGCGCTGCCTAATCTGGCGGGCGTGCTGGCACTTCGGCGGCAGGTGATTGCGGAATGGTGTCGCTATAAACACGATTTATGACGTTAAACCATTGCAAGTTGCACAAAAATATCCTTTCGGACGGAAAAAACAGGATTAGCACTTGTAAATCCGGTTAAATCCATATAAAATAGAATGGAATTGCGGACACGATTTGTCTGTGTATAAGGGGGAAATAAGGAATGGACGTTACGGCAACTGTTTGGACACTGCTGCCGCCGATCATCGCGATCGCGCTTGCGTTGATCACGAAGGAGGTTTACTCTTCGCTGATGATCGGTATTCTTTCGGGTGCGCTGCTCTATACGGGCTTCCATCCGCTGAAAGCCGTCGAAACGACTTTCACCATCATGGGCAGTAAATTGGGAGATAATATCAATATTTGTATCTTCCTTGTATTGCTCGGTATTCTGGTTTCACTGATCACAAAATCGGGCGCGTCACGCGCATACGGTGAGTGGGCGGTCAAAACCATTCGCAGCCGGCGCGGCGCGTCGTTTGCGACCTCGTTCCTCGGAATGTTCATTTTCGTGGACGATTACTTCAACTGCCTCACCGTCGGCACGGTCATGCGCCCGGTGACGGACAAGTACAGCATTTCCCGGGCAAAGCTGGCGTACATCATCGATGCAACGGCGGCTCCGGTCTGCATCATCGCGCCGATCTCCTCGTGGGCGGCGGCGGTCGGCTCGTCTCTGCCGGAATCGAGCACGCTGGACGGCTTCTCGCTGTTCCTCAAGACCATCCCGTTGAACCTGTACGCGCTGCTGACGCTCGCGTTCCTCATCTGGCTGATGGCTGCTGATTTCGACTTCGGCCCGATGAAAAAGTACGAGCTCGCGCATAAGGATGATGATCTCTCTCTGATTGAGGAGACTCACGTTGTAGCCGGCTCGGGCAAGGTTTACGATCTGATCCTGCCGATCAGCGTACTGATCGTGCTCTGCATTGCAGGCATGCTGTACACCGGCGGCATTCTGGAAGGCGCGAACATCGTTGAGGCGTTCGCAAACTGCGATTCTTCCACCGCGCTGGTGCTCGGCTCGTTTTTTACGCTGCTGTTCACCTTTGTGCTGTACATCCCGCGCAAGGTGCTGTCCTTTGGCCAGTTCTGCGAGGCTTTCACCGAGGGCTTCAAGGCGATGGTTCCGGCCATCCTCATCCTGACACTCGCGTGGACGCTGTCCGGTGTCTGCCGTGAAGAGTACCTCAACATCGGCGGCTTCGTATCCTCTGTGGTGAATGCGGAATCCACCATCGGTATGTTCATGCCGGCGGTATTCTTCCTCATCGCGCTCGGTCTGGCATTCGCGACCGGTACCTCCTGGGGCACGTTCAGCATCCTGATCCCGATCGCTATTGCGGTATTCGGCGATGCACCGTCCACCATGCTGATCATGACCGTGGCAGCCTGCCTGTCCGGTGCGGTCTGCGGCGACCACATTTCGCCGATTTCGGATACGACCATCCTCGCATCCGCGGGTGCACAGTGCAACCACATTGATCACGTTTCCACGCAGATGCCGTACGCGCTGATGATCGCGGCGATAAGCTTTGTCGGCTTCCTTGTCGGCGGTGTGACCGGAAACGACATTCTGGCGCTTGGCGTAGGTGTGGTGCTGCTGGTGCTCACCGTTGCGGTTATTACCGCACGTCAGAAGAAAAAGGCGTAATAACGTCAATTAAAGTCGCAAAATTATGCTCTCCCTTCGGGGAGAGCATAAAATTGCAATAAACCCCATTTTATCCGGTCAAAACTGGATAAGCAGACTCCTGAAAGAAGGTATCCCATTTGACCACTGACCTTACCGTCGGAAAACCGTCGCAGAAGCTGTTCTGGTTCTCGATTCCGCTGCTGCTCAGCGTTGCGTTCCAGCAGCTGTACCAGATGGCTGACTCCATCATCGTAGGCCGTTTTGCCGAGACCGTAGAAGCCGGTGAGCTGGCGCTGGCCGCTGTCGGCGCGAGCTACCCGATCACGCAGCTGTTCGTTGCGGTTGCAACCGGTATCAACATCGGTACCGGCGTACTCGTCTCGCAGCTGTTCGGCGCAAAGCGCTATCTGCGCATGAAGACCGCCATCTCGACCGCACTGCTCACCACCACGACGGTAGCGCTGCTGCTGACGCTGATCGGAGCCATCGGTACGCACGGCATCATGAACGCGCTGTCCACGCCGGAGAATATCTTTGCGGACGGCTCGCTGTATCTGCGCGTGTATGTGTTCGGTCTGCTGTTCCTGTTTATCTATAACGTGTGTACGGGTATCTTCAATGCCATGGGCGACAGCCGAACGCCGCTGATCCTGCTTGTGCTGTCCTCGGTCGGCAATGTCATTCTGGATATGGTATTTGTTGCCGGCCTGCACTGGGGCGTTGCCGGCGTTGCATGGGCGACGTTTATCGCGCAGGGCGCGTCCGGTATTCTGGCGTTTGTGCTGCTGCTGCGCCGCGTGCGTTCGTTTGATACGGGCCACCACTTCGTGCTGTTCGCGCCTGAAATGCTGCGCCGCCTGACCAACTACGCCGTGCCGTCCATCGCACAGCAGAGCTTTGTATCGGTCGGCAATGTGGTCATCCAGTATTACATCAATCTGTGCGGTGCGACCGTTATCGCGGGATTTTCGGCGGCAAACCGCGTCAACCAGTTTGCGTTGACCTGTTGCATGTCGTTCGCGTCCGGTCTGTCCAGCTATGTTGCGCAGAATATCGGCGCCCGCAAGCTGGACCGCATCGGTCCGGGTCTCAAATGGGGTGCGGTGTATTCACTCGGCCTGTCCGTGGTGTTTATGGCGATTTATCTGCCGTTTGCGAACAAGATTATCAGCCTGTTCGTTCCGGCGGGCAGTGCCTCCGGCGTTATCGATGTCGCACGAGGCTATCTGTTCACGGTCGTACCGTTCTATCTGGTCGTATGCACCAAGTTCGTGTGCGACAGCGTGCTGCGCGGTGCCGGTGCAATGCGTCCGTTCATGGTAACGACGTTCTCCGACCTGATTATCCGCGTGGTGCTGTCCATTGCGCTGTTCTATGTGGTCGGCAACGAGCACGGTATCTGGCTCAGCTGGCCGATCGGCTGGTTCCTCGGCTCGGGTCTGTCGGTGTTCTTCTATAAGTCCGGTGCGTGGAAAAAGAATCTGCCTACATTCTAACCGGTCGCAAAATTGCGAAATGAAAGGGTTTCCTATCGGAAAACCCTTTTTTATGATCTTTTCGTACCTGTTTCTTAATAATCTGCCGGAATTTCTACAGAAAGAGCTTCGCCGGACGCGTAAACCTCCAATTTTTTGCTTTCTGGTAGGGGCTTTCTGCATTTCATTCCCGTAAAACTGCATTTCGTGAAAAAGACGTTCCGGCTGATCGAAAATCTGCTATGGTATAAATACAGCAGACAACACGGAAGGAGCGGACAGCACCGTCGAGTAACAGCTTCTTCGATACCGGCTGATGAATTGCAGGGTCGCAGCTTCCGCAATATAAAGAACAACTCCTCATAATTGAGATACCCCGCCGGATGGAAAGCGAGTAAAATTCCGTTCGGCGGGGTACTGTTTTGCACGAAAAAACGAGGCGCGCATGCCGTTCACAGGAATGGTGGAGCACCGGGGTTTTGAAATTGCGTGACGATTGCGGCTCTGTGTGATATGATGGAGAAAAACAGCAGGAGGCGTTGGAGTGAGGATACTTTTTATCTGCCATGGGAATATATGCCGCAGTCCGATGGCAGAATATATCATGAAGGAACTGGTAAAGCGAGAAGGCGTCGCGGGTGACTGGGAGATCGAATCGGCGGCTGTCAGCCGTGAGGAGATCGGCAATCCGGTGTATCCGCCGGCGCGGCGCAAGCTGCTTGAGCAGGGAATCCCGTGCGGGCAGCATGCGGCGCGGCAGATGACGCGCGCAGATTATGACAGGTTTGATCTGCTGATTGGCATGGACCGGTCCAATCTGCGCACCATGCAGCGCATTTGCGGCGGCGATCCGGACGGAAAGCTGCATTTGCTGCTGGATTTTACCGACCGAAAAGGCGAGGAGGTCGCCGATCCGTGGTATACCGGCGATTTTGATGCCGTGTGGGAGGATTTGCTGGAAGGGTGTCAGGCGCTGCTGAGGGAATATAGGTAAGAAAAAAGGAAACCCGGGTGGGTTTCCTTTTTTGTGGGGGGTTACTGCTTAGTATAATTAAGAGTAAGTGTTTTATAACCATTTGCTTTGATTACAATGGTGTTGGTAGAGTCGGCTACGAAAGCACCTGCACCAATACTAATTTTATAGGGACTTTTTTCTGCAATATACCAAGAAGTAGCCGTCATACTAAAAGAATAATTGATTTTAGTATAGGTAGTATTGTTGACAGCAATAGATTCTATTGCATTACAATATGCTTCATTCATGCCCAAATTAAGTGTATAATAATCACTAAACATAGAGGGGACACTCAATTCAACAGTCGGCGGAGTTAGACCGGTTTCTGTGTCTTTGTCTTCGGGAGAACCATTATTCTCACCGTTATCGCTGCCGGGGTTGTTGTCAACAACCAGCTTGCCGTCTTTAGTGATGGTAACCGTCAGTTCCTTGTAGTCGGTAGCGGTGATGGTAACGATATTGTTGTCCTCGGTGAAAGCGGAGTTACCGAGAGAAATCAAGCCATCGGTAACTGCAATAGAATACTTATTGTTGTTCCATACAGAACCAGAGGTGTAAGCAGTTGAGTTTACTTTAATTGAAGTAATGGCTTTCATGTAATCGTCATTATTCATGCCGAAGGTAATCTTGAAATCACGGGAGAAATCTTTTTCAGCACTTGTCGGAGTCGGTGCATCCTTAGTGGTGACCTCAGTATTACCAGAGTTATCCTTAGCCTTTACTTCAAAGGAAACGGTCTGCTCAGTGTAATAATCCGGAGCCAGAGTCAGCGTGTAGGTACCGGTTGCATTGTTAAACTGCGTCTCTTTAAACAGGTTTGCACCAATCGTCAGCGTAGTGCCGTTGACCTTCCAGCCAAGGTTCGTGCCTTCCTGACCATCTGGCAGTACATTACGAGTCGTGCCGTCAGGACCGGTCATGCGAACAGCGGTATTCTTATTCAGATACTTGAAGAAATCGCAAACGCCATCTACATGGTCTGCGCTGTTGCAGGTGATCGTAACATCATTGCCGAGTTCAATCGACTCCGGTGCAGACAGAGAAACGTTTTCCTGTTCTTTATTTACCGTCAGCGTCAGCTTAACCGGCTGATAGTTTTCTACAACAAGCTTCAGGTCATTATCACCCAGTTTCAGCTTATCAGCCTTGATGGTGATGGTGCCATTTGCCGTATCAATGGTATAATCCGTACCCTTTACCAGCGGGGACAGCGTGCTGGTACCCTGATTCAGGTATACCTGAGCCTTATCGTTGTCCTGCAGCTTGTTCAGATATGCGGCTACATCGCTGCCGGAAGCAAGCAAAGTAACATCCTGACCTTCACTGATCGAGGTAACGCGATCGAAAGTGGCATCTTCGTTTTCAATAACCGGAACCAGATACGGTGCAGCCCACGAGGAAGCCTCGCTGAACGAGGTGGCCTCGCCGAGCAGATTATCTTCCAGTACCTGCTTTACTGCATAAGGACGGTTCGGCGTGGTTTTTGCATCTTCGCGTGCGGTATATTCTGCAAAGGTGAGAAGTTGATTCTGGGTGCGGGCCTGATTTGCTGCATCAAAGAAGCCGGTGCGGGTGTAAACCTTTTCTGCACCTTCATAATAGATTGAGTCGGAGATCATATTATCCCAGCGCTCGGAGATTGCGTTAGCGTAGGTGTTATCCAGCTTCAGTTCTTCTACAATCTTAGCATTGGTCAGCAGGTCGGCACTGAAAACAAGGTTAGCGTTCATGGTATTGCTGCCGCCCTCGGCACCGCTGGACGAGGTAGCGCCGCCGCCACCGCTGGTTGCAGCAGAAAGTGCATCGACACCTGCTGCCGCTGCGCGAGCCGCCGGAGTAACTACCTGCTGATTGTCTGCACCGGATGCGTAGAAGGTCTTGTTGAACTTCTTGAAGCCGTTTGCATAGATCGTCAGCGTATAGTTGCCGGAAACCGAAAGATGATCGGTGTTGTCGTTGTACAGTACGAAAGTATCGCCGATCAGGTACCAGTCATCAATTTTTGTCAGCTCAGAGGTGTTACCGTTCGGGTCGGTCAGCTCTACACGGTAAATCGGCTGGGTAATGCCGTACAGCATATCGGATACTTCAAAGTGCGTGTTGACACCGCTCTTGGCGCTCATGTCGCTCAGGGACATAGAAGAAGTCTTTTCGTTTACCACATGGATGGGGAACAGCTCGGCTTTGCCGTTGGATACAACGCGCAGCTTGTAGCGGCCGTTGGAGTAGAAGTTGATCTGGCCAATCGGAACCTTGATGCAGGCAACCGTCGGCTGTACACCATCTACAGCTTTACCGTGCGGATAGGCTTTGTCAAGCTCCCACGTCAGATTGGTATTCAGTTCGCTGTTGCTTTCGTCATCCTGGAGCAGTACAACGCTGCTAATGCCGTCTACCCAGTCACGCTCTGCCTGGGTGCCGTTTGCGTAGTTGAACATCAGTTCTACGGTGCCGGTAACACCGTAGAGATTGCCGGAATTCTCGGATTTCGTCAGAACTGCGTCCGGAGAGTAGAAGCGGATCGCGTTGGAAGCCTCTGCTGTGTCAATGGTGGTGTGAGACGGGGAAACGCGGACATTACCGGCGCTATCCTTGTTGGTCTGATGATAGTCCCAAACATAAACCGGACCGTGTGCGAGCAGATTGTAATCCTGCGGTTTACCAGCTACGGTCGGTGTTGCGGTATTCGTGCCGCCAAGATGGATCGTCTGGGTCTTGCCAGTGCTCTTGTTGGTAACGGTCAGCGTGCTCGGGTTGAGAACGGTAGACTGCCACTTAACAATGCTGCCATCGGTCGAGACATCTGTGCAGGCAGAGTTGATTTCTGCACCGTCAACGGTCAGTGTGCAGTTATCCAGATTATTGCCCTTTTCAAAATGCACCACAACAAACTGGCCGAGTGCACCCAGATTTACGGTGTTCATATCAACCAGCTTGGTCTGCTCAGCCACAACAAGATTCTGCTGTGCAGTAGAACCGTCGCTCGAAGAGCCGCCGGAGGACGAACCGCCGCTCGACGAACCGCCGCTCGAGCCGCTAGAAGCCGTGCTGCCAACCGTCTCGGTCTGACCTGCGGAAATCGCTTTATCACCGGCCTTGACGCCGGAAACGCTGTCTGCTGCGGTAACTTTGGTGCCGGTGGTGGTAACGGTTACGTTATTGGCGTTCGCCTTTACGGTTCCAACCTTGCCTGCACCGGTAATCTTTGCGCCTTCTGCGTTGACGTTGATGGAACCGACAGACGCGCCGCTGTTTACGGTAATGGCAGAACCCTGTGCGACTGTGATGTTGTCAACCGAGCCGGAAACCGCAATGTCGGTATTGGCGATAATGCCCTTGCTGGCCTTGGTGTCCTTGAAGGTTACACCGCTTTTGCCGCCGCGCAGCACAATGCGGCCGGTGACAGTAACACCCGTCAGGTCGATTCTGCTGACGCCGTCTGCAATGATGAGATCGCCGTTGATGGTCTTGCCGGACAGGGAAACGCTGTTTTCACGCACAATAACGCTGCCGTCCACCGTGGCAGACAGAGAATCGTCTGCATCGGCGTAGGTGCTGGCCATTTCACTGATGACCTTGGCAAATTCCGCACGGGTGATGCTGGTTTTCGGGTTCAGCTTACCATTTGCACCGTTGACATAGCCGTTTTCGATCAATGCAGCTACACTGCTTTGTGCCCATGCAGAGACCGAAGCACCATCGGTGTAATTGTTCAGAACGGACGTATCGCCGCTTTCAAGTGCAAATGCACGCGCGAGGACAACAAAAGCCTCTTCACGGGTGATCGGCGCTTCGGGATTCAGTTTGCCGTTTGCACCCTGAAATGTGCGCATGGCAACGGCCAGTTCGAGATCGTTGTAATACCATGCAGAAGTGTTTGCATCGCTGTAAACCGACAGATCAGCTGTTTTGCGAGCGGCAAAGGCACGGTTGACGATAGCAGCCATCTGGGCACGAATCAGCAGGCCGGAGCTGTTAATCTGGCCGTTTGAGCCGTTCAGCAGGCCGTTCTGTACAGCGCTGCGCAGGCCGGCTGCGGACCAGTCGGTCGGGAAATCGGTAAAGTCTTCGGGCGAGGCAGCGAATGCATTCGCTGGCAGTAGCATAGCTCCTGCCAAAAGCATCGCAAGGGTACGTTTTTTGTTCAAGTATATTTTCCTCCTTGTCGTTAGACTGGGCTAACTATACCGGTAAAAATTTTCCTTTCCATAGGAAAGGAGCGTGATCACAGTGAGTTATCATATGCTAACTCGTAAGCGGTAATAAAATACCATAAAGATTTTGTGTTGTCAAATCCTGATATTTACATGAAAGAACGGCCGTATCACATAAACAACACAAAAGTACACAAAATCCTGCAATAAGTTAGAATAAGCTAACTCCAAACGTGATTTTTAATAAAAGAAAAATTTTTTGTATGTGCGATACATATTGCATACAGCGGAAAAGACACAGAGCAGCGCACAATTTCCGCGGAAATATTAAAAATACGGTATAAAAGTTAGTAATATGTGATAAAGATTACAACCGAATATTGAAACATCCTCGGAAAGATGGTGTGCTGCATTATTTCCGCGATTGTCGGTGTACAGCGGCAGGTGGTGTTTTATTTTCAGGACATTTGGACAGGAGGAATATATTATATAGGTATATATAGAGTGTACAAATTTCCTGTAAAATTTTTTTGAAAAAAGTTGAATAAAAGTGTTGACATTAGGCGCATACTGCGGTATACTAAATAAGCTGTCAGCGAGAGTTGATGAGCTGAAAAGTTCAGAAACAAGCGCAAAACAGCAGATTGTACCTTGTAAATTAAACAACGATGTGCTTAAACTTTTGTTCGATATGAACAAGGTTGTAGTGCGAACCTGAAATTTCGAGAGTTTTTTACTCTTGGTAAATCGCTGGAAGTCACAACTCCAGTTAAAATAAAGTGACACGTCAGACTCTAAAGTCGATTTTAAGAACTTCGGTTCTTTAAATACAATTTTTAGAGAGTTTGATCCTGGCTCAGGATGAACGCTGGCGGCGTGCCTAACACA
>OLSD01003208.1_pt1 | contig 10511 bp, 3 predicted proteins | sample 1672211 | NCBI WGS metagenome assembly OLSD01 (sample SAMEA3136659, study PRJEB25190) | human gut metagenome
CTTTCACCGACATCGGTACCCACTGGGCACGCGGCTACATCAAGTACTGCCAGTCTCTGGGTATCATTACTGGTAAGAGCAACACCAAGTTCGTTCCGAACGACAAGGTAACCGCTCAGGAAGCTGCTAAGATGCTGCTGGTAACCCTCGGTTACGATGCAAATAAGGCAGGTCTGGTAGGCATTAACTGGACCTCCCGCACCAACGCACTGGCTGATGAGAACGGCCTGCTGGAAGATGTAAACACTTCCTTCACCGGTCCGTGCCCGCGTCAGTACGCTGCACAGCTGATCTACAATGCTATCGATGCTCCTACTGTTGTATGGCGTGACGATGCTTATACCACCAACAACTATGGCAACGGTGACAACCCGACTATTGGCGAGAAGTACATGGGTCTGCACTCTGTTGAAGGTATCCTGACTTACTTCCAGAAGGAAGATGGCAAGAGCACCTACAACGCTACTGTTGAGAACATCACCAAGAAGGATGGCACCACTCTGTTCGGCAAGGACATCATTGCAGAGCAGAACTTCACCAAGATTGCTAAGGACTACTTCTCCATGAAGAACCAGAAGGTTAAGGTTCTGTACAAGGAGAGCGATAAGGTTTATGGCATCTTTGCTCTGACCGACTCCAACACTGTTATCTCCGGCCTGCTCGGCGATTTCGGCGAGGATGGCGGCAAGCTGAAGTATGATGGCAAGAAGTACTCTCTGGCTAATCCGAACACCGTTTACGTTAACAACAGTGACGTAAAGACAGCTGACGTTGCAAACTATGCTGATGCTGCAAAGGGCATCACCAAGGCTTACAACGCAACTGCAATCTCCAACAACGACAGCGCTAAGATCAGCCGTCTGGATGTTGCTGCTTTCGCAGTAGCTCAGGTTACTTACGTTGGAAAGGACTACATCAACGTTTCCTATAAGGCAAACAATGGCACTCAGGGCAACCCGACCTTCAAGACCAAGCTCGAGGCTGATGATGTTACCTATCCGTCCAGCATCAAGAAGGATGACTACGTTGCAGTTACTGCAGACGTTAACACCGCTGATGGCAACGTTGGCGTAACCAAGCTGGATCTTGTTACCGGCAAGATTACCACCACTAAGAAGTCTCCGTCTGAAGATGGCTACAAGATTACCATCGATGGCACCACCTATGAAAAGGCTGGCGATCCGAACGGTAAGGTTAAGGATCTGACTCTGAACTCCACTGTTTCTATTGTTGTTAAGGGCGACTACTTCGTATTCGTTGATGACACCAATGCAGAAGCTAAGGATATCGGTATGATGACCGAGATCTACAAGGAAGGCAACCGCTTTGTTGCAACCGTAATCAAGGCTGATGGTTCTTCCCAGAAGATGACCCTGAAGAAGACCGATGGCTACTATGAGAACGGTACCTCCACTACTCCGAAGGAGTTCGACAGCGCTGTTAAGAATGGCACCAAGGCTCCGGTACTCGTTTCCTACAGCAAGTCTGGCGATGACTACAAGGTAAAGGTTCTTTCCGATAAGGAAAAGGCTGGCTACGACGTATTCGACACCCAGACTGCAAACACCGTTGATAACAAGCGTTTCACCAAGACCACTTCTGGCAAGGTTGTTTCCGCTATCGATGATAACGCAACTGTATTCGTTCGTTACAAGACTGATTCCTACAAGGTTGTTACCGGTAAGGATCTGAAGAACTGGAAGGATACCGTTAAGTTTGACTCTACCGTTCTGGCTGACGCATCCAACAGCGTTAACTACGCTAAGGTAGTTATGGCTGATCTGAAGGATGACAGCATGGCTGGCGGCTCCGATGTTAACTACGGTTACGTTTACACTGTTGAGTCTGGCTCCAACACCGACGAGGATGAGTACAAGGTAATCTACGCTTGGAACGGTTCTGAGACTGTTGAACTGTGGAGCGATGACATGTCCCAGAAGATCTCCACCGGCAATGTAGTTGAGTACTCCATTGATGGTAATGTTGAGACCGTTAACGGCGCTAAGACCGAAGTAACCATCGACAACATCTATGGCAAGGACAACAACGCTTGGACCAAGGCTGCTGTTCTGGGCGGTGACTACGGCACCGATAAGAAGGGCACTGCTTACGTTTACGCTACCACCGCTGACGTTGTTGCTAAGAACGTAGATACCACTGCTATCAAGCTCGATAAGGACGATGATGCTATCATCCTGTTCGTTGATACCTCTGATGATGGTAAGAACGATACCGGTCTGGCTCTGTCTGACAACATGGATCTGTCCTCCTTCGCACAGGATACCGGCGACGGTTACAAGGTAAACGCTGTATTCTTCAAGACCACCGACAAGAACGGTGAGACTGGCAAGAACATCATCGTTATCGATACCACCGGCGAGCTGGATAACTCCATCACCAAGTAATCTTACGACTAAAAGTCTTTTGGATTGCTAAACTAAATAGTGAAAACCCTGAGGATTTCCTCAGGGTTTTCCTTATGCCAAAAGAAAGCTCCCGATTTCTCGGGAGCTTTCGATGTTCAGCTAAGCCAAACGAGAACTTACCACTTGGTGTAGTCGTTGTTTACATCAACAACCAGAACAGTGATCTGATCCTCGCCGTTCTCAGAGTAAACTGCAACGTTTACAACATCCTTATCAGTGCTGCCGTTGTAAGCGTTAGCCTGACGGATTTCGCCGCTACCTACGCCTTCGCCAGCCTCAGAATCAACGTACAGAACTACAGTGTCCTTAGAGTCGATCTTGGAATCGCAACCGGTAGCCAGAGTGATACCGTTCAGAACGATATCGCCAGTACCCTCGTCATAGGTCTCAACCTTTGCGGTGCCGAATACAGACTTGCCGGAAACGGTCTCGCACTTGTCGATATCAACGGTATCCTCGCCATCGGTGGAGTACTCGAATACATCACCAGCAGCCAGCTTAACGTCGGTGCCTTCGTACTTGTAAACCTTCTCCTCAGTACCGTTCCAAGCCTTTACATAGGTGTAGGTGGTGCCGTCGGTCTTGCCAGTGTAGGAAGAATCCAGAGCTACTGCATAAGTCTTATCAGAAGAACCAGAGATCTTCTTAGCGCCGAAGTTAACAACTGCTGCCTGAGCATACATATTGTTGTTGGTAACATCAGCAACTGCCTTAACAGTCAGAGACTTATCCAGATCAGACTTCAGATCCCAGTTGGAAGCGGTCTTACCAGATACAACCTTGAAGGACGGATCATCGTGCTGAGCGCCATCGTCCTGACGAACGAATACGATACCGGTGGACTCGAAGTACAGCTTGGTAGTATCCTTAACGATGGTATCAGTGCTGTTAGAGTAAACATCGTTACCCTTTGCGCTGCCGTCAACAGTAGCGTCGTACATTTCAACGTACTTGTCGTAGCCAGCCGGGTCAGCCTTGTTGATCTCGGTCAGGGTGTAAACATCCTTGGATACATCATAGGTAACCAGAATCGGCTGATCCGCAATGTTTACCTTGATCGGGGTCGGGTGCTTGGTGCTGTCGTCTTCCCAGTACTTCTTGATCTCAACGATCTTGTCAGAGCCATCAGCGAAGATCAGGCGTGCTTCGTACTTGGAAGATACGCCGCCCTTCTGGTCAGCCTCAACCAGCAGAGCGATGTCGGAAGCTGCGGTGGTAACCTTGTCGGTCTCGTAGATGTAGCCGTTAACCAGCATAAGCTTTACAGAAGAACCAAGCTTCAGAGCGTTATCGCCAGTCTTAGCAACATTGGTGGAGTACCAGTTGCCGCCGATTTCAACCTTGTTGATCTTGCCGTTAGAATTGGTCTTGGTAGAGTCGATCTTGCCCTCAACTACCTCAGCCTTCTCAATCAGGCCCTTCTTGTCAGCGTAGTTGCCCTTAGCGGAAACAACAACGTAGTCGTCCTTCTTGATATCGGAGTAGTAGTTGTAGTCATCATCATCGCATTTACCAAAGGTACCGTCCAGAGTTACATAGTCCTTGCCAACATAAGTAACCTTTGCGATAGCATAGGTGGTAACGTTCAGGATGGAGTAATCAGAGGAACCATCGGTAGCGAGCAGCTCAACCTTGGAGCCCTTCTCGTAGGTGGTGTTGCCTTCTGCATTGGTAGCTACCCAAGTAGCGATATCAGCGCCGGTCTGGTAAGTGCCGTTAACGTAAACAGCGGTCTTGCCAGAAGCAGCCAGATCGTACTTAGTGCCGTCCAACTTTACCTTGCGGTCAGCTGCTACACCGTCCAGCTTCAGATCAGCCAGAACACCAGTGTTAGAGGTGTTATCGGAGGTAGCAAATACGCCGTAAACATCGTCCTTAGCCTTGTACAGAACCTTAACGGTGTTGTACTTGTAAGAGGTGTAATCCTTCTTAACCTTGGTGAAGGCCTTAACTGCATCCTTACCATCGGTGCTCTCGGTCTCATTCGGATTAGAGATGGTCATCTCATAGGTATCCTTGCCAGAGGTCTTGGTAAAGGTTGCCAGAGTACCAACAGTCTTCTTCAGACCCATGTACTTCTCGCCAACAGTCTTGTTGTCAACGCCCATAGCGGTCTGATCGGTGTACTCGCCGTCACGCAGAACAACGGTCTTAGCGTCGATTGCGTTGTAGATCAGCTGTGCAGCGTACTGACGCGGGCAAGCAGCGGTAAAGGAAGTGTTAACGTCATCCAGCAGACCAGCCTCATCAGCCAGTGCGTTGGTCTTGGAAGCCCAAGTGGAGCCTACCAGGCCAGCCTTCTCAGCGTTGTAACCGATGGTTACGAGCAGCATCTTAGCTGCTTCCTGAGCGGTTACCTTGTCGTTCGGGCAGAACTTGGTGTTGCTCTTACCAGCAATGATGCCGAGGGACTGGCAGTACTTGATGTAGCCGCGAGCCCAGTGAGTACCAATGTCGGTGAAAGAGGTCTTGTCGTCGTTGTACGCAGAAGCGTCAGAGTTACCAGTGCGCAGAACGTAGATCATTTTCGCCATCTGAGCACGGGTTACGGTAGCGTTAGGCTGGAAGGAGCCGTCTTCGAAGCCTTCGACAATGCCCAGCGATACCAGAGTGTCCACTACATCAGAGTCAACCTTAATGTCGGCCTGATCCGTGAACGCTGCACCAGCGAACATGGTGAATGCACAAGCAAACGCCAGCACCAGTGCGAGAACCTTTTTGAGGTGGCACGCAAAAGAATGAAATCAAGCAATAGAGTGATTAGTTATTATGTAAACAGCTATAAATTTAACTTTTTCGCAGATATGGATATACGCAAATACGAGTAAATAAATGGATATTCTATAGAGCTTAGCGGCATCATAGAAAAGAATATTTGTATAAAATCTAATGTGATTTTTGTTTATACTGACGAAATATTTATCCTCTAAAAATTAATATGTAGCGCGTTATTATCCATAATATGGTTCGTACTGTTGGGCGCATAAATTAGGAAAATATTCTTTATTTTAGATGATTTACTCTAAAAACAATGTTTAGTATTTATTTCACGATTTTCACATGCCACCTCAAAAAGGTTCTCGCACTGGTGCTGGCGTTTGCTTGTGCATTCACCATGTTCGCTAGTGCAGCATTCACGGATCAGGCCGACATTAAGGCTACTGACGCTGTGGATATGCTGGTTGCGCTGGGTGTCGTTGACGGTTTCGAAGACGGTTCTTTCCAGCCGAACGGCACTGTAACTCGTGCGCAGATGGCAAAGATGATCTATGTTCTGCGTACCGGTAAGTCTGACGCTTCTGCGTACAACAATGACAAGACCTCTTTCACCGACATCAACAGCCACTGGGCTGCTGGCTACATTAAGTACTGCCAGTCCCTGGGCATCATTGCCGGTAAGAGCAACACCAAGTTCGATCCGAACGGCAAGGTAACCGCTCAGGAAGCTGCTAAGATGCTGCTGGTAACCCTGGGTTACAACGCTGAGAAGGCTGGTCTGGTAGGCTCTAACTGGGCATCCAAGACCAACGCACTGGCTGACGAGAACGGCCTGCTGAAGGATGTAAACACTTCCTTCACCGCAGCTTGCCCGCGTCAGTACGCTGCACAGCTGATCTACAACACCGTATTTGCTCCGACTGTTGTATGGCGTGACGATGCTTATCAGCACACCAACGTTCTGGATAAGGACAACCAGACTGTAGGCGAAAAGTACATGAACCTCGTTAAGGAGACTGCTGGTGTTCTGTATGCTTGCTCTGAGGTTGAGGGTAAGGACTACTATACCATTTCTACTTCTGCGGGTCAAAAGACCTACAACAAGGTTCCGACTGATGTTTCCGAACTATTGGGTCAGAATGTTAAGGTTCTGGTTAAGCACGACAACAACGGCAACTATGACAAGGCTTACGGCGTTTACGCTGATGAGGACTCCAAGATTCTGGCTACCGGTTTTGTAAGCGGTCTGGAGACTGACGGCGATAAGATTAAGCTGGATGGCACTTCCTACAAGTTTGACAATGGCTATAGCCTGGATACTACTCTGGTATACGACACCAACAAGGATACCAATGCAGTTTCCCTGCGCTCCCTGGCTAATGCAGCTGACAAGACTGTTGTTACCCCGACCGTTGCTGCTTCTAAGATCAAGCTGATCGACAACGATGGCAATGGCAAGGTTGACTCTGCTGTTAAGACTCCGGTACAGGTTGCTAAGGTTACTTCTGTATCCAAGACTTCTTTCTCCGTGAAGTATCTGACTGCTGGCGTTTCCAACAAGACCATCGACTTTGACGATGCTGAAGTTTACGACGGCATCAAGAAGGACGATTTTGTTACCATCATCGATGATGCTAACCGTGCTTCTGACAAGTCCCTTGTTGAAAAGCTCGACGTTGTTTCTACCAAGGTAACTTCTACCCGAACCAACGAAGCTAAGGCTACTGGCACTGACTGGTATAAGCTGGCTGTTGCTAAGGACGGCCGTGTATCTGTAACCTCCGGCAACGAGTATGATCTCGTTATCGTAGGCGGCGTTATTGTTGACGCTGATGAAACTGCAGCTTCCACCTCTACCGTAGCTTATATCGCTGATGTCAAGGATAAGGCAGAGACCACTCTGGGTAGCAAGGACATCACTTGGAAGGTAGGTATCTACTTCCAGGATGGCACCAACGATGAGGTTAAGGTTTCCAAGATTGGCGGCACCAAGCTGAAGGATGTAGCTTCCTATGCTACCGTTATGGCTGGCATGAAGCAGAAGCTTGTAACCTATTCCAAGCTGTCTGACGGCACTTACGATATCAAGCTGGTTGGTGATAATAACAAGGTTGGCATGGATTGGACTGCAAAGGTTGCAGCATCCACTTCTTCCAAGAACACCAACAAGGACGTTTACGCTGTTCAGAAGATCGGCAACAAGTCCGTTGCTGACGATGCTTACGTATTTGTTGATACCGCTAAGGAAGTTAAGGTTCTGACCGGCAAGCAGATCAACAATTGGTCTGATGAGGTTAAGCTGGCATTCACCTCTAATGGTATGCTTACTAAGGACTCTAACGGCATCGCTTATGTTAAGTTTGCTACTCTGATTAGCAAGGCTGATGAGAAGGTTCCGGGTGCGTCTAAGGATACTCTGTATGCTTACGTAGTATCTGACGCATATAAGACCGACGTTGATGGCGAAGATAAGGCTGCATACGATGTATGGACCGGCACTGAGGTCAAGACCCTGATCGAGGATGCTTCTGCTCCGTCCGTATCGGCTGTTGCAGGCGACGTTATCAGCTACTCCGAGAACGGCAACTATGCTGATGAAATCAAGAAGGTTGGCACCGAGGCTGCTATCACCGGTTACGATAAGAACAACGTAACCTACCGTGTTGATAACACCAAGAACAATGTTTATACCTACGAACTTGATGATGATTGCGTATTCATCGCAATGAACGATGACAAGAACACGGGTATGGAAGGCTCTAAGGATGCTGTAACTACTGCTAATGAGAAGACTGTTTCTGGCGTTGATTACTACGTAACCAATGCTTACATCGTACTGAACGACGACGGTGATAAGATCATCGCTATCGTATACGATGCAGACGACAGCAAGCTCGATCCGGAGAACCTGTTCGTAAAGTAAGATTAGCTTACTGCAATATCGAAAGCTCCCGAGAAATCGGGAGCTTTCTTCTTGCATAAGGAAAACCCTGAGGAAATCCTCAGGGTTTTCACTATTTTAAGGTATTCAGTTTAATTTAGAATTAAACTTCCTGAGCATTGTCGAGCTCGTTGTCCTCGTCGATGATGATAGCAACAACCTTGTCGTTGTCCTCACCAGTGCCAAGGATGAACTTAACGTTCTCGATACGCTTGTCGCCAGCCTTGTTGTAGCCAGCCTCAACGATGCTGGAGATAGAAGCGTCTGCAACGCCCTCGTGATCGCCGTCCTTAACAACATAGACTACTACGTCCTCGTCGAGGGTGTAGGTCTGAGCTGCAGTTCCTGCAACCTTCAGAGTGATTTCGCCCTCTGCCTTGCCGTCGAAGCCGATAACAGCTGCGGAAGCTGCGGAGTGGGTGTCGATCTTCTCGATGTAGTCGCCGTTCTCCTTGTAGCTGAACAGATCGCCAGCCTTGATGGTCTCGTTGAAGGTACCATCAGCGTACAGGGTAACAACCTTGGTGCCGTTCCAAGCCTGAACTGCATCCTTGTCTTCACCGTCAACAGTTGCGGTGTAAACGTCGGTTACAGCGTAAGCGTAGACAACATCCTTGGAGCCCGGAACGTCAACAGTGCCATTAGAAGAAGACTCCAGAACAGCTACCTTAACGTAGTTGATACCGTTGGTCTCTTCTGCCAGATAAGCTGCGGTGAACACCAGCTTGGAATCAACAGTCTTATCCCAGTTCTTGAGCTGCTTACCAGTCAGAACCTTGGTCTCGTTAACGGTCTTAACGTAGATAACTGCCTCGTCATCAACAGATACCTTGTTGATCTTAGAGTCGTAGTAAGCACCGTTTACAGAGCTGCTGTGATAGTTCTTGGTGGTTGCATCAACAAAAGCGTCGGTGCCAGCCAGGTTCTTAGAAGAAACAGCCTTGATGTCGTAAGTGCCGTCAGACAGCTTGGAGTAAGTTACCAGACCGTTGTTCGCCAGGATAGTGTTGACATCATCAACGGCCTTAGTCTCTACATTAGCGTTCGGGCCAGTAGTGATAGTGCCCTTCTTCAGCTTGGTACCAGCAATCTTGGAAACCTTAACTTCAGCGTCAGTCTTGTCCGGGAAGTACATACGAACCTTAACGGTTACGTCGTTGTCGCCGACGATGGTGTCAGCCTTAGCCTTAACGGCGCCGATGTAAGCAACGTTCTTTACAGAACCCTCGGTCTCGTCAGCGAACAGAACTACGCCGCCTACGATAACGAAGTTGTAAGAGCTGTTGGTGTCAACGGAAACGTCGCCAGCGGTCTAGAGTCTACCTGGGCCTCGTGGGTGCGCTTGCCAGAAACCTTACCAGCGGTTACGTCCAGCTTGGTAACGATAGCGCCGTCGGAGGAGTTGTTAGCGTCTGCAACGTAGCATACGTAGTCGTCCTTCTTAACGCCGTCATAGATGGTGTCGTCATCGAACTTAACAGTCTTAACGCCCTTAATGGTAACAGAGGTCTTAGTTACAGCAGAAACCTGACCGACCTTTACCGGGGTAACGATAGCAGTGTCAATCTTGCCGTCGCCATTGTTATCGATCAGCTTAACCGGCTGAGCTGCAACGTTCTTGTCAATAGTAGCGTTCTTATCGACAGCAGTAGCCAGCTTAGCAAGGCTCTTAGCCTTGGTGTCGGTGTTGATCTCATAAACCAGATTAGCGTCCGGATCAGAACCATCAAACTTGAAAGACTTTCCATCCAGCTTGATTTTCTCAGTGCCGTCCTTCTCCAGCTGGCCAACAAAACCGGCAGCCAGAACCTTAGAGTCCTCAGCAGCGTAAACGCCGAATACCTTAGAGGTATCGCCATCCTTGTACATAACAACTACGTCCTGGCCAATCAGGTCGGAGTAGTCCTTAGCAACGCGGGTGTACGGAGTGCCAGCAACAGTGATGGTGTAGGTGTCACGGCCGTCTTCCTTCTCAACCTTGGTCAGGATGTTGTCGTGCTTACCGGTTGCAGCCTCGTCCTTAACGAGGTTCATATACTTCTGACCAACAGTCTTGTTGTCGCCGCCAGCAGCATTCTGGTTGGTGTAAGCTTCATCACGCCATACAACGGTCTTGGTGTCGATTGCGTTGTAGATCAGCTGAGCAGCGTACTGACGCGGGCAAGCTGCAGTGAAGGAAGTGTTTACGTCCTCCAGCAGGCCGTTCTCGTCAGCCAGTGCATTGGTCTTGGATGCCCAACCTGCGCCAGTCAGACCAGCCTTCTCAGCGTTGTAGCCGATGGTTACGAGCAGCATCTTAGCTGCTTCCTGAGCGGTTACGTTGCCATTCGGGTCGAACTTGGTGTTGCTCTTACCAGCAATGATGCCCAGGGACTGGCAGTACTTGATGTAGCCGCGTGCCCAGTGGGTACCGATGTCGGTGAAAG
>OLSD01003209.1_pt1 | contig 10510 bp, 8 predicted proteins | sample 1672211 | NCBI WGS metagenome assembly OLSD01 (sample SAMEA3136659, study PRJEB25190) | human gut metagenome
GAGTTCAGCATAGGTATACCAACAGTACAGCTATGCTGCACTGTCAGCAAACCATAGCTTTGTTGCCAGCAAACCATAGCTTTGCTGTCTGCAAACCATAGCTTTTGACCACATTTACCCTCATACCCTCACCTTTATCCTCATCTTTACCCTCACACCCTCACCTCTACCCTCACCACGTTTGCTGTTGATTGTCAGTTGGTTAAGGGGGAAAGTGAGGGTGTGAGGGTAAGAAAAGAAAAAAAATATTTTTTGTTTTGGGACTTAATAATTCACGTACCACTCCCTTGTGTCCTTGGATATGTCACGCTTGGGCCACGGCACGGCGAGCATCAGTCCGGCGAGGATGATGCAGGCGTATATCGTCCAGCCGGACATCTCCTTGATTGCCGACAGGGTGGCCTGCACCTGCACCTTGCCCTTGGCGGAGAGAGCAGCCATGTTCTGCGCCTCCGTCTCGCTCTTGCCCTGGTATTGCATGCCGCGGGCGGTCATGTCGTAGGTGGAAGCCGTCTCGGCATTGGTGCGGTCGTAGTCGTGGGCATAGCGAGTGATGTAGTATTGCTGACGATATTGGAAGACGGTCTGATAAAGAGCCGAACCGATGCCCGGCGCTATAACCATACGCACCGTGAGCATTATGCAGACCCATGTGGACAGCAGCTTATAGGGCATGCGCTGGTTGGCATACACGGCGATGAGCGAATAGAGCAGCATCATTCCCGTGGCACGTATGATGACAGGCCACTTCATGCGCTCGAACATTCCTGCCGTCTGCACTTCGAAATACATAAACAGTGAGGCGGCGGCTATCAGAATGAAGCCCAGGGAGAAGAACCACTTGAAGTGAACGCCCTTGTTGTTGAGCAGCAGGATGATGACAGTTCCGATGAAATAGCCTAACAGCACCCAGTTGCCGAGCGCCGCAATCTGTATCTGGTCGGCTTTCATTCCTACGCCCACGAAGATGTTGACGAGCATCGAACTGGAATTGCATATCATCAGACCGATGAAGAGCAGGATACCGCCCTGGATGCTGCGCGACTTGAACGCCTTGAGCATGAAATAGGGCGAGCGGCGCGTTTTTTCCAGATAGAAGAAAAGGAGCGACGATACCACGCATATCACCGTTGCCCAACGGATATTCGGACTGTCATACCAGTCGTACACCTTGCCGTAGACCGTGACGTATACGAACGAGCAGCACATCAGGCAGAACACCACCACATTGCCGAACTTGGAGAACGACAGTGGCATGTGCTTAGTGGGGTAGGGGTTGTATGGCATGCAGAGCAGAGTGATGAGCAACGCCACGAGGATTGCTCCGAGCATGGCATAGTAGACCATCTGCCATTGGTAGTTGTAGGCGAACCACGCCGTTATCCACGTGCCTATCTGTCCCAGGAGCATGAAGAAGAAATAGATTATCGGCTGACTCGCCTTCTTCTCCGTGTCGAGGGCATCCCATCCTGCCTCATCCTTTGGTTCGTTGCCCGGCGTCACGTTGCGTGTGGCTTCGATGCCGAAGCCGTATTTGATGAGCGTGAAGAGATTGCACATGAGCAGCGTCTGTCTGACGAAGCCCATGATGAGGCTGTTCAGTGCGAGAATGAACAAGCTGTCGGTGTTCGCACAGATATAGCTCTGCACGGCGAGTAGGGAGAATCCCACGAGACACATCATCTTCTGCCGGCGCACGCTGACCAGCGCATAGAAGAACGGCGAGAACGCCGCCATGCCGATCGACGTGACGAAGCTGATGAATGCGATGTGTTCCGACTGGATGCCGAGCCCGCCCACCATCTCACTGCTGTTTACGGTGTAGGCACCGCTCACCGTCATGATAGGTATGAAAAGTATGACGAGGAAGGCGATGCCAAGAGGCTTCGGCACCCAGTTATAGAACGGAAAGTTCTTCGGCAGGTGTTCCGGCACTGCCGTATATATCTCTGCCTGTGTCATTTCTTGAGCTGAGCCTTAACAACGACCATCATTCCGGCAGCCAACTTGCTGTTGTCTTCCTTTGATATACCCTCAAACTCTATCCTCACCGGCACGCGCTGCTGTATCTTCACGAAGTTTCCGGCAGAGTTGTCGGTCGGCACGAGCGAGTATTTCGAGCCAGTGGCTCCGGATATTGCCGTTATTCTGCCCTGGAACTCCTTGCCCTCGAAGGCATCCACGGTCATCGTCACCTTCTGGCCCACGTAGAGGTTCTCCACCTGCGTCTCCTTGTAGTTGGCTATCACCCATTTCTGCGTGTCGGGCATGATGTATGTGATGGTCTGTCCGGCATTCACAGCCTGTCCCTCCTCCAGGGCACGCCTGCCGAGCTTGCCGTCGCACGGAGCGGTGACCACGCAGTAAGAGAGGTTGAGCCTTGCCATCTCCAGTGCTGCCTGAGCTCGCTCTATGGCTGCGGCAGTGTTCTTCTTGCGCGTCTGCACCTCGTTCACTCCAGAGTAGGCAGCCTTCTGCTGGCGGCGCACGGCGTCGAGCTTTTTCTTCGTGGCACTGTATTCCGTCTCAATCTGTTCGAGCTGAATCGGCGTGGCGGCGTTGCGCGCCACGAGGTTCTGATAGCGCTGGCGGTCCTTGTCGAGCTTGGCGAGGCGCACCTCTATCTCTGCGATGGAAGCCTCATAAACCGTGGCGGATGTCTGTGTGGTCTGCAGCGAAGCGTCTACCACGTTGGCTCCAGCCATAGCGTCCTTCAGTGCAGCCTCGGCCTCCATCACACGGATGCGGTATTCGCGGTCGTCGAGCACGAGCAGCGTATCGCCTTTCTTCACGCTCTGGTGCTCCTTGAAGTATATCTTCTTGATATATCCCGAAGCGCGCATGTTCACCGGCGAGATATACTGCTCCACCTGTGCGTCGTCGCTCTTCTCGTTCGACTTGTAGTCCATGAACATGCAGCCTATCTTGAAGATTCCCCATACGAGGATTGCCACGCCTATCATACTTACCACCACCTGGCGTATGCGCTGGCGCTTGAGCTGTCGGGCGGTCAGTTCGTGGTTCGACTGCTGCGTGTTGTTGTTTTCTGTATTGTTGTTGTTCGGGGTGTTATTGTTATTGGTGTTATTTGTTTCCATTGTCGTTGTGGTTTTTATTGTTTATCATCATTTCATCAACCTGTCCAGCTGACCTGTCAGTTTCAGCAGTGTCAGGTTAGCCACCTGATAGTTGAAGTGGGCGGTGAGATAATTGTTCTGGGCGTCGCTCATGCTCATCTCGTCCTGCAGCACCTCGGTCATCGATGCTATGCCCTCGCGGTATCTGTCGCTCGTCACCTTATATATATCCTCGGCAAGCAGATAGTTGTCGCGCTGCTTGCTGAAGTTGCGCTGGTTGTTGGCAAGGTCGTCCACGGCATTGGCATACTGCGTCTGCATGCCCTTCAGAGTGTTCTCGTAGGAGAGCTTGGCATTGTCGATGTCCACCTGTGCCTTCCTTATCTTGGAGCGCTTCTCGAATCCGTCGAACACGGGAATGCGTAGCGACACGCCGATGCCGTTCGACTTATACCAATGGTTCGACTCGCCGGAGTGGAACCAGTTCTTGAACTCGTCCGTGAAGGCGGTATATGTCCAGTTGCCGGTGAGGGCGAGGGTGGGCAGATAGCCGTCCTTGGCGAGCTTCTTCTTCTGCTCCGCCAGAGTCTGCTGCGTGCGCAGGAGCTGCAACTCGTAGAGGTTCTCGTTGAGACCCGTGAGTGCCGCCAGGTCGATCTGTTCCACATTTGGTTTCTCCACCGCTATTGCCTGGTCGGCAGGATAGTCGATCACGTATTTCAGCATGTTGTATTGCTGGGTTAGCATAGCCTTGGCGTTGTCATACTGCACGCTGAGGTTCTCCAGATTCACGTTCACGCGCTTCACGTCCACGCTCAGTGCCATATCGTTGTCGTGGAACGCCTGTGTGATGTCGCGCAGTTCCTCGAGCCGCTTTATGTTGTCCTTGATGATGCCAATCTGCTCCTCGGTGTTCTGCGCCAGATAATACATCTTGCTTATCTGCACGATGAGGTCCTCCTTGGCTTTCTCATAAGACAGGGTGTTGAGCTGGTCGAGCGTCTTGGAAATGTCGAGGGCGGTGAGCGCCGTCTGACTGTAGAGCGGCATCTATAGTTTTTATGTGATAGATACAATATGGGAAAAAAAACAGGGAGAAGGCTTAGCAGCTGCTGTCCTTCTCCCTGTTTCCGTGAGAGGAATATAGATGTTTCCTTGTAATTGGATTATGGATTCATCCAGATTGTTTTATGGGGCCATGTTAAGCTTGCGTACGGCACGCACGTGAAGTTTAGTTTTACGATATTCGAGAGATGAACCAGAATTCTCCAAGTATTTATATGAGTTCTCGTTGTCGTTAGCCACCTCAGATGCTGTTGATGTCCAATAATATCCGTTCAGTGGATAATCATTGTCCTTAACCATTGAGAATTCGTTCTTAGATGGCAGATACCATACGAGGTTCTCACGCTTAAGCACCGGGCGGTATGTCTTTTGGCCTGTAAGGGGATCAGTTCCAATTGATTCCTTATTGAACTTATTCTTCAAGATACACATTCGGGCGGCATATTCAGCAGGATTCTCTGGCAGTTCTTTATCTGGTACTCCTCCCCATTCTTCCAACTGTGCCATAAGTCCGGTAACATCGCTTACACCATTGAAATTATACAATTCCCAAGTATTCAGATTTCCGTCGTCAGGACTGTCTGCAACATCGAGTCTTGGTACCTTGCTGAAGTCGATGGTGACTGATTGTAATTGAAGATACTTTTGGGTATAGGTGATATAATCCTTATATTTATCACCATAATACTTAATTTGGATTTTCATAATCCATCTATTAAATGCTGCCCAGCCCCCATCTTCTCCAGCATGGCTCATATCATAGGTGATCTTCATATCATTGTCCCACAAGAATCCCCATGGATAATCTCCATCCTCAATGCGTTCGCCACCCAATCCGTCGGTATTAAAGCTCGGACAGAGCTGAGTAATCGTGAACTTCGCTGGTCTTGCATTTGGATATTTTGTCGGAGTTAGTTCGAGTACTACCTCGCGATTCTGCCATTCTATATTTTCTTCGAGAAATGCATATACGGTAACCTCACCGGTCTCTGTTCCTTCGATAGTCTGTGTGCCGCGGTCTTCCTCCACCCAATAGCCAAGCGACGTAAGTTCTGTCAGCTCCTTGCAGAGAGTCACCTTCGGCGATTTGGAAGTCAGCGTCCAACCACCTCCGACCGCTTCACCCTTCTTATTCAGCTCAACCAATTTCGGGTCAACCTTTATCTTGATAGGATAGATGATATAGTGAGCGTCTTGCAACGTTGGCTCGGTAACAAACTGGAGGTCATACTCAGGAGTTATCGACAGCCTGTAGGTTATGGTTTTCCCCATAGGCCATTCGGTGCCGTTGAGAGATGCTATCAGCGTGCGGTCGTTGCCGGAGATGTTGTCGTGGAACCCCACTTCGAGCTTGCTCTCCGCTCCCAAGGTTTGTGGCAGCATCATGAAGGCGGCATCGTCATTGTGTATTTTTGTGCCGTCGGATCTGCCAGCTGTGGCGAAGTCGGGCGAAATGGAGTAGTCGGCGGTTTCGCCGGCGAGTGTCCATGCCGATGTGGTCATGTCATAGGTTCCTGTCTTGCGCACATTTGTTATCTTCACGCTCTTGATGGAGCCGTCAGTGATGTCGCTTCCGGTTTTGATAATCACAGCGGTGCAGAGATGCTTGAACTGCAATCCCACGGGAGAGCACGTCGCGCCGGTGGCAGGGTTGCTCATATAGTCGGTGGCAGCAGCCACGATGTCGCGCTGTTTGGAAGCGTCGGTAGGTACGGTATATCTTATCGTAGTCTTGTTTGCATCTACGACAGGATATATCGGCGATTCCTCAAATACGCCCTCCCCGGTCGGAGCCCAAGCCATGAAGCGCAGCTGTCGGTCGTCCGGCCAGTAGTATATAGCTGAAGGCTGCCATACGTCGCCGCTCTTGGTTGCCGTTTCGTTCATATAGAATTGCGAACCAAGAGAGCCGTCGGTATCTTTCAGCTGAGCAACAACATTAAAGTTGTCATACATAGTCTTCTGCATTGTTGCGCGTGTGGCGATTGTAGTCATAGAAGCAGTTTTTTCGAATCTATCGCTTATCACCGTGTTTACGCATAGCGTGTCGCGTGAAGTATTGGAACGCAACACAAAGTGGTCTATTATTGCCTCGCCGGCCTGTCTGGCTGCGAGATAGTTTTGCGCTTCGTCTTCAGGAGTAGAAACCCCGAATCGGATATTCCTGGCCGAGTCTCTGTTCTCCAAATCGAATGCATCTTCGCTGCTGCATGAAAAGAGCGACAACGACAGGAGCACAGCAGCCATGCCAGCCATCTTGTTTGATATATGGATTCCTTTCATATCAGTTGTTTTCTTTAAGAGGTTAATGAATAGGTAATAAAGAACTTGTCTTTTGAAAGAGCGCGGGGGACTTCCTTTGTCCCCCTGCGCTCTATAGGGATGATGGGATTACTTATTGCAGATTAAAATTGTTGCCAGTATAGTCTTCCCAGCCAGCTACAGTAGCTGTGAACTGGATTGGACAAAGCTCCTCGCCCGGATTGATGTTTTCAGCGGTGAGTGTTGCAGCCAGGTTGTAGCTCTTGCCGGCGAACATGTCGAATTCAGGGATAGTAACCGTGTGGTTGTATGTGTCAACAACGCCGTGGTGAGTACGTGTTACGGTGAATGTCACCGTATAGCGGTCTGTGTGAGGAATCATGTATTTGTGGTGAGTAGCCAGGCTGGCATTCGGATCAAGCTTGTCGAGAGTACCGAACTCAAGAGCTGCCGGTGTGTTTACCTCCCATGCGATGCCTGTGAGGTTCTCTGCCAGAGTAGCCACGCCCTTAGAGTAAGCGTTTGTGATCTTCACGTCGCTGATTACGATTTGAGAACCGTCGAGCATACCGTTGGTGAACTGGAAGCGTACGCGTGAGAGCATGTGGTTGAATGTCAGGTCTACAGTTGACGGACAAGAGCCGCCTGCGAAGTTGCCGGCGTCCTTGGCAGCGTAAACGAGGTCAGTTTTGCCCGTACCGTTATCGAATGTCACCTTGCCCCATGCCTGGTAGTCTGCCGGAGCTTCGAATGTGTATTTGTTGTTAGGTGCGAGAGCCACGAAGCTGTATGAGTAGCCCTTCTCCCAGTAAACCAGCGGAGCGCCGTATGTCCATGTGCCGCCTGTCAGCGTCACGTCTTTCGCCACGAACGGTTTTCCTACCTGCTCGCCCTTCTTCATGATACCCCAAACCTTGAAAGCATCGAAGTTAGCTGTGGTCAGGTCTGTGGCACGTGTGCTCTTGTTCACGAATCCCTTGAACTGGATAGCGTCCTGTCTTGGGCTGGTTTCTACTGTCTCGTCACTGCTGCATGAAGCGAACAGCATACCTACTGCTGCCATGCTGAATAAAAATAGCTTTTTCATATAGATAAAAAATTTAAAATTAGTAATGTTATTTGTTAGAATCAGGATTAATCAATTATTGATTAAGTTCAGTTCCTGTGATTTCCTTAATTCAGATTCTTGTGTCTCTTTTTTTTGTCTCTTTTGGTTTAAGTTGTTTTTAGGTTTAAGTTTTCTTTTAGGTTTAAGTTGTCTTTTTGGTTTTAAGTTGATAGTAGCCCGCCCTATTTGAGCGGGATGACGATGTCTTCGAATTCTCCCCATCCGTCCACGCTGACGTCGAATCCGGAGCTTCCCTGCTTACCGTCCTCGTCGGAAATCTCGATGCCCTTTACCACAATCACTCCGCCTTGCGGCTGCTCCTTGATCTGGTCGGTCACGTCGAAGTTGAAGCTCTTTATGACACCGTTCTTCAGTCTGACCTCCAGGTTGAGAGAGTTGCTCAGCGGCGCGCGTGTGGTGGTGTACAGGGCGTTGGGATAGTCGGGTACTCCGAACGAGGTCACCACAGCTTCGGCCCCCCATGGCTCCAGTGTGCAGTCGTAGAGCAGTGTAGCCGTTTCGGGCGATGTGTTTCCGCTCTGCAGATACACCGACGATGCCATTCCCGATAGTGCTCCGCGCACGATGGCCACGTATTCCAGTCCCTTGCTGAACTCATAGCGCACGAGGTATTTGAATACGAGCGGGTGCATCGTCACATTCATCTCGGTCACTTCGGTGCTTCGCTCCGACGTGTATCTCTTGTTGTAGTTGCCGTAGAGCATGTCGGGCATGTTCACTGTGGTCTCCTTCATATTATTATTAAAGGGGTTGCCCATGTATGTGGAGCGTGTCCTGGTGCGTGTGGTGGCCTTTGCTGCGGCGCTCGAGTACATGTCGTCGAACACGATATACTCCGTGTCGTTGTTGTAGAAGAGCAGCTGGTGCTCTCCGGGGCGCATGCCCACGGTCTCGCCCATCGGCTCCATGTTTATCATGTCGCTCGGTCCGGAAACGGGGAAGTCGTGCATTCGCAGTCCTTCAGGTATGGCAGGGCGCATCATGTCGTACGTCCTTCCGTATGTCTCCTCCCATGCAGGGAAATCCTTCCATCTCGCCGTTCCGTCGGGTCCCAGCTCCCATTCCTGCTGGTATGAGGCTTCCACCCGGAGCAGGAATTTGGGTGAGTGTGCGTCGTGGTCGTAGCATAGTTCCTTGTGGTCGCATGAAGACAGCGTGGCCATTGCGGCCAAGACGGATGCCGCTGCCATTACTGCTGGCTTGTGCTTTAATAGTGCGTTCGTCATTTTTCGCCTCCTTTCTGCATTACGTTATAGTTACCGTGTCCCAAGAGCCATACGAGAGAGATTTCGAGCTTCGTCGGTCCCCACCAGTTACGGTCCTTCGTGGTCTGCCATACGTAGTGGTTGTCGAGCGGGATGTACTTGTAGTATCGTCCGCCCATGTATCCTGCCGCGATGCTGAAGTCGAGGTTCAGCCGGCGTGCAATCGGCATGGAGTAGCCGTATTCCGCAGCGATGGAGTAGTTCATGCGGTCCCACATGTTGCTCCCGGGCTCTCCGGCCATATATCCCTTGCCGCCGAATTCGAAGTCGTAGGTGAACATCTGTGCGTTTATGCCGATGTGGTGTCCCTGCAGGGGCTTCACCTCCGATGCCTTGCCGAACCATTTCCTTGCCGACACGCCTCCTCCATATATGCGCCAATAGCGGTGCTTGCTGTTCTTGCTCCACCAGGCATACATCCAGTCTGCTGCCACCGACCATCGCTTGCCGAGCGAGAACTCCACTCCGATATTAGGTACAGCGAGCGCATCATAGAGCAGATTGGTCTTCACGGCGAAGTAGGCGTTCCTCTTTTCTGGTACGGGAGAGACGTCCACCTGCTGCTGGACTGTATCTGTAGGCTCAACGGTAGGGGTTGGCTCCTTTGTTTCCACTGCCGGTTCCGGCTGCGGTTTCTCCTTCTGCTTGAAATACACGGTCATCACCGTAGCGTTGCGCACGGCGGGGAAGAACTCGCGCAGCATGTAGTTCCATGTGCGTCCGTAGTTCATGTCCATCAGTCGCTTCTTGCGGCTGTCCACGAGCGCGCCCCTTTTGTTATAGGTGAACTCTGGAGTTTCTCTGATCTGGTGCAACACTTCGTTTTTGCGTGGCATGTCGGACTGCTCCACATAGAATGAGAGCTTGTTCCACATCTCCGAACTTTCACATCTCGTTATCAGGCTGTCCGGCAGATTCACCCTCTGTCTGATATACCGCTCCACGTTGGTGCGGCGGTTGTTGGCGAGCCTCCTGTTCAGCTGGAATCCGCCCTCGGGCGATGCCGAGCCGCAGAACTGCACCTCGGTAAGTTCCATGTCGGGATTGCTCTCCACTTCCTTGAGCAGATTGACGATTTCCGTCAGACTTTCCTCGTTGCCGCCGTAGCCAAGTTCGATGACACTTGAGGCGACACGGAATCTGACGCATATCTCCTTTTGGAGGGTCTGAGCCTTAATGCTGACGCAGCATAGCTGTATCAGCGCAATTATTGCTAATCGTTTCATAGTAACACTGATTGTCTAAGGACTACTTTTTTTGCTTGTCTGGTTTAGTCGGGGGGGGGAAATTTGTACCCTATAATTTCCTTCCCTTCCTTTCCCTCGCACAAAGTTAGGAAGAGTAATTTTAGGATGCAAAAAATCTGGATGTAAAAAACTTTCTGATTAACATTTAATAATAAAAAAGCGCGATTAAGTGTCTTGCCGGACCGAAAAATGTTCATTCGACTTGACATATTTTGTGTTATACATATATAAAATTAATATAACTTTATTACATATTTATTATTATACATATATTTATATATTACACATTTGCCCGTCGGATAGCCTTTTCGGTTTTTTCCGTTAGATGCGTAGGCGCTTGTAGGGTAGGGCGTAATTGCTTTTGCTTCCACCTTTTCACTTGCCGGCAGAATGCATCCTGCCTTGTCTACTTCCTATAATATATATTGTAGGAAGATAATATTGCTGCATTGCGCTCTGTAAGCC
>OLSD01003211.1_pt1 | contig 10504 bp, 5 predicted proteins | sample 1672211 | NCBI WGS metagenome assembly OLSD01 (sample SAMEA3136659, study PRJEB25190) | human gut metagenome
GTTCGACGAGGCGTCCTCGCTCGAATAGTTCGAGCTGTAACCGTAGTTGGACGACTTGCGGATGCCCATGGTCGAGACCAGCCCGAAGCGCGCCCGGATGTAGCGGTGCAGCTTGATGTCGAGATTGGCGTTGATGTTCACGCGGTTGTAGTTCGCCGCGGGACCGATCTTGTAGATGTCGTCCTCGCCGGCGTACCCCAGGAAGGCGAAGTAGCGCACCAGGTCGTTGCCGCCGCCCGACGAGACGTTGGCCTTGGTGTAATACATCGTATTCTTGAGCATCATGTCGCGGAAATCGACGCTCGGATGCCACATGTCGTAAGGATCGTTCTTGGCATAGGCCGCCACGTCGTCGCGCGAATAGAGCATCTCCAGACCGCTGTTGTTGCGGGCGATGTTGTTCAGCCGGGCATAATCGGCGCCGCTGACATACTCGGGCATGCGATCGACGGTGTTCACGCCGCCCTCAACGTCCACCGTGAGGTAACGGTCGTTGTAGCGGCCGCGCTTGGTCCGGATATAGACGATACCGTTGGCGGCCGAGGGGCCGTAGAGGCTCTTTTCGAGCACGTCGCGGACGATGGTGATCGACTCGATCTGCTGGGGGTCGAGCGGCGTCTCGTCGATCTGCACGGGGATGTCATCGACCATGTACATCATCTGCCTGCCGCGGGCGGTGACGCTGATGCGCGTCGAGGCGCCGTACTGGCCGATGTGCTCCAGCGGATTGACGCCGGGACCGCCGAACTTCTCGGCAACCTCGACACCGCCGGCCAGCCCCGTCAGGGCGTTGCGGATGTCGGTCGAGGAGTATTTTTCGAGCTCCTCGCCGCGGATGACGACCGAACTGCCCACCGACCAGCGTTTCTTGAGCGAGGTATAGGGCAGCGGAACGTCGTCGCCCTCGCCGGCCAGCAGGACCGCAGGGGTCAGCGTCACCTGCGATGATTCGGCCAGGGCGCTGCCCAGAGCCCGGACGGGTGTGAAGCCCTCGGCCGAAACCGTCACCAGATCGCGGGGTGCGACGGAAAAGACGATGCGGCCCGCCTCGTCGGCTCTCAGGTGCCGCGCACCCTCGCCCACGGTGAGATCGGCGTTCGGGACCGGCTTCCCGTCGGGCGTGACCACCGCGACGGAGACATCGACCCGCCGGGGCTGCGCCTTGCGCGCCTGCGCCGCAGCCGGGCTGAACCACGCCGGGAGGATCAGCAGCATGCACAGCAGCGCAGCGTATTTGGACTGTGAAAACAGAGTATGTTTCATGGATTTTCTCATTATGCGATTAACACTACCACGCCTCGTTGGGTACGTAGTTCTTCATTTTGAGCAGGTCGCTCGTCTGGAACTGCACGTAGTACATGCCGTCGTTCTTCCAGGCGATCTGACGGTTCGAAGGCAGCTCGAACCGCTCGTAACGGAATCCCGTAGGATACTGCGCCGTGGCTCCCGCCTTGAGTTTGGTGACTCGCATGCCCGTCAGCCGCGTGCGGTGGATCGAGGGGGCGTCCTTCCAGCGGCGGATGTCGCAGTAATAGTGGTAGCCTTCGAAGCAGAGCTCGACCGCGCGCTCGTTCTTGATGCGCGGGCGCAGGGCGTCCCTGTCGGTCGTGTAGGCGTCGAGCACGGCGGGCATCCCCACCCGGCTGCGGACCGTGTTCAGCGCCTCAAGGGCCGTCATCGCAGCACCGGGAGCCTGTCCGTCGGGACCGTAAGCCTCGTTGGCCGCCTCGGCGTAATTGAGGTAAACTTCACCCAGCCGGATGATAGGGAACGGCACGTTCAGCATCCTTGTGGCCTCGCCGGTCTGCTTGTTGCTGCGGTAGTCCAACGGAATGTTCTTGCGCACAGAGAATCCCGAGGTGTTCTTGTCGCCCGGAGTGTTGCCGTTGCCGCTCAACCCCGAGTACCAGAAATCGACCACGCCGTAGCCGTCGGAATCCTGATAGCTGTCCGTCTTGTTTTCGTAGGCATAGGAAAGGCGCTGGTTGGGGAAATGCACCGAAGCGTAGAAACGCGGTTCGCGCCCGACGAACATCCAGAATGTATTGGCGACCGTACCGTCACCGGGCTCGGTTGAAAATTTCTTGGACGAGAACCACTCTTCGAGCGGGCGGCTCACGCTTCCGTCGGCCATGAAGAAATCGTTGACCATACCGATGGCGAGCGAATAACGGCCGTTCCAGCCGTACCACCGTGCAGGCAGGGCGCACATGCCGTACCATTGCACAGAATTAGGATGCCCCCAGATGATCTCGGTGTTTTTGTCGGCGCCCCATGTCGTTGTCACGGCGCGATAGTTGTCCACGATCTCGTCGAATGTGGCGTCCGCCGCCGGTTTGAGCAGTTTGTATTCCGGCATGTCGATCACTGTCTTGGCGGCGTCAGCGGCCGTTTTCCACAACTCCTTGTCGTAAGTCTGCGGCATAAGCACCGTACCGTCGTTATTCTTCCAGTTCTTGTAAGCCGTATTGCCGTTGAACAACGGGCTGGCGACCATCAGCGCCATGCGCGACTGGATTGCACGGGCTGCGCCGATGGTGGGAAGTCCCAGCGTGAATTTCTCGTCGCGGGCGGCGGGCATGCCGTTCTCGCAGACCCAGTCGATTTCTTTGTTAATCCAGTTCACGCACTCCGTGAGCGTATTGCGAGCCTGTGCCGTGGCAATCTGGTCGGCCGTGCGACTGGTCTCGGCAATGGGTATCGGACCGTAGAGACGCAGCAGCAGGTAGTGGTAATAGGCACGCATGAAACGGGCCTCGGCTTTCATCGTGCGGCGGTCTATCTCGCCCAGTTCGGCACACTGGTCCACGTTCTCGAGGAAGACGTTGCAATGGCGGATGGCTTGGTAGTAGCGGACGAAGAAATAAAGATTATAGCCCGTATAGCCGTAGTAGTTATCAGGGCTCATCTTACCCTCGGCAATGTTGCGGACGAACGACTCCATGATATAAGCCGACTCGTCGGTGCACCAGAAATAAGGAATCTGCCCGCTGTAATGCATCTCCTGAACCATGAAATCGTCGCTGTAGATGCGGTTGTACCACTTGGTGGTCTCGATTTTCGAAGAAAAAATCTTATCCATCGAGTTCAGGTCTTCGGGGTCCTGGTCCAGATAGTTGGCGCAACCGGTCAACAGCAGGACAGACGCCAGCAGTAAATATACGATATTCTTTTTCATACGTTAGGCTGTGTTAGAAAGTTAAATTCACACCGACGAAAACCTGACGCTGCATGGGATAGGCGGCAGCTCCGGTTTCGGGGTCCCAGAAGTCGGAGATAAACTTGCTGATCGTAAAGAGGTTCACGCCCGTAGCGTAGACGCGCAGCGAACTGCACCGCAGTTTATTGGCCCATGCCGACGGCAGCGTATAGCCGATCTCGACGTTCTTCAGGCGCAGATAATCGCTGTCGCGCTGCCACCAGGTCGAGGTCTTGTAGTTGTTGGCGTCGGCGCCGTACGACAGACGGGGCGAGAATGCGTGGGGATTGGGGTTATCCTCCGTCCAGCGATCCTTGAATATCGTCATCACGTTACCCATGAACTTGGGGCCGCGGTCTGCCTGGAACGGATAGAAATACCAGCCGCCGCTCAAGTAGGACGAACGGTTCGCACCGCCTTGGAACAGAAACGAGAAGTCGAAACCCTTGTAGTTGAGCGATGCGCCGAAACCGTAGACGATCTCCGGCATACTGGGATTCCCGATCCATGTCATGTCGGCCTCGGTGATTTTACCGTCGTCGTTCAGGTCTTCGTAGCGGATGTCGCCCGCGCGCAACTGCTCCTTGTCGAGACCGAACTGCGTATAGTATTCGGGCATGTTGTCCAGTTCCTCCTGCGAGAAGAGGTGCATGGCGCGGTATCCCAGGGTCAGACCGTAACGCACGCCGCGCTGATCCTGCCAAGGATAAGCATAGTATTTGCCGTCGTCGATCACTTCGTTGCGAGCGAAAGTGAAGTTTCCGCGCACGGAAACGGTGAGGTCTTTGTTGAAACGCTTGACGTATTCGGCGGAGATCTCGAAGCCGCGGTTCTCCATCAGACCCATGTTGGCGTAGTTGGTATAATCCTTGGGGAGACCCGAAATCTCCGAGAACTGCGGTGCGAGGAAAATGTTCTCACGCCGTTCGAAGAAGATGTCCGCATTGACTTTCAGCTCGTTGAAAAATCCGGTTTCGATACCGAGGTTGTATTTGGTAGACACCTCCCACGTCACGTCCTCGTTGGACATACGCCCCTCGCCGATACCTCCGGCACCCTGGTCGAAGTTGACGCCGATGTTTCCGTAGCCCGAGGCACCGTTGTTAATCGTAGCGAGGTAGATAAAGCGGGTACTCGGAATCTGGTCGTTGCCGACCTGCCCCACCGACGCACGGACTTTGAGCCACGTCAGCACCTCGCTGTTGCGCAGGAAGCTCTCCTCGGAGGCCACCCAGCCGACAGCCACGGCAGGAAACACGCCCATACGCTTGCCCTTGGCGAAGTTCTCCGAACCGTTGAAACCGATATTGGCCTCGATCAGGTAACGTTTGTCGAAAGCGTAGGTAAGACGGCCAGCAAGACCCAGCGAGCGGTTGGGCAGCGACTTGAGATAGTCGTTCGTAGCCGCCTGCACACGATAGTCTTTGGCAAAGCCGAGCAGCAGACCGCCGACCTCGTGTTTTTCGCCGAACGTCCGGCTGTAATTGACAGCCGCCTCGACATACTGCGTGCGGGTGCCGTTGCCGGACTGCTTGTAATCCAGGTATTCCTGCTTCTGGTCGGCCTGCCATTCGGTGCGGATAAGTTCGCCGTCCTGGTCGCGGCCCGTGGCTTCGAAGTAATTGATGTTGCGCGAACGGCTCTCCACCGAATAATTCACGGCGTCGTAGGCATAGCTCACTTTGGCCGAAAGACCGGGGGTAATGAACGAGAAATCCTGATTGATCGTCAGGTTGGCACGCAACGTATTGCCGGTGGTCTTCTTCCAACCGCGCTGCGTAAGCATATTATAAGGGTTGTTCAGACCGTCGCGGCCAGCCAGCTCGCCGTCCTTGAAACGGACGGGAAAGGCATTCGGCGCCGCGTTGATAATGTCGCGATAGATGGCCGCAGAACCCTCGACGGGTTCCATATTCTCCGTCACATTGCCCTGCACACCCAGGTTCACCACCGTGGTTTTGGTAATGTCCATATCGACATTGGAACGGAAATTATAGCGTTTGTAGTTGACGTTCTCGCCGTAGCGGCCGATGCGGTCGTCCACCCACGAATACTTGCCCGGCTGCACGGCATACTGTCCGTCCTGATTATAAAAAGAGAGGGCCGTGAAATAGCGGGCGAACTTACCGCCGCCCGAGATATTGGCGCTCACTTTTTCCGAAAGCGACACCTTGCGCATGAGCAACTTCTGCCAATCGACATCGGGATAGAGCTCCGGATCGCTCTGCATGCGCATCGCCGTGATTTCATCGGTGCCGTACTTCAGGGCCGCAGAGGCCCCGACGGCATCCACCGCTTCATTGAACATTTCGGAGCGGGTGGCGGCATCAACGAACGACAGACGCTTGCTCGCAAACGAGAAACCCTGCTCATAACGCAAGTCGATGCGGGCCGGACCGTCGAAACCGCGGCGCGTATTGACGAGAATAACGCCGTTGGCGCCACGTACGCCGTACACAGCCGTGGCGCTGGCATCTTTCAGGACACTGAACGACTCGATTTCGAGCGGATCGACATCGTTGAGCGGGCGTTCGATACCATCGACCAGAATCAGCGGATCGGGACTGCCCGTAAAGGTAGCGATACCACGAATCCAAAACTGGGCATCGTCCTTGCCCGGCTCGCCAGAGGTTTGCAATGCGACGACGCCCGCCAGGTTACCGGCCAGCGTCTGACTCAGCGAACGCACGGGCACGCGCAACTCCTCGGGACGAATCGTGGAGATAGCCCCCACGATCGATTCGCGCTTTTGCGTACCGTAACCCACGGAGACGATCTCGACACTCTCCACGCCTATCGCCTCGGGCTTGAGGGTAATCGTCACGGAGGCCTTGCCCTGCGACGAGACCTGCTGCGTTTCATATCCGACGTACGATACGACTAACGTGACGTTGCGACTTGCATTCTTCAGTTCGAAGCTACCATCGACATTGGTAGCCGTAGCGATCGTGGTACCTTTGACCATGACCGTCGCACCGATGATAGGCGCCCCCTGCTCATCGAGCACGCGGCCGGAGATGCCGGAAGCCTGCGCCCACAGCAATGACGCGGAGAATAGGGCTGTCACGAGCAATAGCGCTTTCCTGAGAAAAAAGTTAGTAGATGGACTCATACACACACTAATTAAGGTTAGTAATAGGTTTAGTTAGGTGTCCGGGGAGACGGCAGCGGATATGGCCGCTCCTCCATAACGAATTTAGAACGGCCGTCCGAAATAAATGTCCGCCGAACGACAGCGGCCGTCCCGAATTACGATTTTTGCCTATTATGTACGATTTTATCCTGGATTTTTTCAGGAGGCACCCCTGTATCGGAACCAGTGGGAAGTGTTTCCGGACAAAAGAGGGATAGGCGTGAGGACATGCAACTTCCCGCCGCCTCTTTCATTGGTGGGCAGCGAATTATTTCCGGGAACCCAGACTGCGAAAGATTTGTATGTAATTGCTATTGTCTTCGAATTAGCCCACGATCTCTTCCATTAGAGTCGGGAACTGGAATATGCCGTCTATTTCACACTCTCGATCTGCCATGATCGCAGATAGCCTGGTAATGTTTTCCTATCTTCGAGACTTTTACCTTTGGCTCTTTCGCCCTTTATTTCCCATAGATGGGGAAGAAGGCTAAGTTTTGCGCTGAACCGAGCGATCGTACTGTTGACAGTAATACTATCCATGAAGAGAACAACCGACAGACTTTTGTGTTTGTCTTTTTTGAGGTAGGACAGAACGAACGTGCATATTTATGCAAAACACAACAAAACAGACGAAGCTACGATCCGAAAACCGTAACCTCGTCTGAAATTACCTTATCATGTTTGGAATTTCCCGAAAAAGAAACCCGATGCAAATATCAATTCGCTGAAAATTTAACATTTGCATCCACCCTCCTCTCTCGGAAAACGTTCGCCCCGCGGCGAGAGAAGTGCGAAAATGCGCCGCTGAAATCGAAAAACTATATTTTTTCGCCGTAGGCCAGGTCTCCGGCGTCACCGATGCCGGGAACGATGTAAGACCGAGAGGTCAGCTCCTCGTCAACGACCGCCGTCCAGATGGTCGTGGTCTTGCGCGGCATGTTCTTCATCGCATAGTCGAGACCCTGCTCGCTGGCGACGACCGCCGCGACATGGGTATAGGCGGGAGTGCCGCCCTTCTCGCACAAGGCGTTGTAGGTCAGCACGAGCGACGACCCCGTAGCCAGCATCGGATCGACCAGCAACAGCGTCTTGCCCTCCAGACTGCCGCACGAGATGTACTCGACCTTCACGGTGAACTTGCCGTCCTTGGTGCTCTTGCGGTAGGCCGACACGAAGGCGTTCTGAGCGTCGTCGAAGTAATTCAGGAACCCCTGATGGTAGGGAAGCCCCGCGCGGAGGATCGTCGCCACGACGAGCTGGTCGTCGATCATCTCGACGGTGGCTTCGCCCAACGGCGTCTCGACGACACACGGTTTGTAATTGAGCGCCTTCGAAATCTCGTAGGCCGTGATCTCGCCGATGCGCTCCATGTTGCGGCGGAAACGCATCGAGTCCTTCTGAATCCGCTTGTCACGGATCTGAGCGATGAATTTGTTGAGAACCGTGTTCTGCTCGGAAAGGATATGCAACGTCATAAATCGGGTGTAGATTTGGTTGTCAATAGAGGAAATTGTTGAACGGATAACGCCCGGCATGGATCTCGCGCACCATGCCGTAGAGGTCCGAACGGAATTTTTCGAGGTTGGCCTTCGTCCGCGCCGAAAGGAAGATGCAGGGCGTGTTGGCCCGTGCGATCCAACTCTGCTTCAACTCGTCCAGCGAACGGTTCTCGCGCGTCGGAGGCGTCAGGTCGTCCTCGTCCTTTTCGACATACGTATAGGCATCGACCTTGTTGAAGACCAGGTAGACGGGCTTGTCGCCCGCGCCGATCTCCTGCAAGGTCTGTTTCACCACGTCGATCTGCTCCTCGAACTGCGGGTGCGAGATGTCCACCACGTGCACCAGCAGATCGGCTTCGCGGACCTCGTCCAACGTCGATTTGAACGACTCGATCAACTCGGTGGGAAGTTTTCTAATAAACCCTACGGTATCAGAGAGCAGGAAAGGTAAATTGTCGAACACCACCTTGCGGACCGTGGTGTCCAGCGTGGCGAAGAGCTTGTTCTCGGCGAAGACCTCGCTCTTGGAGATGAGGTTCATCAGCGTCGATTTCCCCACGTTGGTATAACCCACCAGCGCCACGCGGACCATCGCACCGCGGTTCGAACGCTGCACGGCCATCTGGCGGTCGATCTTTTTCAGGTCCTCTTTCAGTTTGGCGATACGGTTGCGGATGATGCGCCGGTCGGTCTCGATCTCGCGCTCGCCGGCGCCGCCGCGGGTTCCCGTGCCGCCCCGCTGGCGTTCGAGGTGGGTCCACATGCCCGACAACCGGGGCAGCAGGTATTCGTAATTGGCCAGCTGCACCTGCGTCTTGGCATAGGCCGTCTGGGCCCGGGACATGAAGATGTCGAGGATCAGGCGCGTGCGGTCCAGCAGGCGGCAGGGCATCTCCTTCTCGATGTTGCGCGTCTGCGAAGGGGACAACTCGTCGTCGAAGATCACCACGTCGATCCCGTTCTCCTTGCAATATCCGGCGATCTCCTCCAATTTGCCCGGCCCGACATAGATGCGCGACGAGGGCTGCGGCAGGCGCTGGGTGAAGCGCTTCACCGAGCGGATGTCGGCCGTCTCGGCCAGAAATTCCAGTTCATCGAGGAACTCCTCGGCCTGCCGCGGGTCCTGATTGTCCCGGATGACGGAGACCAGCACGGCGCGCTCGCGGCCGTCGGTCGAAAGCGAAGCGTCAGCCGCGGAATTGTTCTTGTTCTCTTCCAAAATTGTCTTTGCCATCAAACGTTCATGTTGCAAACACGATGCTACGAATAAGGGTATCCGCCCGAAAGCAGGATACCCTCAAAAAGTTGAGCCATACGTCTCAATGCTGCCATGCGGAAATCGACCGGCAGAATGGGATCAGTTCTGTACGCGGAAGTCTACCGGGAGGGTGTACTTGACACGCACCACCTGGTTGCGCTGCTTGCCGGGGCTCCACTTCGGAGACTTGCTCAGCACGCGGATAGCCTCCTCGGAGAGCGAACGGTCGGGAGTCTGCAATACCTGAATGTTGGTCAGACGGCCGTCCTTCTCGATCACGAACGACAGAACCACGCGGCCCTGGATGCCGTTTTCGAGGGCGATCTGCGGGAACTTCACGTTCTGCTGCACCCAGTTGCGGAAGGTATTGAGGTCTCCGCCCTGGAACGAAGGCATGGTCTCGGCGATCAGGAACGGCTGGTCGTCCTCGACGACCTCCTCGGCCACCTCGACCTGCTGGATCACCTCGGTATTCTCGTCGAACTCGGCGAAATCGACCTCGGTGGTGATCTTCGTGTCGTTGGTCACGACCTGCAACAGGTCGGTGATCACCTTCAGCTCCACCTTCCGGGGAGCCTCGGGCGGCTTCTGGTCCTGACGGGTGATCTCGGTGATCTGCTCCTCGACGATCGCGGTCTGCAGATCGAGCTTTTCGATTTTACGCTCCTTCGGCGTGTACCAGAAGGCCAGAATCACCAGGCCGAGCGATACGACGAGGCCGATTTCGAGCAAAAGACCCCGCTTGTTCCGGAGGTCCGCTTTGGGTGATTTCTTGATTTCCATCTATTATAAAAATTTTTAATTGTTCGGGTATAAGCGCGCATGGACACGCTATGCACCACAAATATATGGATAAAAATTCAAAAATGCACGGCCGGGTGCAAAAATCTTCGTTTTTTGCCTACTTTTGTGGGGTAAAAGTGCTTCGAAAACGACAAAAAAATGGCTGACCGCGAAACATTGTACGGCAAAACGCCCGAAGAACTCGCCGCCCTGTGCGGCGGGATGGGCATGCCGCGTTTCGCCGCGCGGCAGATCGCCCGCTGGCTCTACGTCCGCCACACGGAAGACCCGCTGCTGATGACCGACATCGCCGCGGTGCACCGCCAGCGGCTCGCCGAACGGTTCGCCCCGGCGTTCAACGCCCCGGAGCGGGTCACGGAGTCGGCCGACGGAACGAAAAAATACCTGTTCTGCATCCCGGGCGGCCACGCCGTCGAATCGGCCTACATCCCCGACGGAGAACGGGCCACGCTCTGCGTCTCGTCGCAGGCCGGGTGCCGCATGGGGTGTAAATTCTGCGCCACGGGGCGGCAGGGGCTCCAACGGTCGCTCACGGCGGCAGAGATCCTCAACCAGATCGTCTCGCTGCCCGAACGCGACAAACTCACCAACATCGTTTTCATGGGCATGGG
>OLSD01003221.1_pt1 | contig 10467 bp, 10 predicted proteins | sample 1672211 | NCBI WGS metagenome assembly OLSD01 (sample SAMEA3136659, study PRJEB25190) | human gut metagenome
CACTGCGGGTATGAACCGCATGCTCTAGCCAACTGAGCTACGCCGCCATGTCGTCTCCCCGACAGGCAAGACTTAATATACCACAGACACCGCGGGGTTGTCAACACCTTTTTTCAAAAATTTGCCGATAAATCCCGTCCTCCGGCGGAAAAAAGCAGAGCAGCCGAAGCTGCTCTGCTTGCGGGTGTGAAAATTATCCCCACAGGGCGGACAGCATGGGAATGACCTGTTTTTTCCGGCTCATAACGCCGGGGAGGAACAGGGCGTTGTCCTTGGGCTCGGCGGAGAAGGCGTTGCGGATGGCCTCGTCGCTGCCCACATACAGCAGCTGCGTGCCCTCCAGCAGCACGTCGGTGAGCATAAGGATCACCATATTGTAGTGGTGCTCCTCCTGGAGGCGGCGCATCACATCCAGGAACTCGTCCTTGCGCTTCAGCATGTCCACGGAGTCCAGGCAGGTGACCTGGCCCACGCCCAGGTTCTGTTCGCCGATGTGGAACTCCTTGAAGTCGCTGTTTACCAGCTCCTCCACGGATTTGCCGCTGGCGGGAGAGAACAGCTGACGGCCCAGCTCCTTTATGTTGACGCCGCCGATGCGGGCCATGCGCTCGGCCATGGCAATATCCCGCTTGGTGCAGGTGGGAGACTTGAACATAACGGTGTCGGCCAGGATGGCTGCCGCCAGCAGACCGGCCATGTTGGCCGACGGCATGACGCCGTGCTCCTGATACATGCCGGCGATGATGGTGGCGGTGCTGCCCACGGGCTCGTTGCGGACCCGGATGGGCTGACTGGTCTGGATATCCGCCAGGCGGTGGTGGTCGATAATCTCCAGAATGTCCGCCTGATCCAGGCCGGGAACGGCCTGGGCCCGCTCGTTGTGGTCCACCAGCACCACGCGCTTGCGCCGGGGACGCAGCAGGTGATACCGGGACAGGGTGCCTACGACTTTTTCATTCTCGTCCAGCACCGGGTAGCAGCGGTAGCGGCTCTTCAGCACCACCTCGCGGACGTCGTCGATATAGTCCGTCAGATGGAAGCACACGATCTTTTCATTGTGGCAGGGCCGGGAGATGGGACTGGCCTGATAGATCAGGCGGGATACCCGGCTGGCCTCATAGGGAGTGGTGATGACGCAGGTACGCCCGGCGTTTTCCAGCAGGTCCGGGTCCACCTCCGTCTGGCACAGGATCAGGCAGCTGACGCCGATATCCAGGGCCCGGCGGATCATATCCGGCTGGTTGCCGCAGATGACGATGTTGTCCGGATCGTTGAACAGCAGGTTCTCGCAGCTCTGGGGCAGAGCGATGACCACATTGCCGGACACGGTGTCGATCAGGTCGCCGCTGTCGTTGAGCAGGCGGCCCTCGATGACGCTGAGCAGGTTGAACAGGGGCACCGCCTCCACCCGGGGGTTGGCGATGGTGGTCATGCTGTAGGTGGCGATGTCGCCGGCGGACAGAGTGCCGTACAGGGTGCCGTCCTCGTTGATGACGGGGATGGCGGAGATCTTCTGTTCCCGCATGATGTGCCAGGCCCGGTCCATGGTGACGGTGGCGTTCAGGGCCGGGGGCGTATCATAGTCCAGGTCCTCCACCTGGGTGCGGACGTTCTGCACCGTCCGGGGCGGCTGGAAGCCGAAGCGGTCCAGCATCCGCTGGGTCTGGTCGCTGATGTGGTCCATGTGGGCAGCCACATAGTTCCGGTCGCCCAGGGCGTTGCGCAGGGCTGCGTAGGCCATGGCGGACACGATGGAATCGGTATCGGGGTTGTGGTGGCCGATGACGTAGATCTCGTTCATAGGATTCAACTCCTTTCGGATGATTCCATTATAAAACGGCCCCAATTTGTTTGTCAATGCGGTGTTGTGCCTAAATTTGCCGAAAATAGAGCACTTTAACTGTTTATTTATCCGTGGAGCAGCATTTCCCCGGCGAAGCCTTATGTTTCACTGGGGGAAACCGGTTATCCTTTACAGCAGGCCGCAACCGCCGCCTCCAGGGCGGCGACCAGCTGCGCCAGGGGCAGGGAGGGGCGATCGGTGCCCGCCGTCTGCTCCGGGATGCATGGCACATGGATGAACCCCGCCCGGACTCCCGGACCTGCATGGTGCAGTACGCAGTACAGCAGGTGGTTGCACACATATGTCCCCGCGCTGTTGGACAGCTCCGACGGCACCCCGGCCTCCCGGATGGCCAGGACCATGTCCTTCACCGGTACCGTGGCGAAATACGCCGCCGGTCCGCCGGGGACGATGGGCGCATCTACCGGCTGCTGCCCGGCGTTGTCCGGGATCCGGGCGTCGTCCACGTTGATGGCCACCCGCTCCGGGGTCACGGCGCTGCGGCCTGCCGCCTGGCCCACGCACAGCACCACATCCGGCCGGAATGCGTCCATTTCCGCCGTCACCACCCGGGACGACTCGCCGAACACCGTGGGCACCTCCAGCACGCGGACCTCCGCCTCCGGGCACCGCACCCGCTTCACTGCCTCCAGGGCCGGATTCACGGTTTCCCCGCCGAAGGGGGTAAAGCCCGTCAAAAGTACCCGGGGTTTCCGATTATTCTCCATGAAATCACTCCAAACTGTAATTTGTCGACATTATTATACAATGTGTATTTGCGTTTGGCAAGAAAAAACCCCTCTTGACATCCGGCTCCCAGCATCATAGAATAAGGGTAAGTTCCTGACGTCAAAATTACGATTGCGACGGAAGCTACGCCACAGATGACACCGCCCGGGGGAACGCCTCCCGGGTGCTGGGGCCGTGCCGCAGGGCGCGGCTCTTTTGTTTTCGGAGGGAGGTGACGGAATATGGAAACAAGAGTGGCATTGATCGGCATCATCGTGGAGCAGGAATCCTCGGCGGCGGCGCTGAACGCGCTGCTGCACGAATACGGCGGCTATATCATCGGGCGCATGGGCCTGCCGTACCGGGAGCGGGGCGTAAACATCATCTCTGTGGTGCTGGACGCACCCCAGGATAAGATCGCGGCCCTGTCCGGCAAGATCGGACGCCTGCCCGGCGTCAGCGCCAAGACCCAATATTCCAACGTCATTTCACGGGAAGGAGAACCGACATGAAAAAATTTGTATCCCTGCTGCTGGCGGTGCTGATGACCGCCGCGCTGTTTACCGGCTGCGCCAAGCAGCCCCAGGCCCCCGACCAGCCCCAGGAGGAAGCCGTCACCATTCGGGTGGGCGGACTGAAGGGCCCCACGTCCATGGGCCTGGTGAAGCTGCTGGACGATGCGGAAAACCAGAAAACCGCCAACGCCATCGACTTCCGGATGGCTGCCAGCGCCAACGAGCTGAATCCCCTGTTCCTGAAGGGGGAGCTGGACATCATGGCCGTGCCCGCCAACCTGGGCTCCGTGCTGTATAACAAGACCGAGGGACAGGTGAAGATGCTGGCCGTCAGCACCCTGGGCGTGCTGTATATCGTGGAAAAGGGCGGCGAGACTGTCACCGATATCAAGAGCCTGGCCGGTAAGACCATTTACGCCACCGGCAAGGGCGCGACTCCCGAGTATGCTCTGACGTACCTGCTGGCCCAGAACGGCCTGGAGCTGGGCCGGGACGTCAACGTAGAGTGGAAGAGCGAGCCCACGGAGATCGTGGCCCAGATGGCCGCCATGGACAACGCCGTGGCCATGCTGCCCCAGCCCTTTGTGGTGGTGGCCATGGGCCAGGTGGAGGGCCTGCGGGTGGCCCTGGATCTGACGGAGCAGTGGAACGCCCTGGGCGGCGGCAGCCAGCTGATCACTGCGGTGCTGCTGGTGCGCAGCGAATTCCTGGAGCAGCATCCCCAGGCGGTGGAGAAGCTCCTGGATGAATACGCCCAGTCTGTGGACTTCCTGAACGATCAGCCCGCCGAGGCCTCCGTCCTGGTGGAGAAATACGGCATTGTCAAGGCCGCCGTGGCCGAAAAGGCCATTCCCGACTGCAACATCGTCTGCATCACCGGCGACAATATGAAGACCATGGCCAGCGGCTATCTGCAGGTGCTGTATGACCAGAACCCTGAGTCCGTGGGCGGCAAGCTCCCCGGGGACGACTTCTACTGGATGGGAAAATAAATGCAGCGGAGGACGCTATGAAGCACGCGAGCCTGCAAAAGTGCATAGCGGTGGTCCTGGCCTTGGCGGTCTGGCAGGGGGCGGCCATGGCGGTGGGCATGGACCTGCTGCTGCCGTCCCCCTGGCAGGTGGCCCAGCGGCTGTGGACGGTCTGGCAGGAGCCGGACTTTTTCCCCACGGTGGCCTTCAGTCTGCTGCGCATCAGCGGCGGCTTCGGCCTGGGCCTGGTTCTGGGGGTACTGCTGGCGGTGGCGGCGGGACGGCTGCGGGTGCTGGAGATACTGCTGTGGCCCTATGTCACGGTGATCAAGTCCGTACCGGTGGCGTCATTCATCATCATCTGTCTGATCTGGCTGAATACCAGCCAGCTGGCGGTGTTTATCTCGTTTCTCATGGTGTTTCCGGCGATCTACTCCAACACGCTCCAGGGCATCCGCAGCGCCGACCCGGCGCTGCTGGAGATGGCCCGGCTGTACCGGGTGCCCTTTTCCCGGCGGCTGGGGTATATCTACGTTCCCCAGGTGAAGCCGTTTCTCCTGTCCGGGTGCAGCGTGGCCCTGGGCATGTCGTGGAAGTCCGGCGTGGCCGCCGAGGTCATCGGTGTGGTGGGCGGTTCCATCGGTGAGCGGCTGTATGAGTCCAAGGTGTATTTCCAGACGGCGGATTTGCTGGCCTGGACGGTGGTGATCGTGGTGTGCAGCGTGGGCTTTGAGAAGCTGGTGCTGTGGCTGCTGCGGCGGGGCTTCGCCGCATGGGAGGGACGGTAATGGACCTGGTAATTGCGCATGTATCCAAGGATTACGGCCGCGGCCCGGTGCTGCGGGACGTGAGCCTGACGGTGCGGCAGGGGGAGACGGTGTGCCTGATGGGCCCCTCGGGCCTGGGCAAGACCACCCTGCTGCGGTGCATCGCCGGGCTGGAAACGCCTGACGCCGGAGCCGTCACCGGGGTCCCCCGGCGGTTGGGCTATGTGTTCCAGGAGGACCGGCTGTGCGACAACTTCTCCGCCGTGGCCAACATTCGGCTGGTTACGGGCCGGACCTTGCCGGAGAAAGCGATTTTACAGCATCTGGAGGAGCTGGGCCTGTCCGACAGCGTCCGCCTGCCGGTGTCGCAGCTGTCCGGCGGAATGCGCCGCCGGGTGGCCATCGCCCGGGCGGTATGCTGCGGGCCGGAGCTTCTGCTGCTGGACGAGGCCTTCAAGGGACTGGATGAGCAGTGCCGCCGGGACACCGCAGCCTATATCCGCCGCCACACGGCGGGGGCCTCCGTCCTGTGTGTGACCCACGACCCGGAGGAGGCCACGCTGTTGGGCGGGCGCTGCATAGACCTGGCAGCGCTCCAGCGGCGAGACTGAACCGAAAAAATGTTTCTCATTCGGAAACTTTCCGTTGACTTCCTACCAAATGTTTGGTACAATTCAGGCAGAAACACAAGGAGGTGCACGGAATGGGTTCCTTTTCCTACCATGTGGGCCAGCGGATCAAAAAATACCGCAAAAGCCGGGGCTATACCATCGAGCAGTTCTCGGCCATGATCAACAAAAGCAAGGCCACGGTGTCCAAGTATGAAAACGGCACCATTACCATCGACGTGGAGACGCTGTATGACATTGCCCGGGCCCTGGATATCGATCTGAAATGCTTCATCGACTATCAGCCCCCGGTGTTCCATGCCCAGTCCGTTCTGCCCAAGAACTTCTATTTCAACCAGCCCCGGGCGTATATGTACTATTACGACGGACGGGTGCGGCAGCTGGTGCGGTCGCTGCTGTGCTTCTCCCCTGCCGCCTCCGGCGACGGCATCGATGTGATGCTGTATCTGGGGGTGGACGACTTCCGGGAGCCGGACCGGTGCCAGCATCTGTTCACCGGCGAGATGAAGCCCTACGACACCATCACCCACATGGTGCTCACCAACCAGATCAACGAGGCGGAGAAAATGTACATCTGCATGCTCAACCCCATGCACAACCGTACTCCCGCCGTGGGCCTGCTGTCCGGCATTGGCAGCACCCCGTTCTTTGCTCCCATCGCCCTGAAAACCCTGATCTCCAAGGAGCCGCTGGAGGAAAACGACCGGTTGCTCTCCAGCATCAAGCTGGACAAGGACGACTATCACCTGCTGAAGTATTACAACATGCTGGTGGTAAACCGTCCCGCTTCCCTGTTTTTGCAGTGAACCAAAAAAATGTCAAGCCCCGGGGTTACCCCCGGGGCTTGATGCATACGCTCTGTCAAAAAGATTTTTTTGACAAGCTGAAGCCCCGGGGGTAGCCCCAGGGCTTGATGCTTACAGATGGTTCACATAGCTGTCGTTGACGGAGACGGTGCGGCCGATCTCGGAGGACTTGATGCTGCCGAAGATGGCCCGCATGGTGGACAGGGCTTCTCTGCCGGACACCTCGGGCTCCCGGTTCTGCTCCAGGGCGGCCACAAACTCGTCGATGACACCGGAATTGGTCTCTGGAGGAATATTGTAGGTGGTGCTGGTGCCGTCCAGGTTCCGGACTTCGATGGGAGCGGCAGGATTGTTGTTGTTATAGATGAGCATGATGCCCTTGGTACCGTACAGGCAGGTGGACTGGCACTCGTGGCCGTACACCGTCCAGCTGGCGGCCAGGGTGCCCACCGCGCCGCCGCTCATGCGCAGGATGCACAGGGCGTTGTCGTCCACGGTGATGGGCGCGCCGGTGGCAGTGTGCTTGTTCAGAGTCATGACCTTGGCAGTGGTCTCGATGACCTTCTGACCGGTAAGGTATTGCAGCAGGTCCACCTTGTGGATGCCCAGATCCGACAGAGCGCCCATGGCGGCCTTCTGCTTGTCGAAGAACCAGGTGCTCCCGGCCTCCATGGACCAGTTCTCTGGGCCGGCGTTGCCCATGGTGGCCCGGAAGGTGATGATGTCGCCGATGATGCCGCCGTCCAGCAGCTCCTTGGCCTTGCGGTGCACCGGGTCAAAGCGCATGTTGTGGCCGATCATCAGGTGCTTGCCGTTGCGCTCGGCGGCGGCCACCATGGACTCGCACTCTGCCAGGGTCACGGCCATGGGCTTTTCGCACAGAACGTGCTTCCCGGCATACAGGGCGTAGGTGGTGATCTCCGCATGGCTGCGGTTTTCCACGCAGATGGACACGGCGTCGATGCTGGGGTCGTTGAGCAGGTCAAAATAGGATTCGTGGACCTTGCCGCCGTATTGGGCGGCCATCTCCTGGGCCCGCTGGGTGTTCAAATCGTAGTAGCCCGCCAGCTCCACATGGGGGTTGGCGGCATATTCCGGCAGATGGCGCACCTGCGCGATCTTGCCGCAGCCGATGATACCGATCCTGATCATAATGATTCCTCCTATTCCGTGATAAGCCGGGACGTGCCCGGCGGGTGTTCAAGGCCATTATAGCAAATTTTTTCACAATATGGAATCCTTTTTTGCGCCCCGACGGGGATTTTTTTCCGAAAATCCCGCGCGGGACCAGATACGGCTTGCAATCCGGGGGAAAAGGCGGTAAACTGTTACTGCTTCGCAAGAAGGGAGGAGAATACATGGTATCTATTGTAGAGGTGACCACCAAGGCGCAGCTGCGCCGGTTTGTGGAATACCCCATAGAGCTATACAAGGATGTGCCCCAGTACATCCCCGGCACCTATGACGACGACCTGCAGGACTGGGACAGGAAAAAGAACCCCGCCTTTGAATATTGCCAGGCCCGGTGCTGGCTGGCTATGCGGGATGGGGAGATCGTGGGCCGCATCGGCGCGATCCTGAGCCGCAAGGCCAACGAAAAGTGGCACACCAACCGCCTGCGGTTTACCCAGGTGGACTTTATCGACGACTACCAGGTGTCCAAGGCTCTGTTCGACACGGTGGAGGACTGGGCCCGGCAGCTGGGCTGCACCCAGGTTCACGGCCCCCTGGGCTTCACGGATATGGACCGGGAGGGCATGCTGGTGGAGGGCTTTGACCGCCGCAGCTGCTTCTTTACCTATTATAATCACCCCTATTATAAGGATCATCTGGCGGCTCTGGGCTATGAGAAGGACGTGGACTGGATCGAGGAGCTCATCACTGCGCCCACCGACGAGAAGGTCATTCAGCGCTGGGAGAAGCTCAGCAATTATGTGCTCAAGCGCCAGAAGCTGCACATCCACAAGGTGCGGACCCGGCTGGACTATCCGCCTCTGATCCGCAAGGTGTTCCAACTGGTAAACATCGCCTATTCCCCACTTTACGGCACGGTGGAGCTGTCCGAGGCCCAGATCAAGCGCTACGCCGGGAAGTTTGCCCCCCTCGTCAACCCCCATCTTACCTGCTTCGTCATGAACGAGGAGGAGGAGCTGGTGGCCTTCGGAGTGGCGGCGCCCAGCATTGCCGAGGCCCTGCGAAAGAACCGGGGCCGGATCTTCCCCACCGGCTGGGTAGACCTGCTGAAGGCCTTCCGGAAAAACGACACCGTGGATCTGCTGCTGATCGCCGTGCGGCCGGACCTGCAGAGCAAGGGTGTCAACGCCGTGGTCATCAGTCAGGTCATGCGGGGTGCTTATGAGATGGGCGTCCGCTGGGCTGAGACCGGCCCCATGCTGGAGATGAATCAGAAGGTCCAGACCCAGTGGCAGGATTTCCCCCTGGAGCAGCATAAGCGCCGCCGGTGCTTCATCAAGGATCTGGTCCCTGCGGGGCAGGAGGTCCGGCAGCCGGACCTGGCCCGGGTGTAAACGGAACGGTGGAGGGAGAGCATATGTATCGTATCGGAGTCGACCTGGGCGGCACAAACATTGCCGTGGGCGTGGTGGACGACGGCCACGCCATCGTATCCCGGGTCAGTGTTCCTACCATGGCCAGCCGCCCGGCGGCGGAGGTGGTGCGGGACATGGGCGGCGCCGTGGAGCAGGTCCTGGCCCGGGCTGGGGTGTCCGTTGCCGACTGCCGCAGCATGGGCGTCGGTTCACCGGGCACCTGCAACTCTGCCGACGGCGTGGTGGAGCGAGCGTATAACCTGGGATGGGACCACGTCCCTGTGTGCCGGATGCTGGAGCAGCGCTTTGGCATTCCCTGCCGTCTTAGCAACGACGCCAACTGTGCCGCTCTGGCCGAACAGGTAGCGGGTGCGGCGGTGGGCCACGACAACGTGGTGCTCATTACCCTGGGCACCGGCGTTGGCGGCGGCATCATCATCGGCGGCAGGATCTATGACGGGATGCGGGGAGCCGGGGCCGAGCTGGGCCACACCCTGCTGGTCATGGACGGCGAGCCCTGTACCTGCGGCCGCCGGGGCTGTTGGGAGGCATATTCCTCCGCTACGGCCCTGATTCGTCAGGCCTGTCAGGCGGCGGCCCGGCATCCGGATTCTCTGCTGGCCCGGCTGGCGGACGTCAACGGGAAGACGGTGTTCGACGCAGCGGACCGGGGCGACGAGACTGCCCGGGCGGTGGTGGACCGCTACTGCGACTATCTGGGGGCGGGCCTGGTGAACATCGTCAACGCCCTGGCTCCGGAGGTCATTCTCATCGGCGGCGGCATCAGCCGCCAGGGAGAGCGTCTGCTGGCTCCGGTGCGCCGGTATGTGGAGCGCAACTGCTTCGGCGGCAAGGACGGGGCCGTTCCCGTTATCGCCCCGGCGAAGCTGGGCAACGAGGCCGGTATCATCGGCGCAGCCGCGCTGTGAGCAGGAAGGCATATTCAATGGACGCCCCGGTTGGCAGGCAGCATAGCTGTTTGGCAGCCGGGGCGCGGCTTATATAGCGTATCCTTTCTATTTGAATATGTATAGAATGGGTTGTTTTTCTGTAAATAGCCAACTGCGGATTGAACAAAATAAGCGGAGGACATGGTAACGACATATCACATAACCGCATCTTCTGGCAGGGATAAAAAAGATGAAAAAAGAGGGAAAAAGGTGTTGACAAAAGGGGGAAGGGGTGGTATTCTAACAAAGCTGTCGGCGAGAGCGGGCGGCAGGGACACGGACGAGCGAAAAAAGTTGAGGATTCGATAAAAAAGTTCTTGACAAAGCGGTTCGGATGTGATATCCTAAATAAGTCGTCTGTGATGGCGGCTAACGACAAACGGTTTCAGAAATGTAAAGAACGTCGAAAAGAGTTCTTGACAAACGAAATCGGTTGTGGTAGAATACCAAATGTTCCGCAGGCTGCGGAGCGTGTATCTTGTAAATTAAACAATGAACGAACAAAGCACCAGACGGGAGCACATGAAGATGTGCAACTGAAGAGCTTGAGCACTGGGGTTCAGTCAATTACCCGGTGTTTGAGCAGAGTTTATGAAGCTATGGAAATAGCTCTGTAAAAGAGATTAGCTCAGCGGGAACGCTGTGTTGATACGATTTATAGAGAGTTTGATCCTGGCTCAGGACGAACGCTGGCGGCGTGCTTAACAC
>OLSD01003224.1_pt1 | contig 10451 bp, 8 predicted proteins | sample 1672211 | NCBI WGS metagenome assembly OLSD01 (sample SAMEA3136659, study PRJEB25190) | human gut metagenome
GCACGGGAATGTCCAGCCCGAATTCCAGCGGGCGGAAGCGGGGGCAGACGTTTTCGGTGATGGAGATCACCGAGGCGGCCAGACGGCTGCCGATCTCGCAGGAGGCGGGCAGGTTCTTGCCGTAGGTCAGGCCGATGACCGTACCGGCAAAGAAGGCGTCACCGGCACCGGTGGTGTCGATCACATCCACCTTCTTGGCGGGCACAACGCCGCTTTCGCCGTTGGCGCGGGCATACACGGCACCCTGCCCGCCCATGGTGACCACCATGCAGGGGATGTTGGCGCTGTGCACGTTGGCGGCCAGCACCTCCCGCATGGCAGCGGGGGAAAGGTGGTCGTAATCGTCCGAGAAGAGCAGCCCGGCTTCCTGCTGGTTGCACACAAAGCAGTCCACCTGCTGCAAAAAGTCGCGGCGTTCCATGGCGATGCTCATGTTGGAGATGGCCGCGTAGACCCGCTTGTTGTACTTTTTGGCAAAGCGCAGCACCTGCTTGACCGTCTCTTTTTCCAGATCCAGCTCCAGCGCGATGCTGTCGCAGTCCTTGAAGATCTCGTCTCCCTGCTCTTTCAGCAGAGCGGTGAGGGGAGTGGTGTCCGGGCGCTTGGAGATGGAGGCGCATACGTCACCGTCGTTGTTGAACACGGCCAGCCAGGTGCCCATGCCGTCCTTCACGCGGCGGATGAACTGGGTGTTCACCTTGTGGTCGCGCAGTTTGTCGATGACATCCTGGCCCATGCCGGTGTCGTCCACCAGACCCACAAAGGTGGGGCGCAGCTCCACATTGGCGATGTCCTCCACGATGTTGCGGCTCACACCACCGTGTACCTGCTCGACCCGGCCGGAGTTGCGCCCGCCCGGGATGTAGGTGGAAAGGGGGTACCCCTTGATGTCCACAAAAACGGCTCCGATGACTACGATTCCCATAGAAAAACCTTCCTGCAAAACTATTTTGCCTTCATTATACCAACTCTTTACGACAGAATCCATCCTTTTTGTCATTTCGGGCCGAAAAAGCGCGCAGAAGGCCGAACTGCCTTACAGGGCGGTGTTTGCCGTCCGAACCAGGAACTCCATGGCCTGCACGGGGTACTGCCCGGCGGCGGTCTCGCCGGTGAGCATCAGGCTGGACGCACCATCCAACACAGCATTGTAAATATCGCTCACCTCGGCGCGGGTGGGCACGGCACGGGTGCACATGCTGTCCAGCATCTGGGTGACCACCATAAAGGGCACCCCGGCGGCCCGGCAGGCGGCGGAAAGCTGTTTCTGACAGCGGGGCAGCTCCCACAGCGGCATGGCGTTGCCCAGGTCGCCGCGGGCAATGACCACCTCGTCCACGAGGGACAGAAACTCCGGCAGAGCCTGCACCCCGGCAAGGTTCTCGATCTTTGCAAAGATGCGGATCTGCGGCGCACCGGCCTCGGCCAGCGCCTGCCGCAGGGCAAGGATGTCCTGTTTCCCGCGCACGAAGGGCAGCATGACCCCGGTGACGCCGCAGGAAGCTGCGATGCGCAGGTTGGCAAGGTCCTCACTTGTCAGGGTGGGCATGGGCACCGACAGACCCGGGGCGGCAATGCTCTTGCGGCTTTGCAGAACGCCGCCCCGCAGTACGGTGCAGACCAGTGCATCCGGCCCGGCGGCAGTTACTTCCACCAGCAGCTTGCCGTCGTCCAGTAAAAGCTGCTGCCCGGGGCGGGCCGCCTGCACGAGCTGGACAGGGCAGGGGATGCCGCCTGCACCCAGCTGTACCGTGCCGCCCTCCGGCAGGGTGACCGGGCTGGTCAGCCGCCCGACACGCAGTTCCGGCCCCTGCAGGTCGATGAGCAGGTCCGGAATGCCGACAGCGTGGATCATTGCCAGCCAGTCAGCGTGTTCGGCCAGCGCCCCGTGGGAAAGGTTCATGCGCAGGCCGGTCATGCCGGCGTCCACAAGGCGGCGCAGCGTTCCGGCACTGGCGCAGGCCGGGCCGATGGTTCCATAAAAATGCATAAGGGGTCCCTTCTTTCATAGATTGCGCAGGTGTTCCTGCAAAAAGCTGCACAAAAGCCGGCCACAGGGGTGCTCTGCGGGCTCCGGCTGCAAAAAGGCGGCGCAGATGGGCGGCATGCCGTCCAGTGCCACGTCCTGAACATTGCCCATGCTGTGGTCGGAGGTGATCTCCAACCGGTCCAGGGCCAGACCGTTGCGCTCCTGGGTGCGGTAAAGCACTTGATAGTATTGCTCGCCGATCTCTACCTTCGGGCGGGCACCGGCCTGCCGCAGGGTATTCCACAGCGGGGCCAGCGGCTCCGGCGCAAGGCCCGGCACCAACAGCAGCCGACCGTCCAGCTCTGCCGGGGCGATGCTGCTGCGCCCCCAGAACGGGCTGCAGCGGGGCACCAGCAGGGCCGCAGTGTGCCGGGTGAGCGCGGTGCGGGCAAGCCCGGCCGCGCAGCCGCCCAGGTCCATCACCAGCCCGGCGTCCAGCGTGCCGTTCTGCAATTGTGCACATACGGCGTCGTTGGAGAGCAATGTGGTTTCCAGCGGGATGCCCGGGTATTGCTGCCGGAACTGCTCCAGCACATCCCCCAGCATGGGCAGGTAGCTGGGCACCAACGCCACACTGATGCCCAGCCGCAGAGCGGGGGACCGGATATCCTGATACGCCTGCGCGCACATCCGCTCAAATTGCTCCACCACCGGCGCGGCCTGTGCCCGGAAGCGCTGGCCCTTTTCGGTCAGGGCAAGGTGATTGCGCACATTGATGAACAGCGGGCCGCAGAGCTCATTTTCCAGCGCGGCAATGCTGAGGCGCAGCGCCTGCCGCGACAGATACAGCCGCCCGGCCGTGCGGGTATAGTTCAGGTCCTGACATAGGGCCAGAAAATAGCGCAGCTGCTGAATGGTCATGGTGTGCTCCTTTTTACAAAACGCAAGTTTTACTTGATGCTTATAGGGATATTATATCTTCTTTTTCTTTGCTTGTAAATGTGATACTTTTAACAAGAACGGCAAAGCATTTTTGCCACTCTGGAACAAAGCACGAAGAAAAAGAAGAGAAAGGAACCTTATTATGGAAAAGATCTCCCGCAAAGGCTTTCTGAAAATCGCTGCCGCTGCCGCCATGAGCAGCGTCACCGCAGCCGGTCTGGCTGCCTGCAATGCAGCCAGCAGCTCCACCGCTGCTGCATCTTCCGGTGCAGCCGGCATCTACACCCCCGGTACCTACACCGCCACCGCCAAGGGCATGAGCGAGATCACCGCCACTGTCACATTTGATGCCAACACCATCACCAAGGTGGAGCTGGACCTCTCCGGCGAGACCGAGAACATCGGCCAGGCCGCCAAGGACAAGCTGATCGAGCAGGTGATGAACGCTCAGACCAGCCAGATCGACGGTGTGACCGGTGCCACCGTGACCAGCAAGGCTGTGCAGAACGCTGTGGCCGACTGCATCCGTCAGGCCAGCGGCGGCGCCATCAACCCCGCTGAGCAGACCACCGAGGAGACTGCCTCCACCGCCGACTGGCTGGGCGAGGAGCCCGAAGTGGCCGAGAGCGACATCAAGCAGACCGTGGAGTGTGAGGTGCTGGTGGTGGGTGCCGGTTCCTCCGGCAGCTTTGCCGCTGCCGCTGCCGCCGAGGCCGGTGCCAAGACCATCCTGATCGAAAAGTTCAGCCACGACATGGCCAGCGGCATCCGCGACACGCTGGCTGCCTGCGGCTCCAAGCAGCAGCAGGAGGACGGCGATGACGTGAACAAGAAGGACGCTGTGCGCTACCTGTGCAATTGGAGCCAGGGCTATACCCGCCGCAGCCTGGCACAGGTGTGGGCAGACCGCAGCGGTGAGACCATCGACTGGTTCACCGACGTACTGGCCGAGAGCGGCATCGAATTCCGCCACGAGATCGACGAAAAGCACGACAACGACAACTACGAGGTGCTGGACGTGGGCCACAGCACCCAGTACGACGAGTACAACGAGAAGCTGACCATGGACGCCGTGCTGAAGCACGCCGAGGCTGACGGTCTGGAAGTGCAGTACGAGATCACCATGGTCAAGCTGGAAAAGGACGGCAACCGCGTCACCGGTCTGATCGCCAAGAATGCCAACGACGAGTATGTGCGCTACAACGCATCCAAGGGCGTCATTCTGGCCTGCGGCGGCTACAGCGGCAATGAAACCATGATGAAAGCCCTGCAGCCCCAGAGCGTGGAGCAGACCTGCGTCAACTATTCCAAGTCAGGTGCCAAGGGCGACGGTATCAAGGCCTGCCTGTGGGCCGGTGCCATCATGGACACCACCCACACCTCCATGATCTTTGACCGCGGTGCCATCAAGCCCGACCAGGTGGGGGAGTACGGCAAAGCCAACGATGGTGCCCGGTTCTGGATGGGCAGCCAGCCGTTCCTGAAGGTGAACCTGAACGGTGAGCGCTTCATGAACGAGTACATGCCTTACGATCTGGTGCTGCACGCTGCAGCCAGCCAGCCCTACCACACCTACTGCACTGTGTGGGACAGCAAGTACCCCGAGGATGTGAAGCGCTTTGCCACCCACGGCTGCAGCCGTCTGTACCCGCATGTGAACGGCACCGCTCCGGTGTTCCCCATGGAGTACATCGAGGGCATGAACGCCGATCTGCAGGACCAGGGTTACATCGTGCAGGCCGACACCGTGGAGGAGCTGGCCGACAAGCTGGGCCTGCCCAAGGACACCTTCACCGCAACGGTGGATCGTTACAACGAGCTGGCTGCCAAGGGCGAGGACGAGGATTACGGTAAGGAGGACTACCGTCTGTCCACTCTGAGCGAAGCTCCCTTCTACGGTGTGCGCCAGTCCGGCGGCTACCTCCTCTGCACCATGGACGGCATCCAGATCGACGACAACATGCACGCACTGGACCACGACTTCAAGGCCATCCCGGGCCTGTATGTCATCGGCGACATGAGCGGCAACTACTTCTCCGGCAGCTATCCCTGCCTGATGGCTGGTGCCGCCGCAGGCCGCAGCGCCACCTTCGGCCGCTTTGCCGGTCAGAACGCTGCCGCCGGCATCTGATCCGGAGCGCCCGCAACACGACACGCTGTGTGAAGCAATAAAAAAATGCGAACGAGAGCAGAAGTGCTTTCGTTCGCATTTTTTGTTTACGGAAAGAACGCTTATTCTTCCACGATGATCTTATCCTTGGCGTAGTCCAAAGCAAGCCCGATCAGCTCATTGCGGGAGCGATTTGTTTTTCCGGCAAGATCATCGTAGAAATCGACGATTGACTTGTCTACGCGAATCGTAAATGTAACAGGTTCGGAGAGCTTTTTAATTCTGAGTTCATCCATTATTATCACCCCAATACTATTATGAGATGAATTTTGCTTGAAATGAATGCTATATTGCGGTTCGTAAATGAACATAAAGTGGTATAATATATGGTGAAAACTGATCTTGCTTCCTGAATGCGTCGGAATGTGCCGAAAAACAACACATTCTGGGAATTGCTGCACAGAGAAACAGGAGATACGATCAAACCGTAAAATAGCCGGGTGACCGGCAAACAGAGGAGGATGTGTGCGATGAAAAAACAATTCCGGATTCTTGCAGCGGCACTGGCCCTGTGCCTGAGCCTGTTGTGCTGCCCGGCGGCCTTTGCGGCGGTGGACAGCAGTTCCTGCCAGACGGTACCCTATGCGCAGGCAACGTCTCAGCCGCTGGGACAGCCTATCACTATTACCGGTACGCCCAATTACAGTGCGGCTACCAGCAACGATACTGCATTTATTTTTGGTTTTGACACCGCCGACGGCGTGTGGTATGTGGCCGTGCAGAAGTCGAAATTTAATGCCTTCAAGGCGGCGGCCCCGGCACAGCAGATGACCCTGTACGGCGTGTATGCCGGCACACTGGACGTGAACGGCATGCCCATTCTGGACATCCAGAATGGCTCGGTGCTGCTGAACGGCACCGCCAGCGACACGACAGCTTTGTACACGGACGGGCAGAAAAAGCTGGATGCCCAGAAGGCCGCCGCTGCCGCCAGCAGCAAAAAGACCACGACCACTTCCGGCAGCAAAAAGAGCACGGGCAGTGCATCTTCCGGCCAGACGACCAGCCAGATGGTGTGGATCCCCACCCATGGCGGCAAGAAGTACCACAGCAACCCCAACTGCAGCGGAATGAAAGGCCCTGAGAAAGTGAGCCTGTCCACTGCAAAATCCCGCGGATTCACGGCTTGCAAAAAGTGCTACTGAGCATAAAAGAAAGGACCGCTGCGATCTCTCCGGAGGCCGCAGCGGTCTTTTGCGTTTTGTGATAAAACTCAGCTCTGGCGCTTGGCCAGTACCGCCGCCCCGCTGGCGGCGGTCAGGACGCCCAGCAGGGCAAGCCCGGCACCCGCCTGCCCGAAGAGATCGCCCACGGCACCCACAAAGGGGCTTGCGGGAATCATCAGGATGCTGTAGGCCATGCTGTCCACACTGATGAGGTTGCCCCCGAAATCCTGCATGACCTGCAAGGTAGACAACACATCGGCGGCATTGCGGCCGAACCGAGACAGTTTGAACACCAAAACGTAGGAAACACCATCTTTTCCTGATTTGATGTCCTCCATCATTCGGCAAAAAGAGGCACGGCCTTCGATGGATTTGCCCGATTCACCGGCATCCTCATACTCGTCAACAATCTGGTAATCGTTGAAGTCAGCGTATGCTTTCATCCGGGCTTTCTGGGCATCCAGCGAATAGCCGTCGATTTGCATCGTGGTAGACACGCGAGTGTAAATGTAAACTTTTGTTTTTTCCTGTGACATAAGAAATCCTTACGCTACAGTTATTTCTTGTCGATTTTCTTCTCTAAGAACTGAATGGAATCCAGATAGTCCTGTTCCACATCGCTGAGCGTTCTTGACTTATACTTCCGGTATTCAGTAGTGGCTTTGCCCACGGCCTGCTTGTGCGTCACAGTGCCGTTTCCGACAAGCAGCTGCTCACCGCTCATTGTCAGAATGCGGTCAAGGTGGTTTGCCCAATCCTGCATGGTCATGGGCTGTTCACGTTCTGCCTGACGCTCAGCAAAATCCAGATAACCGGAAACCAACTGCCCCATAGCGCGAAGCTCTTTCTCGTTCAGATAGTTTTTGGCAATAGTAGCTTCTCGTAAAGTGGGCTGGTTTCCTGCAAAAGTGGTCAGACCCATAAATTCCTTTTCGGCATCTGCACGATTGTAAATGACCTCGGCGGCAGTCTGTCCGTGGATGGCATAATGAATTTTATTCTGAACTTTTTTGAAGAACTGGACAGAAATGTCGGCTTTCGGGTCATAGTCGATGCTGGTTGCATAGATTTCCAGAACCTGACGATAAAACACTTTTTCGGAAGCACGGATGTCACGGATGCGTTCTAACAGCTCTTTGAAATATCCACCGCCGCCCAGATTTTTCAGGCGTTCGTCATCCAGCGCAAATCCCTTGCGCATATATTCCTTCAGGATGCCAGTTGCCCAGATACGGAACTGTGTGCCTCGTTTGGATTTGACACGATAACCAACAGAAATAATGACGTCAAGATTGTAGAATTCGACCTGATAGGTCTTTCCGTCTGCGGCAGTTGTTGCAAATTTTGCAACAACTGAATCTCGTTCAAGCTCACCCTCTGCAAAAATGTTTTTGATGTGACGGGAAATTGTGGATTTGTCACGTTGGAACAACTCAGCCATCTGGTCAATGGAAAGCCAAACGGTGTCACCGTCAAAGGTAGTATCAATTTTGGTCAGGCCATCTTCTGTGGTGTAAATGAGGATGGAATTTTTAGGAGAGTCATCTGGACGATTCATTTTAAGTACCTCGTTCCGTGTATGTAGTACAGTGGAGAGAAAGACCCTACCACTGTGTTGGGACAAGTATTACAAGAATATTATATCATGCTGCAATGGCGGTATCAACAGCATCTTGTTGATTTTCGTTGTTGGTTGAGGATACGGCGTTGTCTATTTCCAAGACCGATGCGTACTTCTCGATCACATCGGCTAGAAAGGTTGCGAATGCGCTCCATTCATCGAGTGTGGGCGTAGAGCATTCCGAAGGGGTGGGATTGTTTTCTGTACGATGAAAATTATTCAATAGGCAACTCCATTTCCTTGTAGCAGAACTTTGACAGTCTAGCGGATTTTTCAGAAATATTTTTTGATTCATCCGATTAAACTTTTTTTTAAACGTTCCATTTTTTCCTGCGCTGTTTCTTTCCGGAAACTGACCCCAATGCAGGAAACAGGAACGCACATTTCCAGCAGGCGGTCGTAGATGCGGGCATGGGCTGTATCCTGTGGGTGCCGTATCTCATCCAGCGTCAGGTTGGTGGTGACGATCAGTGGCTTCCGGCTGCGGTATCGGCTGTCCACGATGTTGTAGATCTGTTCCAGTGCGTATTCGGTGCCACGTTCCATGCCGAAATCGTCAATGATAAGCAGGGGATAGCGGCAGAGCTTGTCCACAATATCATTTCGTCCGGAAAAGCTGCTGTTCAACTCGTTCAGGATTCGGGCGAAGTTTGTCATACGCACAGGCACTTCCTGCTCCATCAGAGCGTTTGCAATGCACCCGGCAAGGAAACTCTTGCCGGTGCCTACACCACCCCAGAGAAGAAGCCCAAGGTTCTCTGCGCGCATGGTCTGCCATTGCTCTACATAGCGGTGTGCGTGGTGCATCTGTGGACTGCGGCCATTGTCGTTTTCAAAGGCCCAGTCCAGCATTGACGGGTCAGAAAATCCCTCTGCTTTCAGCCGCCGCACAAGGTCGTTGTGCTTTTGCTGGCTGATAAGGGTTTCTTGTTTTTCTCTTTCCGTGCGCTGGCAGATGCATTCGATTGGGTGCTTGTTCTTGCCCATCAGGGCAATGCCCTTTGCAAAGAACGCTTCTTTTGGGGTGTGACACTTTCCACAATGAAGCAGGCCGTCCTTGCCATAATAATCATCGGTGTTTTCGGGAATACTGGATGGGAACTGATCCAAAATTTTTTCTATCGTCTTTATAGGCTTTCTCCTTCCTTGAATGTGTAGTCCGGGATGCCCGGCGTCGATTTTCGTTCTGTTTTCTGCCGCTTTGCCCAGATACGCAGGGTGGCGGCGTGGTCGCTGTACTTTTTGCCAGTAGACTGGATATAAGCCGAAAGCTGTTCGATTAGATCATCCAGCCCGGAGAAATCAGCTTTGAGTCGCCTGTACTAAGACATTTTGATATTCTCCAAAGGTCAAATGAGCGTCTGTTGTTCTTATCAGGTGGCTATCTTTCAGGTTGCTCTTATTACGTTGGTTAGGTGTGCATTTTTGCGCAATCATACTACTCGTTTCTGCACAGTCATCCTTGGCATTTTTGTATACTGTGACAGCGCAATTTTGCGTAGTGTACGGAACCTTGAGCAGAATGCGGCTGGGCTTGGAAAATCCACTGCGGATACGTTCCACGAGTTGTGCGTTTTCCAATTCGGAGAAAGCGCGTGTTACACTGGAAATGCAGCACCCTAAATCTTTTGCCAGATGGGAAAGCGGATAGACTACATAAATGCGATCCTGTGCATCGATCCAGTTGTTCTTTTGAGAAAGCGTTGCTCGGTCCAGCAGCAGGGTGTAGAGTAGTTTTGCCGTGTGGCTCAGGTCTGTATCCAGCAGAAAGCAGGCATAGGGCAGATATTGCGGCAGTGGCATATTGGGTTTCAAGTAATCCGAAATGGAATTCACCTCCATTTTTACATCCGAATTAGTGCTAAAACGTTTGAGAGTTTTGGTTTCCATCATTGTTCAGACGATCTTTTACCGTCTGAAGATACCGACTGGCACGGTCGATAAAAATCAGCAGTTTCTCATTGTTCTTCGGTTCAGTAAGAATATCCGGGTATTCACGAAAGCACATTTCCCACCGCCGGACAAAATCCTCCTGCGCTCCCTGAATCTCGTACATCATGGCTTCGCCATCTGCCAAGCGGCGAGGTGAATAGATGCTCTTGACGGCATCCTTGAGATTCTGCCTTTCTTCCTTGTTGAGTCCTTTCTTATGCCCCTGAATGTCTTGCTTGAAGGTCGTTATAAACTCATTGCCCTTTGAAGGCGAAGAATACGAATCCGTGATACTGGAATCCCGTTCGCCTTTAGGCTTACGAAGCTCTGCCACAACTTCGGGACGCTTTTCCTTTGGAGCCTTTGCAATCGAGGAAATTTCACGGTCGGTTGCCCGGATCTTTCCACTCAGGATTTCTTTCTGCGCTCCGGGTACTGCCTCCTCCGCAGCTTCCACACCTTTTGCAAATTGCTCTGCACGGTAAACATAACTTTCGGATGTTCCATGTTCCGCAGCGACCTTCGACCGTGAACCGTGCTTTGTGCGGTCTGGTTCATTTTGAACCAGACCACTTTCAGATGCCAAAGTATACTGATTGCCGTGAAACGATTTGATCTGCTTTTCCGCTTCTGCCTGCTTTGAAATCGTTT
>OLSD01003226.1_pt1 | contig 10448 bp, 8 predicted proteins | sample 1672211 | NCBI WGS metagenome assembly OLSD01 (sample SAMEA3136659, study PRJEB25190) | human gut metagenome
TCGGATATACATATGGTAAAGTTGCTGAGCAGAAACCGGTAACAGCTGGTGATCTTCATGCAGAAGGTGCTATGACTGCACTTCTGAAAGATGCCCTGAAACCAAACCTTGTTCAGACACTGGAACACGTTCCGGCAATCGTTCATGGTGGACCATTCGCAAACATCGCTCATGGATGTAACTCCGTAACAGCTACAAAGATGGCTATGAAACTTGCAGATTATGCTATCACAGAGGCTGGATTCGGTGCTGACCTTGGTGCAGAGAAATTCCTTGACATCAAATGCCGTATGGCAGGTCTTCATCCAAATGCAGTTGTGATCGTTGCTACTGTACGTGCCCTTAAATACAACGGCGGTGTTGCAAAAGCAGACCTTAACAATGAGAACCTTGAGGCTCTTGAGAAAGGTATCCCGAACCTTTTAAGACATGTAAACACGATCAAAAATGTTTACAAACTTCCATGTGTTGTTGCAATCAACGCATTCCCGACCGATACCAAGGCAGAGCTTGACCTTGTTGAAGCAAAATGTAAAGAGCTTGGTGTTAACGTTGCACTTTCCGAAGTATGGGCAAAAGGCGGTGAAGGCGGCCTGAAGCTTGCTGAGGAAGTAATCCGTCTCTGCGAAGAGCCAAATGACTTCTCTTATTCCTATGAGCTTGACGGTTCTATAGAGGATAAGCTGAACCAGATCGTTCAGAAAGTATACGGCGGAAAGAAAGTTGTTCTCACAGCAAACGCTCAGAAACAGGCAAAACAGTTAGAAGCTCTTGGCTTTGGCAACTGCCCGATCTGTGTTGCAAAGACTCAGTACAGCTTAACAGATGACCAGACAAAACTCGGTGCACCGACAGATTTCGAGATCACAGTTCGTAACCTGAAGGTTTCCGCAGGTGCTGGATTTGTTGTTGCACTGACTGGTGAGATCATGACCATGCCAGGTCTTCCGAAAGTTCCGGCAGCTGAGAGAATCGACGTTGACGAGACTGGTAAGATCACAGGTCTGTTCTAATCAAAGAAAAAAGAAACATCAGGCGGATATACCTGTCCGCCTGGCGTTATAAAAAGGTCATGGCTTACATGATGACTAAGAACAATAAGGAGACAACGAAATGGGATTTTCAACAAGTACATGTACAGAATTTGTAGAAGTTCTTGCTTCTAAAGCCCCGGTTCCAGGCGGCGGCGGAGCATCTGCACTGGTAGGTGCTGTGGGAACTGCACTTGGAAACATGGTAGGAAGCCTTACTGTTGGTAAGAAGAAATATGCTGATGTTGAGGAAGAAATGTGGGAGCTGAAAGGTAAATGCGACCAGCTTCAGAAAGATTTCCTTCGTCTGATCGAGCGTGACGCCGAAGTATTCGAGCCGCTTTCCAAAGCATATGGAATGCCGAAAGAAACAGAAGAAGAGAAAGCTGAAAAAGCAAGAGTTATGGCAATCGTATTAAAAGATGCCTGCTCTGTTCCTATGGAAATCATGGAGAAATGCTGTGAGGCACTTGACCTGATCAAGGAATTTGCTGCAAAAGGCTCCAAGCTTGCCATCAGTGACGCTGGTGTAGCTGCAACCTTCTGCAAAGCTGCATTAAAAGGTGCAAGCCTGAACGTTTATATCAACACAAAGTCCATGGCAGACAGAGAGTATGCAGAAGAATTAAATGCAAAGGCAGATGCAATGCTTGAAAAATACTGCAAGCTTGCAGACGAGACATTTGACAGCGTACTTGGAAGACTGAAATAAAGATAAAAAAGAAAAGAACTGTCAGGAGCAAAATCCTGCAAGTCTTTTTTGCGGTCTCAAAATGCTGTATTACCATGAAACTGGTATGAGCATGACTGGATTTATCATAATATAAGGAGATTACTAAAAAATGGCAAAACAGTTATTAGGTAAAGAAGTAACTGCTGCATTAAACGAGCGTATCAAAGGCAATGTGGCAGCTCTTCAGGAAAAAGGCGTTAACCCCACACTTTGCATTATCCGTGTAGGAGAGAATCCAAGTGATATTTCCTATGAGAAAGGTGCAACAAAGCGTTGTGAGACATTAGGCGTTGCATGTGAGAAAATTCTTCTTCCGGAGGATGTTGCTCAGGACGAGCTTCTTGCAGTTATTGATAAAGTAAACAAAGACGATCATATCCATGGTGTCCTTCTGTTCCGTCCGCTTCCGAAACATCTGGATCAGGCTGTGATCGAGAATGCACTTGCTCCTGAAAAAGACGTTGACTGTATGACAGACCTTTCCATGTCTGGTGTTTTTACAGGCAAGAAGATCGGTTTCCCGCCATGTACACCACAGGCATGTATGGAAATCCTTGATCATTACGGAATCGACTGCACAGGCAAGAAGGCAGTAGTAATCGGAAGAAGCCTTGTTGTAGGTAAACCGGCAGCTATGATGCTTGTTAAGAAAAACGCAACTGTAACCATCTGCCACACAAGAACAGTGGATATGCCGTCTGTGGCACGCGAAGCGGATATTATCATCGTAGCAGCAGGCCGTGCTGGCGTTGTTGGCGCTGATTATGTAAAAGCAGGACAGGTAGTTATTGATGTAGGAATCAACGTAAATGCAGAAGGCAAGCTCTGCGGAGACGTTGACTACGCAGCAGTAGAGCCGATCGTAGATGCTATTACACCAGTTCCTGGCGGAGTTGGAAGCGTTACAACATCTGTCCTGGTTGGACATGTTGTAGAGGCTGCTATGCGCAAAGTGAACGCTTAATATTTAATTGGTTTAGAGTTAATAGAACGATGTACTTGAAGTACATCATGTGTACAAGCGGAAGAAAAACTCTTCAGGGTAAAAACTGGAGAGTTTTTTTGTTGCAGAAAACTTTATTGAAATCCTTATTGCGGCAAAAGTTTGTTTTGCTATTACAAAAAATTTGCTTTTCTCCGTAAGATATTGTACTATAGAGGGTACAGATATATGGAGGTAACTCATTATGGGAAAAGTGATGGCAGTGAACATCAGTGTTAAAAGAGGAACTCAGAAGGTCAATGTGCATACTGTAAAACTGATTGAAAATTATGGACTGGAGAATGACGCCCACGCAGGAAACTGGCACCGTCAGGTCAGCCTTCTGTCTTATGAAAAAATAGAAGAATTTAAGGCAAAAGGCGCACCGGTAAAGGATGGTGCTTTCGGGGAAAATCTGATCGTACAGGGATTTGACTTTAAGACCCTTCCAGTAGGAACCCGTCTGAAATGCAACGATGTGATTCTGGAAATCACGCAGATTGGAAAGCAGTGTCACAACGGCTGCGAGATTTTCAAAATCATGGGAGACTGCATTATGCCCCGCGAAGGTGTTTTTGCCAGAGTAATCAAAGGCGGTGTGATCTCTGAGGGAGATGAAATGGTTTATGCTTGACAGATACGGAAGAAATATTGACTATCTGCGGATATCTTTGACAGACAGGTGCAATCTCCGCTGTATCTACTGTATGCCGGAAGAGGGAATTCGTCAGATTCCAAGGACAGAACTTCTTGATACAGATGAAATCGTGAGAATCTGTAAGGCGGCCAGTGAACTTGGGATTTCCAGAATCAAACTGACAGGAGGAGAGCCTCTTGTCCGCAGAATCTGCACCCCATTAGTAAAAGAGCTGAAAGCCATTCCCGGGATCTGCCAGGTTACACTGACCACCAACGGAATCCTTTTGGGAGAACAGCTTCCGGGCCTGATGGAGGCCGGTCTGGATGCCGTAAACATCAGTCTGGATACTTTAGAAGAAACCACATTTCGCAAAACCACCCGCAGGGACGATTTTCACCAGGTTTTAAAGGGACTTAGGGCGGCACTTTCCTACCCTTCCCTGAAAGTGAAATTGAACTGTGTCCCCACTTTTCAGTCGGACGAGGAACTTTTACAGGTGGCAGCTCTTGCAAGGGAGAATCCTCTTCATGTGCGTTTCATTGAAATGATGCCAATCGGTCTGGGCAAGGAGTTTACAGCCAGGGGAGAGGAACAGATAAAGGCTGTTCTGGAGAAGGAATACGGGTTAATGACACCGACGGAAGAGAAACTTGGAAATGGCCCCTGTCATTATTATACCTTGGAGGAGTTTACAGGCAGGATCGGATTTATCAGTGCCCTGTCCCACAAATTCTGTGACAGCTGCAACCGTGTAAGGCTTACTTCTACCGGATTTCTGAAAGGCTGCCTGCAATTTGAGGACGGAGCAGATCTGAAGGTTTTGCTTCGAAGTGGTTGTTCTGATGGGATGCTTAAAGAAACGATAGAAAAAGTCATTTATGAAAAGCCTGTAGGCCACAATTTTCAGGAACATAAGAAGGGAAACGAAGAATCCCACATCATGGCTCAAATCGGTGGATGATTTTGAAAAATAAAAGAAAACACGATTTAGAAAAGTCGGATTTGCTGTTGTATCATTTGTACAACTTAAGCAATCCGGCTTTTTGTATATTTCAATATAATTCCAAATGCAAAATTGTGCAAAAATATTGTTAATAAATAAACTTATTCATATTTGCTTGCCAAAATGAACAAAAAAATATATAATTTCATTACAAAAATAGTCATGTCTGTTAAAAAATACGCAAAGCCGGAAGCTTTGGAGGACGGGGACAAAAGACCTGGAGGCATCTGGCAAGTAAGGAGGTTAACAAAATGGTAGATCAGTCATATTACAAGAAAGCAGATGAGATTATTGAGCATTATGAGCGGTGTGCTGCCTCATTAATCCCCATCATGCAGGATATCCAGGCGGAATATCGGTACCTGCCTGCAGAACTTCTGACCTACGTAGCCGGACAGATCGGCGTTACTGAAGCGAAGGCCTTCAGTGTTGCAACCTTTTATGAGAACTTTTCTTTTGAACCGAAAGGAAAATACATTATCAAGGTATGCGATGGCACAGCCTGTCATGTAAGAAAGTCAATCCCGGTTAAAGAAGCATTCATGAAAGAACTGGGATTAAGCAATAAGAAGCATACCACAGATGACATGATGTTCACTGTGGAGACCGTATCCTGTCTTGGTGCCTGCGGGCTTGCTCCCACCTGTATGGTGAATGAAGAAGTGCATGCCAAGATGACACCGGAGAAGGTAGTAGAGCTTATTAACAGATTGAGAGGTGAGAACGGATGAGGATTAACAGTAAAGAAGAGCTGCAAAGCAAAAAAGCTGAGATCGAACAGAATATCCAGAGCTTCACATGCCGTGTTCTTGTCTGTTCCGGTACCGGATGTATGGCTTCCGGTGCTCAGAAAATCTATGATGAGATGGTAAGACTCTGTGAAGGTATTGATGGTGTAGAGATTGAAATGCAGAAAGATATCCCTCACGTAGGCGTTATCAAGACTGGCTGCCAGGGTCTTTGCGAGCTGGGACCTCTTGTAAGGATTGAACCATACGGATATCAGTATGTACATGTTCAGGAAGAGGACTGTCTGGAGATCGTGGAGCGAACTGTACGCCTTGGACATCCTGTAGATCGTCTGTTTTACCGCCATGGAGATGAAGTCTGTCCGAAGCCTGAGGATATCCCGTTCCTTAACCGTCAGACCAGGATCGTTCTTGAAAACTGTGGTAAGATTGACGCGGAATCCATTGACGAATATATTGCAGCAGGCGGTTTTTCTGCCCTTGCCAAGGCAGTTACAGAGATGACTCCCCAGGATGTAATTGACGAAGTTACCAGATCTGGTCTTCGCGGACGCGGAGGCGCCGGCTTCCCGGCAGGCAAGAAGTGGTCTCAGGTAGCCAGACAGGCTGAGAAAACCCGATATGTAGTATGTAACGGTGATGAGGGTGACCCGGGAGCATTTATGGATGGTTCCGTTATGGAAGGCGATCCGTATAAGATGATCGAGGGCATGATCATTGCCGCTTACGCAGTTGGCGCTGAGAACGGATACATATATGTTCGTGCAGAGTATCCTCTTTCCGTAGCCAGACTTCGTCTTGCTATTTCCCAGGCTGAGAAATATGGTCTCCTTGGAGATCATATCCTTGGCAGCGGTGTGAATTTCCATTTACATATTAATCGTGGTGCAGGAGCTTTCGTATGTGGTGAAGGTTCTGCCCTTACCTCTTCCATTGAGGGAAACAGAGGTATGCCTCGTGTAAAACCACCTCGTACTGTTGAGAAAGGTCTGTGGGGCAAGCCGACTGTATTAAATAACGTTGAGACTTACGCAAATGTTCCGAAGATTATCCTGCAGGGTGCTGAATGGTTCCACACCATCGGAACAGAGGGAAGCCCGGGAACCAAGACCTTCTCTCTGACCGGAGCAATCGAGAATACAGGTCTTATTGAAGTTCCAATGGGAACCACACTTCGTGAGATTATTTATGATATTGGCGGCGGTCTGAAGAGCGGCGCTGCATTTAAAGGCGTTCAGATTGGCGGACCATCTGGCGGATGTCTTGTAGAAGACCAGCTGGATGCTCCTCTTGATTTTGATTCTGTAAAGAAGCTTGATGCTATTATGGGATCAGGCGGTCTTGTTGTCATGGATGAGAATACCTGTATGGTAGAGGTTGCCCGTTTCTTCATGAGCTTTACCCAGCGGGAGAGCTGTGGAAAATGCGTTCCATGCCGTGAGGGTACCAAGCGCATGCTGGAGATCCTGGAGAAGATTGTAGCAGGCAATGGGGAGATGTCTGATCTTGACGAGCTGGAAGAGCTTGCCAAAATGGTTCAGAGCATGGCTCTTTGCGGACTTGGAAAGAGTGCACCTCTTCCTGTCCTCAGTACCATGAAGCGTTTTCGCGAGGAATACGAAGAGCATATCCGGGACAAGAAGTGCCGGGCCAAGGTCTGCACAGCACTCCGTCAGTTCCACATTAATCCGGAATTCTGTATTGGCTGCGGAAAATGTGCCAAGAACTGTCCTGCCGGGGCAATTTCCGGCAAGATTAAATCACCTTATCATATTAATAATGATGTATGCATCAAGTGCGGCAGCTGTAAGGACAACTGTAACTTTGATGCAATATATGTGGAAATGTAGGGAGGACAGATTATGGGTACAATGACGATTGACGGCAGAAAAGTCGAATTTACAGATGAAAAAAATGTCCTGACCGTAATCCGCAAGGCAGGCATTAATATTCCTACACTTTGTTATCACTCAGAGGTTTCCACTTTTGGAGCCTGTCGTCTATGCACAGTAGAGGATGACAGAGGAAGAACCTTCGCTTCCTGTTCTGAGGAGCCAAGGGATGGAATGGTAATTTATACAAACTCAGGTAAGATCAAAAAATACAGGAAACTGATTGTGGAACTGCTTCTCGCAGCACATTGCCGTGACTGTACAACCTGTGTAAAGAGTGGAGAATGCGTGCTTCAGGAGCTGGCTCACCGTCTTGGAGTACATAACATCCGTTTTCAGAATACAAGAGAGCAGTATGAGATTGATGATAGTTCACCATCTCTGATCCGTGACCCGAACAAATGTATCCTTTGCGGTGACTGTGTCCGTGCCTGCGAGGAGCTTCAGGGAATCGGAGCATTGAACTTTGCATACCGTGGAACAGAGGCTATTGTAATTCCTGCGTTTAATAAGAAAATCGCAGAAACCCAGTGTGTAAACTGCGGACAGTGCCGTGTATATTGTCCGACAGGTGCCATTTCCATTAAGACGCATATGGATGAAGTCTGGGAAGCTCTTGCAGATCCGGATGTACGTGTAGTAGCACAGATTGCGCCGGCAGTTCGTGTTGCGGTAGGTGATCATTACAGCCTTCCGAAGGGACGGAGCGTAATGGGCAAAATTGTCAATGCACTCCACAGAATGGGATTTGACGAGATTTATGATACTACTTTCAGCGCCGATCTTACTATTATGGAGGAGTCAGCAGAATTTCTAAAAAGAGTTGAGAAGGGGGAGAAACTTCCACTTCTTACCTCCTGTTGCCCTGCATGGGTGAAATTTATTACAGACCAGTATAAGGATTATATCCCGAATTTGTCTACCTGTAGATCCCCACAGGGAATGATGTCTGCAGTTATTAAAGAATACTTCCGTGATCCGGAGAATGCCAAGGGTAAAAAGACCGTTATGGTATCTATTATGCCATGTACAGCCAAGAAGGCTGAGGCAATCCGTCCGAACAGTTTTACTGATGAGAAACAGGATACGGATATTGTAATTACAACCACAGAGCTGCTGCGCATGATCGATAACTTTGGCCTTGATTTTGCACAGTTAGAGCCTGAAGCATGTGATATGCCATTTGGATTTGGCTCCGGCGGAGGCGTTATTTTTGGTGTTACCGGCGGTGTTACAGAGGCGGTTCTACGCCGCTTAAGCCCGGATCATTCCAAGGAGACCATGCGGGAGATTTCTGAGTGTGGTGTCCGTGGAGATGAAGGAATCAAAGAATTCACAGTTCCATACAAGGGAATGGATATCAATGTATGTGTGGCCAGTGGTCTTGCAAATGCAAGAACCGTTATGGAACGTGTAAAGAACGGCGAAGCAAACTATCATCTCATTGAAGTAATGGCATGCCGCCGTGGCTGTATTATGGGCGGTGGCCAGCCGGTACGGGCCGGTGACAGAACCAAAGCTGCAAGAGCGAAAGGTTTGTATAATGCCGACAATACAATGCTGATCAAGAAATCCGACGAGAACCCTATGGTTCTGGAACTGTATCAGGGACTGCTTAAAGGAAAAGAGCACAAACTGCTCCACAATGATTTCTATTGATGCTGATGTATAGTAGCTGGACACGCTCCAGAGAATAATTAAGACTGGTATAATAAAAAGCCCGACTGCATATTATTTAGAGGAAGAATATAAGCATTACGCTGTAAACAAATCTTGCAGACCTTTAAATAATCAGGCAGGAGGGCTTTTTTGTATGGAAAATTTTCAGGTTTACCGTGATATACAGGCCAGAACCGGAGGCGATATATACATAGGCGTTGTAGGCCCTGTACGTACAGGAAAATCAACATTTATCCGCAGATTTATGGAACTGGTGGCTTTGCCCGGAATGGATGAAAAAATGCAGAAAGAGGTCAGGGACCAGCTTCCATTAAGTGGTTCCGGAAAAATGATCACAACTGTGGAACCCAAATTTATCCCAAAAGAAGCTGTATCAGTTGATCTTGGCGAAGACAGGAAGGCGAAAGTGCGGCTTATCGATTGTGTTGGTTTTCTTGTAAAGGATGCTGGAGGAAACGTTGAGGATGGTAAAGAGAGGATGGTAAAAACGCCCTGGTTTTCCAGGGCAATCCCCTTTCATGAAGCTGCAAAAGCGGGAACAGAAAAGGTTATCCAGGAACATTCTACGATCGGTCTTGTGATCACCACCGATGGAAGCTTTGGAGAAATAGCAAGGGAAAATTTTGTTCCGGCCGAGGAACAGACTGTGGCTGAATTGAAAACACAGGGAAAGCCATTTCTCATTGTAGTAAACTCTCAGTTTCCCTATAAAGAAGAAACCACTCAGATGGTTAACGGGCTTCAGAAGAAGTACCAGGTACCAGTTGTTGCGGTTAACTGTGAGCAGTTGAAAAAAGAAGATGTCGCATTGCTCCTGGAAAAAATCCTATATGAATTTCCCATTACCCAGCTGCAGTTTTTTATTCCCAAATGGGTGGAAATGCTGCCTGCAGACAGCGAATTGAAAAGCCTGATCCTTTCCCAGATTAAAGTGTGCATGAAGAAGCTTTTACACATTCGTGATGTTACCAGGGAATCGGTAAAACTGGAAGGTCCTTATGTACAGGATACTCTTCTGGATCACGTAGGTCTTTCTGATGGAACCATTCAGATACGGCTTCAGATAGATGATAAATATTACTATAAGATGCTTAGCGATATGAGTGGAATTCCTATGGAAAGTGAGTATGAACTGATCCATACGATGAAGGAGCTTGCTGCAATGAAGGAAAAGTATGTAAAGGTTAAAGATGCCCTGGATGCAGTAAATAGCAGCGGCTACGGTGTAGTTGTACCAGAGCTTTCCCAGATTCAGCTGGAAGAGCCGGCTGTGATCCGCCAGGGAAATAAATATGGTGTGAAAATTAAATCAAAGAGTCCGTCTATTCATATGATCAAAGCAAATATTGAAACTGAAATTGCTCCGATCGTAGGTACGGAGCAGCAGGCAAAAGACTTGATCACTTATATTGGAGAAAGCGATGCAAGAGGAGAGAGCATCTGGGAGACGAATATTTTCGGGAAATCCATTGAACAGCTGGTACAGGATGGCATCCGCAGCAAGCTGACCATGATCAGCGAGGAAAGCCAGGTGAAGCTTCAGGATACCATGCAGAAAATCGTAAATGACAGTAAAGGCGGTCTTGTGTGTATTATCATATAGGGATTTTTATGAAAAAAGGCAGTATTGTTATAAGCACTGCCTTTTTTTATATATAAAATACTTTATGGGTACTTACCAATATACGGAAAACTGTGGTGCTTCCCTTTCCTTATCAAAGATTATTTATATCCATGT
>OLSD01003233.1_pt1 | contig 10441 bp, 10 predicted proteins | sample 1672211 | NCBI WGS metagenome assembly OLSD01 (sample SAMEA3136659, study PRJEB25190) | human gut metagenome
GCAACGGCGGCTACACCCGCATCATCAAGATCGGCGCTCGCCGCGGCGACGCTGCCGAGATGGCAGTTCTGGAGCTCGTCTGATCCTGCTCTGACTGTTTGATACAGTAACAAGAGAAACCATTGCACAGCTTTTGTGCAGTGGTTTCTTTTTTGTTATAGGGGGTTACCCCCTCAGTCGCGGCGCGCATTCAAAATCGTCCCACGCGCAAGCTTGCCGGATATGTCCCACCCCCTTTTTTGTGTCAGCAAAGTGTGGTATACTGAAAATAGCATTTTATGCCCGGAAGGAGGTTGACCGGTATGAACAGAATCCGCAGGCTGCGGCTGGTGCTGTGCACGCTGCTGTGCTTTGTGCTGTGCAGCTGCCAGACCGTGCTGCCGGCCAACGAAAAGGCACAGGCAGAGGAACTGCTGCGTGCCCCGAAGCTTTCCGGCGATTATGGCGCGCTGCAAACTGCCCTGAACGACTGGCTGGGGGAGAGCGCCCAGCTGAAATATCCCATTCAGGGCGAGCTGCTTTCCCCCTTTGTGCTGCAGGACCTGGATGGTGACGGTCAGCAGGATGCGGCGGTGCTGTATACCACCGCCCAGACCGCCAACGTCTGCGTAGCCATTTTGCAGCGGGACGACACCGGAAGCTGGCAGGTGCGCCAGAGCGTGGAGGGCCTTGCCGAAACGGTGGAAAACGTCAGTCTTGCCCAATTGCAGGATACGGACAGCTGCCAGCTGGTGGTGGGCTATACCGCTGCCCAGAATGACCACTATCTGGCGGTGTACTCCTATCAGAAGGGCACCCTGTCCACCATTCTGGAGCAGCAGTACGAGCAGTATCTGGTGGAAAATATCACCGGCGGCAGTAGTCAGGATCTGATCCTGATGTCCACGCAGGAGGACGGCAGTGTGCAGATCGAACTTCTGACCGCAGACCGCGAGGGCAGCTTCCGGCAGGTGGCGGTCAACGGCCTTTCCGCAGATAAATTTTCCGGCTGCGCCTCGGTGGCGGCGGGCGCGGGCGCGGACGGGCGGCACTATCTGGTGCTGGACGGCTGGACTGGCATTTCCGGCAACAATCTGGCCTCGGTGCTGCTGTGCTACGACGAGACTAGCCAGCAGATGGTGCCCGCCACACGGATCAGCAGCCAGCGGCTGTATAACGCCTCTTTGCGCAACGTGCCCACGCTGGTCAGCCGGGACCTGGACGGGGACGGCATTGTGGAGATCCCTACTCAGCCGGACGAGGCGGGTCTGCTGAACCTGAGCCAGAGCCGCCGCATGGACTTTATCGTCTGGATGGACTACACCAGCAGCCAACCGGAAAAAAGCTTTGGCCTGCTGGACGAGGAGACCAACTGCTATATCGAACTGCCCGCCGAGTGGGAGGGCAACCTGAAGCTGACCGACAGCGAGGAATATGACAACGCAGTGGAACTGCGCACGGTGGACGAGGATCAGCTGGTGCTGACGGTACGGCTGGCAAGGACCTCGGCCAACTCCACCGGCTGGACCCGGCTGGGCGTGGTGGCGTCCCGTCAGGTGCAGGCCAGAATGGGTCCGGACGTTTTGCTATCTGACACGAACTACCGCCTTTCCAAGGCGTTGTATCTGCTGAATTAAGGAATGGAGGATGCTGCATGGTACGAGTGCTTGTTGTAGAAGATGAAGCCAATATCCGCGATATGATCGCCCTGAACCTGCGCCATGCGGGGATGGAGGTGGTGGAGGCCGAAAGCGCCGAAGCCGCTCTGCCGCTGCTGGCACAGAAACCCGGCTGTGATGCCGCAATTCTGGACGTGATGCTGCCGGGCATGAACGGGTTCTCGCTGTGTGAGACCATCCGCCGCACCGACCAGCAGATCGGCATCATCATCCTCAGCGCCAAGGGGCAGGAGCAGGATAAGATCCGCGGTTTGTCCATCGGCGCAGACGATTACATGACCAAGCCCTTCAGCGTCAGCGAGCTGCTGGCGCGTGTGGAGGCGCTGTGCCGCCGGGTGATCCGCACCAAGGAGGAGGACAGCAACGGGAACACCCCACTGGGCACGTTGACCAGCGGCGACTTCGTGCTGGACGAGAACCGCCGCGTTCTGCTGAAGGCCGGTCAGCCCATTGAGCTGACACAGGTGGAGTTCCAGATTATGGAGCTGTTCTTTCGCAACCCGGGCACTGCGCTGGTGCGCGAAAAGATCCTGAAAGGGGTCTGGGGCGAGAACTACTTCGGCGACGTAAAGATCGTGGATGTGAACATCCGCCGCCTGCGCATGAAGGTGGAGGACGAGCCCAGCCACCCCACCCACATCATGACCGTGTGGGGCTATGGCTACCGGTGGGAAGAATAAAAATGTGATTCAGAAAAGTCCTACGGACTTTCCTGAATCACAAAAAAATATCTTTTTATTATCGATACTCACCGAAAGGAGGACACTGTTATGCGAAGCGGTATCACCCGCCGCTGGCTGCGGGGCAACCTGCTCATCACCGTACTGGTGGTGCTGCTGGCCGAGGCAATGTTTTTGTACAGCTATACCCGCAGCTACTACGGCAGTGTGCAGCAGATCATGTACCGGCGGTTCTCCTCGGTGACCGGTCAGCTGAAAATGTATACCGGCGATACCGCCCAGAGCGCCGCTGCCAGCCGCAGTCTGGCGCTGCGGCGCATGGTGGAGCAGTTTGCCGATAAGGATAAATACGAGTTCATGCTGCTGGACAGTTACGGCGGCGTGATCGCCTCCTCCAGCGGTACGGACGCGGAGGGCATCGTCAGCAGTAAGGACTTTGAACAGGCGCTCAACGGCCCGGACGGTCTGGGCGTGGCGGTGTACCGCACCCAGTCTGGCGAGGTAGTCATGGCGGCCTGCTCGCTGGTGCCCTACGACGCCGAGGACGTGGCCGCGCTGCGGCTGGTCACCAGTCTGGCGCTGGTGGAGCGGCAGGTCAAAAACGCCATCATCATCAGTGTGTTCCTTGCGGTGGCGATCTTGCTGTTTACGATCATGTCCGGGCTGTACTTTGTGCGGGGCATCGTGGTGCCGCTGGGGCAGGTGGAACGCACCGCCGCCGGCATCGCCCGGGGCGAGCTGGACGTGCGTCTGCCCCTGACCGGCGACCCTCACGACGAGGTGGACCGGCTGCGCGGCACCATCAATCAGATGGCCGAGGGACTGGAAGAGACCGAGAAGATGAAGAACGAGTTCATCAGCTCGGTGTCCCACGAGCTGCGCACTCCGCTTACCTCCATCCGGGGCTGGGTGGAGACCCTGATGACCTTGGATGACCCCGCCGACGAGAACTATCGCAAGGGGCTGGAGATCATCAATAACGAGACCGGGCGGCTGAACAATATGGTAGAGGAGCTGCTGGATTTCAGCCGCTTGCAGAACGGACGCATCCGCATGGAGTGCCGCCCGCTGGACTTGGTGGCAGAACTGACCGATGCGGTGCTCTTCTGTGAGGCGCGCATCCGGCAGGAGGGGCTGCTGCTCCACTACACCGAGCCGGAGGAGATGATCCCTGTCTACGCCGACCCGGACCGTCTGCGGCAGGTGTTCATCAACATCATGGACAACGCCATCAAGTACTCGGCCCCCGGCGGGCGCATCACGGTCAAGCTGTGGGCAGGGGAGTACAAGGCCTTTGTGGAGATCATCGATCAGGGCCGCGGCATCCCGCCGGAAGACCTTGAGAATGTCAAGACCAAGTTCTACAAGGGCAGCAATTCGGTGCGGGGCAGCGGCATCGGCCTTGCGCTGGTGGATTCCATCATGACTGCACTGGATGGCACCATGGACATCAAGAGCACGCTGGGCCGCGGCACAGTGGTCACACTGGGCTTGCCGCTGTACCATAAAGCGTGAAGATTTTGTCACAATTCTGTGGTAAAATAACCGGGAAAAATATGATCCGATAGGAGAACCCAATGAATCAACCCAAAAAGGAACGTTTCAAGACCAGCGTCGGCGGGCAGGCGCTGATGGAAGGCATCATGATGCGCGGCCCGAAGCTCATCTGCTGCGCCGTGCGCAAGCCGGACGGCACCATTGAGACCAAGATCGACCCTGTGAAGAACCACGGCATCTGGACAAAGATCCCGCTGGTGCGCGGTGCCATCTCCATGATCGAAAGCCTGATCGTGGGCTACCGCTACATGATGTACTCGGCTCAGGTGAGCATGGGTGACGACTACGACCCCGAAGAGGAAGAGACTGCCTTTGAAAAATGGGTGGGCGACCACTTGGGCAAAAAGGCAGAGGACGCACTGCTGGCCTGTGCCGCCGTACTGGGCGGCCTGCTGGCGATTTTGCTGTTCACCGTGCTGCCCACCCTCATCGTGGGCGGCGTGAACCACTTTGTAACATTGGGCCGCTGGGCCAAGGTGGTGCTGGAAGCGGTGCTGAAAGTTGGCATCTTCCTCACCTATATGGTGGCCATCTCCAAGATGAAGGAGATCCACCGCGTGTTTGAGTACCACGGTGCCGAGCACAAGACCATTGCCTGCTATGAGGCCGGTGATGAGCTGACCGTGGAGAATGTGCGCAAGTACACTCGGTTCCATCCGCGCTGCGGCACCAGCTTCCTCATTCTGGTGGTCATCGTCAGCGTGTTCCTCTACAGCGTGCTGCCGTGGGGCAGCATCGGCCTGCGGGTGCTGTTCAAGCTGCTGCTTCTGCCGCTGGTCATGGGCATCAGCTACGAGCTGCTCAAGTGGTGCGGCCGGTCCGATAACATTGCCACCCGCATCATCCGCCAGCCCGGTATCTGGGTGCAGCACCTGACCGTGTTTGAACCGGACGACAGCATGATCGAGGTGGCCATTACCGCTGTGACCCCTGTGCTGCCCGAGGACCCGGAGGATGGCAGATGGTAATTGCTGGTTTGACCCCGCGCGAAGCGGTGCGGGCCGTGGAAGCCCGGCTTTCCGCTGCAGGGTGTCCGGATGCCGATTACGATGCACGGGAGCTGTTCCGCGTGGCAGCCGGGCGGGATGCCCGCCTTTCGGACCGGGTGCTGACCACGGAGGAAGCGGAAAAGCTGGAAGCCCTCTGCACGCGCCGTGAGCAGCGGGAACCGCTGCAATACCTGTGCGGGATCTGGAGCTTTCTGGATTTTGACCTTGCCGTTGGCCCCGGTGTGCTCTGCCCCCGGGCAGACACTGAGGTGGTAGCGGAAGCGGCTGCCAACACCCTGACGGGCATTGCAGCGCCCCGGGTGCTGGATCTCTGCGCGGGGACCGGCTGTTTGGGGCTGGGCATCAAGCGCTTCTGCCCGGCGGCGCAGGTGACCTGCGTGGAAAAAAGCCCGAAAGCTTTTGTTTATCTGGAAAAGAACTGCCGCTGTGCCCTGAAAGGGCAGGGCGGGCAGACGGAGGACTTGCTGGAGCCTACCGCGTTTGAGCAGGCAGATGCCCCGGCCTTTGACTGGGGGCCGGCGCTGAACGCTCTGCGCGCAAAGGCAAAGCCAGCTTATGCGGTGCAGCCGGTGGAGGGCGACCTGTTCACCTACTGGCAGGGCCTGCCGGAAGGGCAGCTTGATCTGATCGTATCCAACCCGCCCTACCTCACCGCCGAGGAGATGCGGCATCTGCAGCCGGAGGCGGCGCAGGAGCCGGCCATGGCGCTGGAAGCAGGAAAGGACGGCCTTGTGTTTTACCGTGCCCTTGCAGAGCATTACCAGAATGCACTGCGGCCCGGCGGAGCATTGGTGCTGGAGATCGGCTGGCAGCAGCGGCAGGCTGTGGCGGCACTGCTGGCTGCAAACGGCTGGGCAGACATTGAATGCCGCAAGGATTTTGGCGGCAATGACCGGTGCATGATCGCCCACAGACCCGAAAAATAAAAGTGAAAATAGAAACAACTTCTTGTTGTAATATTTTGATTTTGTGGTATACTATACTGGAAAGTATACGGACAGCCCGCGCACGGCGGGCAGCAGGAAGAAAAGGAGCAGCACGCTATGGCAAAAAATCAGAACAACAACACCGTTGCCCCGGCGACCAAAAAGACCGAGCCGGAGGCCAAAAAGGATGCGCTGGCCACTGCGCTGGCCCAGATCGAAAAGCAGTTCGGCAAGGGTGCCGTGATGAAGCTGGGGGATAACGCCTCCATGCAGGTGGATGCCATTTCCACCGGCAGTCTGGGTCTGGATCTGGCTCTGGGCGTGGGCGGTGTGCCCCGCGGCCGCATCATTGAGGTGTACGGCCCGGAATCCAGTGGTAAGACCACGCTGGCTCTGCACATTCTGGCCGAAGCCCAGAAGCAGGGCGGCGAAGTGGCCTTCATTGACGTGGAGCACGCACTGGACCCCACCTATGCCGAAGCGCTGGGCGTGGATATCAACAATCTGCTGGTCAGCCAGCCGGACACCGGCGAGCAGGCCATGGAGATCTGCGAAGCGCTGGTGCGCTCCGGTGCCATCGACGCCATCGTGGTGGACTCGGTTGCCGCCATGGTGCCGAGGGCTGAGATCGAGGGCGAAATGGGCGACAGCCATGTGGGCCTGCAGGCCCGCCTGATGAGTCAGGCCATGCGCAAGCTGACTTCGGTCATCGGCAAGACCAACACGGTCTGCGTCTTCATCAACCAGCTGCGTGAAAAAGTGGGCGTGATGTACGGCAACCCGGAGGTCACCACCGGCGGCCGCGCCCTGAAATATTACGCCTCGGTGCGCATCGACATCCGCCGCGTGGAGGGCCTGAAGGACTCTTCCGGCCAGTTCATCGGCAACCACACCCGCGCCAAGATCGTCAAGAATAAGGTGGCACCTCCGTTCCGTGAGGCAGAGTTCGATATCATGTTCGGCGAGGGCATTTCCAAGATGAGCGAACTCATTGATGTGGGCGTGAAGCTGGGCATCGTGCAGAAGAGCGGCGCATGGTTCAACTATGGCGATATCCGTCTGGGTCAGGGCCGTGACAACGCAAAGCAGTTCCTGAAGGACAATCCCGAGATCGCAAACGACATCGAGGGCCAGATCCGCGCCAATGCCGATAAGCTGTACGCATCCCGCCGCCCGGCAGGCAAGGGCGCTGCGGCCAAGGCCGAGGAACCCGCCAAGGCTGCAGATGCCAAGGAGCCGGTGGTCAAGGCTCCTGCCCGCAGCAGCGAGAGCGAACTGGATATCATGGTGGAGGACTAAATGTCCTTTTATAAACGCCGCCGCCCGAAGCAGGAAGAAGAAAAGTGCGCCGACCCGGCCAAGGCCCGCGCCCGCGCACTGGATGCGCTGGCCTCGCGCGAGATGTCCTCGGCACAGCTGTATGAACGGCTGTGCTATGGCTTTACCGAGCAGGCTGCAGCGGCTGCTGTGGCTGAGATGGTGGAGCTGGATTACGTAAACGATGACCGCTATGCCGAAGCCCGGGCACACAGCCTGCTTGCCGCCCGCAAGAGCCGCCGTGCGGCGGCTCAGAACCTGCGGCAGAAGGGCCTTTCCGGCGCACAGATCGAGCAGGCGCTGGAAAGCGTCTATGCCCCGGACGCAGACGGCGAAAGCCCGGAGCTGGAAGCTGCCGCCGCTCTGGTGCGCAGCCGCTACATGAAAAAGCTGGCCGATGGCCGCCGCGACCTTGTGGTGGCCGCCCTGCAGCGCCGCGGTTTTGCGTATTCGGTCATAAAAGAAGCGATAAAAAGAGCGGAAGAAGAATAAAAAGCACCCCTCAAAAGAGAAAGAGAGTATCATCCCCTATGAAAATTGCGTGTATTTCCCTTGGCTGCCCCAAGAATCAGGTCGATCTGGATGTGATGGTGCACATCCTGCTGTCTGCCGGCCACGAGACCGTGGCCGATCTGGCCGAAGCAGATGTGATCCTTGTGAACACCTGCGGCTTCATTGAGAGCGCCAAGACCGAAGCCATTGAAAACATTCTGGAAGCCTGCTCCTACAAGCAGCAGAACCCGGAGCTGAAGGTCATCGTCACCGGCTGTCTTGCCGAGCGCTACCGCAGCCAGATCGAGGAAGAGATCCCCGAGGTGGATGCGGTGGTGGGCTGTGCCTCCAACAAGGCCATCGACACCATCGTGGCCCGCCTGTTCCATGGTGAGGACCATCTGGAAAGCTACGGTGCCAAAAAGGACTTTCCGCTGGGCGGCAAGCGTGTCATCGGCACGCCTGCCCACTATGCGTACTTAAAGATCGCTGAAGGCTGCAACAACCGCTGCCACTACTGCGCCATCCCCGGCATCCGCGGCCCGCTGCACAGCCGCGATATGGCCGACTGCGTGGCCGAAGCCCGCTGGCTGGCCGGTGAGGGCGTGAAAGAGCTGATCGTGGTCGCACAGGACCCCACCGCTTACGGCGAGGACTGGGGCAAACCCGGCAGCATCTGCGAGCTGCTGGATAAGCTGAACAAGGTGCCGGGCCTCGAGTGGATCCGCATTATGTACGCTTACCCGGAGCGCATCACGGATGAGTTCATTGCCGCCATGAAGCGCAATGAGAAGGTGGTGCCCTACCTCGATTTGCCCATCCAGCACTGCAATGACACCATCCTCAAGAATATGAACCGCCGCTCCAACCGCGCCGAGCTGCTGGAGGTGATCGGCAAGCTGCGCCGCGAGATCCCCGGCATCACCCTGCGCACCACTCTGATCGCAGGCTTCCCCGGCGAGACCGAGGAGCAGTTCGAGGATCTGTGCAATTTTGTCAAGGAAGTAAAGTTTGACCGTCTGGGCTGCTTTGCCTATTCTGCCGAGGAGAACACCGTTGCTGCCAAGATGGACGGCCAGATCGATCAGGAGACCAAGGACAAGCGCGCCGAACTGGTGATGCAGATCCAGACCGGCATCATGGCCCAGAAGCAGGCCGAAAAGGTGGGCCAGACCGTGCATGTGCTTTGCGACGGCATCGACGAGGAGAGCGGCCTGTATCTGTGCCGCACCACTGGCGATGCTCCTGAGGTGGACGGCAATGTGTGCGTTTCCAGCGAGGAGCCGCTGTACCCCGGCCAGTTCTACGATGTTCTGGTGGACGACAGCGACCTTTACGATCTGTATGGTACTGTTGCAAAATAACAAATTGGAGGAATCTATATGAATCTGCCCAATAAACTCACTTTGACCCGCATCCTGCTGGTGCCGGTGTTCATGGTCTTTGTGTCCCTCACCAGCCTGAGCGGCATCGCGGATGGCTCCTTCCAGCCGACGTATTACCTGATCGCAGGCATCGTCTTTGCTGCCGCCAGCTTTACTGATTTTCTGGACGGCCATCTGGCCCGCAAGTGGAACATGGTAACGGACTTCGGCAAGTTTGCCGACCCGCTGGCCGACAAACTGCTCACCACGGTGGCCTTCATTTACATGATGCGGGACGGCGTATGCAGCCCGGTGGTGCTGTGCATCATTCTGGCCCGCGAGTTTGCCGTGTCCGGCCTGCGCATGGTGGCCGCCGGTGCCAAGGACGGCAAGGTGATCGCCGCCAACATGTGGGGCAAGGTGAAGACCGTGCTGCAGATGCTGAGCATCATCTTCTACTTCTTCGGCATGGCGATTGCGGCGAATGTGTCATGGGATGCCACGGTCATGGTTGTGGGGGCCTCGGTGGTGCTGTGCTGGCTGGTGGCTGCCGTGACGGCCATTTCCGGCATCAAGTACCTGTGGGACAACCGCAGCTTCATCAACACCGCAAAATAAAGCGTTTTTTGAAAAAGGGCAGGGAGACCTGCCCTTTTTCAAATTTTCGAGGAAATATTACAAGACGGAAAGGCTTTCCATGAAAAAATTTGCTGATACGGTGCGCCGCCTGCTCTCCATCGCACTGAACCTGTTCATCGTCTGGGCGGAGCCCATTGCCCTGCCCATGAGCTGGGATTGGGGCAAAGAGCAGATGTTCATTTTTTACACCGAGGATTCCAACATCCTTTCGGCCTGCATCTGCGCCATGGTGGCGGTGGGCCAGCTGGTGTGCATCTTTACCGGCAGGGAACTGCCGCACTGGCTGCACACCCTCAAGTACATTGCCACCTGCTGCCTGACCATGACCTTTCTCACGGTGGTGTTCGTGCTGGGTCCCATGTATGAGGACGGCAACGGCTGGTACATCATGCTGTGCACCAGCTCCATGTTGTACCATCATCTGCTCAACCCGCTGGCGGCCATCTTCTCCTTTGTGCTGCTGGAGCGCTCACCGCGCCTGCCCCGCAGTACGGTCAAGTGGGCGCTGCTGCCCACGGTGCTGTACGGCGGCATCATTTTGTGGCTGAACATCCAGCGCGTGGTAGATGGGCCATATCCCTTCATGAAGGTGTATGACCAGAGCGTGCAGGCGTCGGTGCTGTGGTGCATCGCCATCCTGCTGATGAATTACTTCTATGCTTGGCTGCTCTGGAAGCTGAACGGCGGGAAGAAAGAAAAAGCCTGACGATTTGAAATGCCCTCCGCTTTGCTCTGGGCATAAATAGCGGAAATACTATTTTTTATTAGAGCAATACCGGACAGACTGCGGTCTGTCCG
>OLSD01003239.1_pt1 | contig 10432 bp, 9 predicted proteins | sample 1672211 | NCBI WGS metagenome assembly OLSD01 (sample SAMEA3136659, study PRJEB25190) | human gut metagenome
CGCTACGGCGCCCTCATCCGGACAAAATCTCCCACAAATTGTGACGCACATCTTGTGGGAGATTTTTTTATAATTATATTGTGGGGTTTTTCCCCGGCGAAAAGGAGGTATCTTCACTAAATGAAACAGATATCAGGCAATAAGCTGCTGGTAAAAGCACTGAAAGAAGAAGGTGTTGAGTACATTTTCGGTTATCCCGGAGCATGCACCATTGATATCAGCGATGAATTATACAAACAGGATGATGTCACCGTAATCCTTCCACGTCACGAACAGGCACTGGTTCACGCAGCCGATGCTTACGCACGTACTACTGGAAAAGTTGGAGTATGTCTTGTAACAAGCGGTCCTGGTGCTACCAATCTTGTTACAGGCCTTGCTACAGCCAATTATGACAGCGTTCCTCTTGTGTGCTTCACAGGTCAGGTAGCACGTCATCTGATTGGAAACGATGCATTCCAGGAAGTTGATATTGTAGGAATTACCCGCAGTATTACCAAGTATGGAGTCACCGTACGCAACCGTGAAGATCTTGGACGTATCATTAAGGAAGCCTTCTATATTGCACGTACCGGACGCCCTGGACCGGTTCTCATTGACCTGCCCAAGGATGTAATGGCTGAACTGGGCAGTGCAGAATATCCAAAGAGCGTAAATATCCGCGGCTACAAACCAAACACCAGTGTCCACATCGGACAGCTGAAACGTGCGATCAAAACACTTTCCAAGGCAAAGAAGCCACTTTTCCTTGCAGGCGGCGGAATCAATATTTCCCATGCCAATAAGGTATTCCAGGAAGTAGTGGAAAAAACCGGTGTTCCGGTTGTAACTACTATTATGGGACGAGGTGCAATTCCTACCAACCATCCGCTTTTTATTGGAAACCTTGGCATGCACGGTGCATATGCAGCCAACATGGCTGTAAGCAATTGTGACGTACTTTTTTCCATTGGAACACGTTTTAACGACCGAATCACAGGAAAGCTTCATGAATTTGCCCCTAACGCCCAGATTATCCATATTGACATTGACACGGCCTCTATTTCCAGAAATATCCAGGTAGATATTCCGATCGTTGCAGATGCAAAAGATGCCCTTACCAAAATGTCCGAATACGTTTCCGACTATGCCAGCAAAAAATGGAACAGTGAGATAAACAGCTGGAAGCAGGAACATCCTCTTGTAATGCGTCCAAATGACAGATTAAGTCCGGTTGACATCATCAACCAGATCAACTGCCAGTTTGAAGAAGCCATCATTGTCACAGATGTCGGACAACACCAGATGCTGGTTTCCCAGTATGCTGAGATCACACCAGGCAAGCAGCTTGTTATGTCCGGGGGACTTGGTACCATGGGATACGGTTTTCCTGGTGGTGTAGGAGCAAAGATCGGTAATCCGGACAAACCGGTTATCGTTATTTCCGGCGACGGTGGAATGCAGATGAATATTCAGGAATTTGCCACAGCTGTTCTGGAAGAGCTTCCACTGATCCTTTGTGTATTTAATAACGAATATCTTGGTATGGTTCGTCAGTGGCAGAAGCTTTTCTATGGCAAACGCTACAGCATGACCAATCTTCGCTCCGGTGCCCTTTCCCGCCGTACAAATGGCGAGGAATACCCGAAATATACACCGGATTTTGTAAAGCTGGCAGAAAGCTACGGTGCCAAAGGAATTCGGGTTTTCAATAAAAATGAGGTTGCCGCAGCCTTTGAAGAAGCAAAGAAAAATACCAAAGTTCCGACCCTGATCGAGTTCATCATTGATCCTGAAGAAATGGTTTATCCGATGGTAAAGCCTGGCGGAACACTGGAAGATTTAATTATGGATTGTTAATTAACAGGAGGTTTATCCAATGGCAGATAAAGGCATGAAAAAAAGATGGATTTCCCTCTACGTAGAAAACCAGGTAGGTGTTCTGTCCAAGATTTCCGGACTTTTCTCCGGCAAAAGCTATAACCTGGACAGCCTTACCGTTGGTACTACAGAGGATCCTACCGTTTCCCGAATGACCATCGGAACTGTAAGCGACGATGAAACGTTCGAACAGATCAAAAAACAGCTGAACCGAATGGTAGAAGTCATCAAAGTTATTGATTTCACCAATATGTTCGTCCGCATGAAAGAAATTCTTTACATCAAGGTTTTTAACTGCTCTTCTGAGGACAAAGTTGAATTATTCCAGATTGCTGAGACTTTCAAGGCCAGAGTCATTGATTACGGTAAAGACAGCCTGCTTCTGGAATTCGTACAGACAGCAACCAAAAATGATGCAGTTGTCAAACTGATCAAAGAAGAATTCGGCCGCATTGAAGTAGTTCGAGGTGGAAGTGTAGGAATTGAATCCATCAGCATGATGGAAAGATAATTTAAACGATGATGCCCCTCCTGTTAAAGGAGGGCATTTTTGTAAATTTTACGAGGGGATAATCCATTATGAAAAAACAACAAATACCATTAAAAAATTCACTGATTCTCCTTTTGACAGCAACTATCTGGGGAATCGCCTTTGTAGCTCAAAGTGAGGGCGGTGAAGCTGTCGGCCCTCTCACTTTCAATGCCACAAGAAACATTATCGGTTCTCTGGTGCTGATCCCGGTTATTTTACTGCTCAATAAAATAAATCCACAGAGCAATTCAGCTGATTCCGCAGAATCCGACAGACAGTCAATGGCATCCAGCGGTTCAAATCCATTTTCCCGCAACAAAACCTTAATTGCCGGCGGCATAATCTGCGGTATCTGCCTGTGTCTTGCTTCCAACTTCCAGCAGTTTGGTATCCAGTACACCTCCGTTGGAAAAGCAGGTTTTCTCACTGCATGCTACATTATCATCGTCCCGATCCTTGGACTTTTTATGAAAAAGAAATGCAGTCCTTTTATCTGGGTTGCGGTTGTAATGGCACTGATTGGTCTCTACCTGCTTTGCATCACAGACGGCTTTTCCATTGGAAAGGGAGACATTCTGGTCCTGATCTGTGCTTTCCTGTTTTCCCTGCACATTCTGGTCATTGACTACTTTTCACCAAAGACGGATGGAGTAAAAATGTCTTGCATCCAGTTTCTGGTCTGCGGAGTCCTCACCGCTATCCCAGCCATAATTCTGGAGCATCCCAGTCTTTCTTCATTCAGTGGAGCCTGGGGCGCTACTCTCTATGCCGGCGTTATGTCCTGCGGTGTCGCCTACACTCTCCAGATTGTAGGCCAGAAAAATATGAACCCAACCGTAGCCTCCCTGATTCTCAGTCTGGAATCCTGCATCTCTGTCCTCGCCGGCTGGATTATCTTAGGACAGAAATTAAGCACCCGGGAAATCATCGGTTGTGTGGTAATGTTCGGGGCTATCGTTCTTGCCCAGCTGCCGCAGAAAGAAACTGCCAGTGAAAAATAACGCGCTCTAAATCTTCCAAAACCCAAAGTAAGAGGTAACGCTTGAACCTTCCAAACGTTACCTCTTACTTATTTAACCCACATCACCCATTATACAGCTGATAATATTTACCTTTCTGCGCAATTAACTCATCATGAGAGCCTCTCTCAATAACACGTCCCTGCTCCAGAACCATAATACAGTCACTGTTTCTGACTGTGGATAACCTATGTGCAATTGCAAATGTAGTTCTGCCTTCCATCAGCTTATCCATACCATCCTGTACCAGCTTCTCTGTACGGGTATCAATAGAACTGGTAGCCTCATCCAGGATCAGTACCGGCGGATCTGCTACTGCCGCCCTGGCAATTGCAAGCAGCTGTCTCTGTCCCTGGCTTAAATTAGCACCATTGTTGCGAAGCATAGTATTATAACCATCCGGCAGCCTTCGGATAAAGCCATCCGCATTAGCCAGCTTTGCAGCCGCGATCACTTCTTCATCCGTTGCATCAAGTTTACCATAACGAATATTTTCCATAACCGTAGCCGTAAACAAATTGGTATCCTGAAGTACGATACCCATAGAACGCCTTAAATCGCCCTTTTTGATCTTGTTTATATTAATTCCGTCATAACGGATCTTACCGTCCTGAATGTCATAGAAACGATTCAGAAGATTGGTAATTGTCGTCTTACCGGCACCCGTGGAGCCGACAAATGCAATTTTCTGTCCGGGCTTCGCATACATCTTCACATCGTGAAGCACGATCTTGTCATCACGATATCCGAAGTCAACGCCATCCAGAACAATATCACCTTTCAATTCGATATAATCTGTTTTGCCAGTGGCTTTGTGAAAATGCTTCCATGCCCAGCGTCCTGTACGCTTCTCGGACTCAACCAGATTACCATTCTCTTCTTTCACATTTACCAGAGTCACATATCCGTCATCTACCTCCGGCTTCTCGTCCAGAAGGTCGAAGATACGCTTCGCGCCGGCAAGTGCCATAACAATACTGTTAAACTGCTGGCTTACCTGGTTGATCGGCTGGCTGAAGCTCTTGTTAAAAGTAAGAAAACTTGCTAGGCCGCCAAGAGTAAATCCACCCACACCGTTTACGGCCAGCACACCGCCAACAATAGCACACAGCACATAGCTGATATTTCCAATCTGCGCACAGGTAGGCATCAGCACATTTGCAAATTTGTTGGCATTATTTGCGCTCTCAAACAGCTGGTCATTCAGCTCATTAAACTTCTCAAGGCTTTCTTCCTCATGGCAGAATACCTTTACAACCTTCTGACCTTCCATCATTTCCTCGATGTAACCATTTACAACACCAAGATTCTTCTGCTGCTCCATGAAAAACTTACCACTAAGTCCTGCAAGATTCTTACTTGCCACCAGCATGACTCCAACCATGACCAGAGTCACGATGGTAAGCGGCACATTCAAAATAATCATACTTACCAGTACACTGACAATGGTGATCACACTGGAGATCAGCTGGGGAATACTCTGGCTGATCATCTGGCGCAGTGTATCAATATCATTGGTATAGATAGACATGATATCACCATGTGCATGTGTATCAAAATATTTAACAGGAAGTGTTTCCATGCGCTCGAACATCTCATTTCGAAGATTGCGTAAGGTACCCTGACTGACATAGATCATCAGACGGTTGTACGTATATGTGCATGCCACCCCGATTGCATAAAAACAGGCTACACGAAGAATTGCCATTGCAAGAGGATGGAAATCCGGAGTCTCAGATTGAAGCATAGGCATGATATACTGGTCAATCAAAGTCTTCATAAACATGGTTCCCTGCACATTGGCAAGAACACTTACCACAATGCCGATCACAACTACAATAATATGGATCCTGTAGTTCTTAAAAATATACCCCATCAGTCTTCCAAGCATCTTGCCCTGATTCTCTACCATAGGGCCTGAACGGAAGGCTGCCCCGCTGCGGCCTGGCTTCTTTATCGGTCTTTCATTGCTCATGCCTGCTCACCTCCTCTATTCTCATCAAAATCTCCACCACCCTTTATCTGTGAATTATAAACCTCCTGATAAATGGCATTGGTTTTCATTAGTTCCTCATGAGTTCCAAATCCGCTGATTTTTCCCTCATCCATGACAATGATCCTGTCCGCACTCTGAATACTGGAAATACGCTGTGCAATGATCAGCTTGGTAGTATCCGGAATTTCTTCTGCAAAAGCTCTTCTGATACGTGCATCTGTGGCAGTATCTACCGCACTTGTGGAATCATCCAGAATCAGTACTTTGGGTTTCTTAAGAAGAGCTCTGGCGATACACAGACGCTGTTTCTGACCGCCGGAAACATTGGTTCCGCCCTGCTCAATATAAGTATTGTATTTGTCCGGCATTTTCTCAATGAAGTCATCCGCACAGGAAAGCTGACACGCTCTGCGGCACTCTTTCTCCGAAGCCTCTTTATTTCCCCAGCGCAGATTCTCCAGAATGGTACCGGAAAACAGCACATTCTTCTGAAGTACAACTGCTACCTGGTTACGCAGACTATCCATATGGTAGTCACGCACATCCACGCCGCCAACTTTCACTGATCCGGAGCTCACATCATAAAGACGGCTGATCAGGTTTACCAGACTGGACTTGGCACTTCCGGTTCCACCGATAATACCAATAGTTTCTCCTGCGCGGATAGAAAGATTGATATCCTTCAGCACCGGCTCCTTACTGTCCTTCTTATAGCTGAAATCCACATGATCAAATTCAATACTTCCGTCTGCAACTTCCATAACCGGATCCTGCGGATCATGAAGATCTGCTGTTTCATTGATAACCTCAGTTACACGCTCTGCACTTGCTGCGCTCATGGTGACCATAACAAATACCATGGAAAGCATCATAAGGCTCATAAGAATATTCATACAATATGTAAGAAGACTCATCAATTCACCTGTAGTCAGACTGCCGCCAACGATCATATTCGCACCCAGCCAGCTGATTCCAAGAATACATGCATATACTGTAAACTGCATAACCGGCATATTCATAACTACCAGTTTTTCAGCTCTTACAAACATTTCGTAAACTTTATTGCAGGCTTTCTGAAACTTAGTGGTCTCATATTCTTCACGTACATAAGCCTTCACAACGCGGACTGCGCTGATATTCTCCTGCACGCTGGCATTTAAATCGTCATATTTTTCAAATACTTCCCGGAAATACTTAGTCGCCTTTTTCATAATAAATACGAGAAAACATCCAAGAAAAATAACGGCAATAAGGTAAATGCTGGCAACCCTTGCATTGATCATAAACGCCATCGCCATGGCACAGATCAGACTGGCCGGGGCACGGGTACACATACGCAGGATCATCTGGTATGCATTCTGCAGGTTGGTCACATCTGTAGTCAGACGTGTGATCAGACTTGCAGTACTGAACTTGTCAATGTTTGAAAATGAAAATGTCTGAATGTTAGTATACATTGCTTTACGAAGATTACGGGCAAAGCCGGAGGATGCGTATGCTCCATATTTTCCCCCAAGAATACCGGTAACAAGTCCTGCAACAGCAAGAAGCGCCATAATGGCACCCTTTCTGTAAAGATAACTGATATTACCGGCTTCCACACCGTTGTCGATCATATCTGCCATTACAAGAGGAATCATTGTCTCCACCACAACCTCCAGTATCATAAATACCGGTGTGAGGAAGGAGGCCTTCTTAAACTCCTTTACCTGGGCAAGTAATGTCTTTATCATCAGGTTCTCCCCTTTCTTTTTTGTTAGTTTTCATCCCGCAGACAGCACTCTCTTTGGGCATTTTCCCGGATTATGTCCAGAACTTCCATAAAGCATTCCAGTTTTTCCTGGGGAATGTCAGACTTCAATACTTTCTGGATCCGGTCAAAATTCTCCATAATTTCCATCTGAAATTCCATTCCCTTTTCTGTAAGCACCAGACGCTTCAGTCTGGCATCTCTTGGAATAGGTTCTCTGGTAATAAGCCCTTTCTTCTCCATTGCCTGAAGGATTCCTGAAGCAGTAGAACGCGCCATCTGAAATTCTGCTTCCAGGTCTTTCTGGAAAACAGCCTCTTCTGAATGTCGGTACAGATAACCAATGATCCACCCCTGCATGCGGTTAATTCCGGCTTTTTCATCCACCTTGGACTGATACGAATTCACCAGACGCCCAATTACCTGATTGAGAGTACGAACCTCATACCCTATTTGCCGTTCCGCCCTGCAGCACTCATCAGGACCAGTTTTCTTCTTTTTCTCCATCTTTCCCTTCTTTCATATACTTCCATACAAAATAGTTCATGTGCGAACTGTTCGGATTCGAACTGTTCGTGCACGAACTAATTATAAGGGGCATGTTTCTGAATGTCAATCCTGTTTTTTCAATATCCGCTTTGCTATTTGCTCGCGGAGCGTTTTTTGTGTAATAGGAAATTACTCCGTAATATTCCTATTACACAAAAAAATACCAGAAGCAAAATTCCCATTGCTCCTGGCATCCCTTTTTATTTCGAATAAAAGCTCCACTCCCTTTCATCCACAGGCAGGTCTTCCATCTGATAATTCTCAATCCGGATGAAACTTCCCATCTCGATTTCCTGAATCATACGCTCAATTCCGGAAAGCTCTCCCTGGACTTCCATTTCCACTCTGCCATCCCACAGATTGTCCACCCAGCCGGTAAGATCATTGGCTCTCGCCGCATTTTTGGCACGGTAACGAAATCCAACGCCCTGCACCTGCCCGGAAAAATATATGTGTTTTCTCACTATCGCCATCTTTTGTCACTCCTTATGTACCTTATGATATACGTCAATACCGGCAGATGCAAGAATTTTTATTATTTTCCCTCAAAAATCTGAGCAATCGGGGAATCCGATGACAAAATAACGGTCTTGTTTTCTCCTTGCATAGAAGCTTTCAGTGCTTCAAGACTTCTTACGAAGGAATAAAATTCACTTCTCTCATCTTCCCCATAAGCCTGGGAAAGAATTTTCATATATTCCTGTTCCCCTTCTGCCTTCAAAATCTCAGCCTGCTTCTTCGCATCTGAAATCTGAATGGTCACTTCCTTATCCGTCTTGTTCTGGATTACTTTTGCTTCTGAATCGCCTTCTGCTTTATATGTAGCAGCAATATTATCACGCTCTGAGATCATTCTCTCATACACAGCAGCCTTATTATCGTCCGGCAGATCCAGCTGCTTTGTTTCAAATTTAATCAGCTCTATTCCATATTGTTCCATATTATCTCCAATGGCTTCCATCACCATATCCGATAATTCTCCGTCACGGCTTGTGATCACTCTGTCCTGGGAAAGACTGCTGATCACATTTTTTGTGGCATTATATACGGCCGTATTAATTCGGCTCTCGCTGTTTTCCAAAGAAGAGTTCAGAGTCTGTGCAAATTTAAGGGGATCTGTGATTCTCCACAAAACATAGCTGTCACTGATCATGGTTTTCTTGTCCTTGGTAATCACATCAGATGCTTCCAAATCATATAACAACGTTTCCTTTGGTAAAGACTGTGTTCTTTCTATCAATGGAATTTTAAAGCTGATTCCCGGTTCGCAGATCACTCTGTCAACTTTACCAAACTGACGGATCAGCTTGTATTCATTTTGTTGGGTTATAGTTATGGAAGAACCGATTATTACTGCTCCGAGAATGCCTGCTATAAGTGCCGCTTTTTTCATTTTCATAATTTTTTATCCTTTCTATCAGATACTTATCTTAACTTCACTTAGTTTCTTCACTTGTATCTTCTTCTGTTTTCCAGTCTCCGGAAAAAGAATCCAGCGGCAATATCTTTTCCACGCCACTTCCGTTGTCGATCACAATCTTCATACCAGGCAGCACATCTTCCATGGTTTCATAGAACATTCGCATTTTTGTGGTCTCCGGATTCTTCACATATTCCTCATACATTGCATTAAATCTTGCCACCTCAGCTTCTGCCTCATTGATCCTCACCTGTTTTTGTGCCTCCGCATCCTGAATAATCTGGTCTGCCTGGGCCTGCGCTTCGGGAAGCTTTTCGTTCCTGTATTTATTAGCATTGTTAAGCGCCGTTTCTTTTCCCTGTTTCGCAGTTTCCACCTCTTTAAATGCTTTCATCACTTCTTCAGTAGGCGGCTCGGAATCCTGTATTGTTATGTTGACCAATTGAATTCCCAGATCCTGTTCCTCCATCTGATTCAAAATCATTTCTTTGATCTTGCTCTGGATTTCTCCTTTTCCGGTGGTCAGAACCTCATCCACGTTATAGCTTGCTATTACAGTTCGGATACAGCTTTGCGCAATATTTTTTAAAATCTCTTCCGGCTGCTCAGAGGTGTAAAGGTATTTTACAGGTTCTGAAATTCGATATTCTACAAAGAAATCCACATCAATAAAATTGTAATCCGAAGTGATCATGATTCCTTCATTTTCCACCACCGCATTGTTCCCCATACTGTATCCTATTGGAAATCCCTGGATCGTGGTATTTACCTTCTGCACCTGCTGTACAAAAGGGACTTTGAAATGTAATCCCGTTTCATTCACTGCCTTTGGCACTCCAAAGGTTGTGAGTACTGCCTGTTCCTGCTCCTGAATCTGGTAAGTTGTATCCAGAGCCAATCCCCCTGCCGCTATAAGCCCAATAGCACCGATTGCCAGATATTTCATTTTTCCATTTCGCTTACTCATTTTTCTCCTCCATCTCTCTTACTAACAATAGTTGTAAAGCGTTCAAAAAGGGAAAAAAAAGACTTTTATCCCAGGCACTGTTATAATGCCTGAAATAAAAGTCTCGCTGATTATCTCATAATGCGGGTAGTTTCATCTACCGTTCTGACGCATTTATGCACCATTCAGAAAAAATGGATTTCCTTTTATCTCTTCATGGCCGCTACTCCCTTTTCTTTGAGCGATATCATATCATAAGTATTCATGAAAATCAAGATGTTTTTTTATGTTTTTCAGTTCTTATTAATGCCTTGTTGCTGTTCAGGGGCTAACCCTGTGTTACTGTTCACTCCGTTCACA
>OLSD01003244.1_pt1 | contig 10420 bp, 8 predicted proteins | sample 1672211 | NCBI WGS metagenome assembly OLSD01 (sample SAMEA3136659, study PRJEB25190) | human gut metagenome
GGACTGAATACATTCCTGATTGCCAGCAATTCAAGATACGCCGGATAACCTTTCATCTTTTCGAAAGCTTCTGTGACCACTTTGCCGATATGCATCGATTTTCCACAGTAATCTTCTGCTTTCATGATTTCCATGGTTTTGATGGCTGCCGCACAGGCTAACGGGTTGCCACAGTAGGTTCCGCCGATGGTTCCTGCCGGTGCCGCATCCATAACTTCTGCTCTTGCGGTGATCGCACTGATCGGAACGCCGGCTCCCATGGATTTTGCAGTAGCGATGATATCCGGTGCTGCGCCGGCTTCTTTCCAGTACTCGGATGCGAAGTATTTTCCGGTTCTGCAATTACCACATTGTACTTCATCGGCGATCAGCATGATGCCGTTATCATCACAGATCTTTCTCAGTCTCTTTACAAATTCGATCGGCGCCGGGATGAATCCGCCTTCGCCCTGTAACGGCTCAAGAATAACAGCTGCCACATCACTGGCAGGTGTGGCTTCATCGAAAAGTTTCAGGAATTTTTCGATGTAATAGTCAATGGCTTCCTCTTCGGTGTATCCTTTCGGTGCACGGTACAGATATGGAAATTCCGCACGGTAGATGCCTGCCGGGAAAGGTCCCATACCAAGGGCGTAGGCTTTCTTTGCAGTCAGTGCCATGGTCAGGTTGGTTCTTCCGTGGAATGCACCGGAGAAACAGATGATATTATTTCTTCCGGTATAGGCTTTTGCAATCTTGATCGCATTTTCATCTGCCTCGGCTCCGGAGTTTGCAAAATATGTTTTCATCTTGTCACCGCGGCATGGCATTGTCTCATCAAACATCTCTGCCAGTTTTACATATCCTTCATGTACATAGACATTGAAGATGCCGTGGAAATATTTGTCTGCCTGGGCTTTCACTGCCTCAACAACTTCCGGGTTACTGTATCCGATATTCAGAACACCGACACCACCGATCCAGTCAAGGAAACGGTTCCCATCCACGTCTTCCAGCATGGCTCCCTCTCCTCTTCCCATACAGATCGGATAAGTAGTTCCGCACATAGCTTTCGGAATCGCTGCATCACGCCGTTTTAAGAGTTCCGCAGCTTTCGGTCCCGGTACGCTTCCTGTTACAATCTCAGGTAATGCTTCTCTTAACATTTCTGTCCCCTCCTTTATGTCTCATTCCTGTGGAATTCTAATCTAAAAAACAAAAAGGCACGATCACAGCTTTTCAACTGTATCGCGCCTTTGCTTGTATCCTATATTATCACACTTTCCTGTTCTGTCCATCGTCACCGTGCACATGGTTTTTGTGCACCGTTCACATTGTTATCTGTTCACTCCGCCTCATTTATTCCAGCAGTTTCCGCAGATTCCGGATCAGATAAGCCAGTTCCCACTGGGTCCGGTTTCTCGTCTCCCCGAGATTCTTCCCGGTAATCTCACTGATCTTTTTCAGATGATATGCCACCGTATTCCGGTGAAGGAAGCATTTTGCTGCCACTTCCTGAATATTGCCATTTTCTTCGAGATAAATTTTCAGGATCTTCAGGTATTCACTTCCTGTCTCCTGGTCGATCCGCTCCAGCTCTCCCAAGGTCTGTGTCTCATATTCCCATAGTTTTCTCCGATCCGGAACTGCCAGCAGAAGTTTTGTCACACCAATTTCACTCTCCCGACAAAGCGTCTGCTTCTTATCTGCAGCCCAGCGACACAGATAAGAAAGGGTCTGATACTTTTCCCTGAGATTTCCAATCAGCGTTTCTCCCTCACTGACGGCCAGATACATCGCTGTTCCCTCTGCTGAGTTAAACGCACACTGTTTCATCGCATCCAGCACCTGATCCACAATCTCTTTTCGGTATTCCGCCATCACAAGAGTCAGATACCTGTCGTGATGAAAGACTACATGTGTCAGATTCCGTTTTGTAAGAATCTGCTGGCACTGCCTTAAAAAGCGGTAATAAAAGCTGGTAATATCGGTCTTTCCGGAAGCCGGCACATAACACTGCACCATCGTAAGACCGGTATCTCCGTGAATCCCCTCTCTTGCCAGCACCGGCAGATACTCTTCTTTCTTTTCCGGAGAGAATACCGCTTTTCGAATGGCACTCTCCAGATCGTCCTGCTCTTGTTCTGACCGGTAGATCAGATTGCACAGTTCCCGGTTAAAGTCAACCAGATGCACTTCCCACGGCAGAACAAACACCGGAAAATCATTGTTTTCACCAAATTCCTGCACTTCTTTTGGCACACTCCGGATATACCGTCCGACATTAAACACCAAACCACTGGCTCCCGTTGCATACACCCGCCGGGTAAATTCCAGCAGCTGTGCATCGTCCGGTTCCTTGATACCGGTAGTTATGATCAGTTCCCGTCCTTTTAAGAAATGCACATAATCCATTTCTTCCACCACATGAACCCAGTCCACCAGGTTAGAAAGTCCTTCTCTTCCTGCGACCAGCTTCATATGATAATGATGAAGTGCCACCTCATAGATTTTTTCCAGTGTAGCTGCCATATGCTCACCTCAGATTCTGTCTGTCTTACTGTTCAGAAAAACTTTCTTGCACTGCCTGTGCTGCTTCTTTCTTCTCCAGTTCCTCTTGTTTCAATTCACCCATCTTATCATAATTTTCCAGGAAATAATGACGTTCTCCATATTGTTTGTAGCCAACAACCGTATCCAGATTGACATTTTCCACACTTCTGAAAATATTACTCTCGATAAATGGGTTCGTCTTTTTCAGTGTCCGGATCAGCTGTTTGATCTCCATACGTTTGGATTTTGTTTCTTCGTTATTACAGGTGGTGCAGGTGTCAGTAAATTTACAAGCACACTGAATGAAATGCAGATCATTATAATCTCTCCACGCCTTGATGCTGTCCTCGCGGATCAGATACATCGGACGGATCAGTTCCATCCCGCCGAAATTGGTGCTGTGCAGCTTTGGCATCATGGTCTGTACCTGTGCGCCGTACAGCATACCCATCAGGATGGTCTCGATGACATCGTCATAGTGATGGCCGAGAGCAATCTTGTTACAGCCCAGTTCCTGTGCGTAATGATAGAGATGCCCTCTTCGCATTCTCGCACACAGATAGCACGGGGACTGATCTACATGGAAGACTGCCTCAAAAATATCCGATTCGTAAATTGTAATCGGAACATTCAGTTTTCTTGCGTTCTCTTCGATCACCTTGCGGTTTTCCGGGCTGTATCCCGGATCCATCACCAGGAATTTCACATCAAAAGAGAATTTGTTATGCAGTTTTAGTTCCTGAAACAGTTTTGCCATCAGCATCGAATCTTTTCCACCGGAGATACAGACTGCGATACAGTCCCCTTCTTTAACCAGTTCATACTGATTGATAGCTTTTGTAAATTTGCACCAGATGGATTTGCGGAACTTTTTACGGATGCTTTTTTCCACATCGGCACTGATGTCTTTTTCCTGATCTTCCCGCATCAGATCCATCAGCCAGGCGATATAACCGCCTTTTAAGCTGACGGCATCCAGACCCTTTTCCCTTAGTTCCGGAACCACTTCCTGACTGTATTTTCCTCTGCTGCAGCAGATCACCAGTTTTTTGCTTTTATCCACCAGCGGGTTCTCCGCAATCTCTTCCACTTTCAGCGCAACCGCTCCCGGAATCGCACCGTGAGCGATCTCATTATCATCACGGATATCGATGATCTGATAGCTGTCTTTGTCCAGTTGTTTTACTTCCTGTATTGTCATTTCCATTCTTTTTTCTCCCTGTCCTCTTCATGACTTTCCTTATATAAAGAAAAAGATTCCGGGAACTGAAAGTCCCGAAATCTTTTTTTCTCATTTGAAACCCACAATTCTGTGGATTATAGTAGCATGTGATTTCCTACATTGTCAATAGGTTGAGCATCAGCCCTTGATACCGGACTGAGCAACACCTTCGATGAACTGTTTCTGGAAGATGAAGAACATCACTACCAGCGGCAGTACGGCGAGAACCGCACCTGCCATCTGCATCGGATACTCTGTGGTATACTGTCCCTGTAAGGTAGACAGTGCAGGTCCCAGTGTCATCTTATTCATAGAAGTGTTGACGATCAGAGGCCACATAAAGTCATTCCATGCAAACTTGATGGTAAAGATGGACATTGCCACGATACCCGGTTTGATCAGCGGCAACATGATCTGTGCAAAGATACGGAAACGTCCGCATCCGTCCACGATGGCTGCTTCTTCCAGTTCTTTCGGCAGAGACATGAAGAACTGTCTCAGTAGGAAAGTACCGAACGCGCTGAACAGGTTTGGCAGAAACAGTGCCGGGATCGTATCCAGCAGTCCCAGTTTCTGAACGATCTGATACTGTGGCAGAAGGAAGATCTGTCCAGGTACCATCAGTACAGATAACACCAGAATAAAGATTGCATTCTTGAACGGGAATTCGATACGTCCGAACGCATAACCAGCCATGGAGCAGAATACAATCTGTACCAGTGTGGTAACCACGGTGGTAATGATCGTATTCATATAAACAGTTGCAAACGGAATTGCAGAAGTTACAATGGTATGATATGCCGTTGTAACGAATTTTTCCGGGAAAATTGTCGGCGGAATCTTCATCGCCTCACCGGATGTTTTAAATGATGTCAGGATCATCCATGCAAATGGAAATACAACCACGATCACTCCGACCAGGAGGATCAGATGGACGATCAGGTGATTTAGCTTAAATTTACCTTTCATGTTCTCACTCCTCCTTAGTCGTAGTTCACCCATTTCTTCTGTCCGATCATCTGGATCACGGTCACGACCATAATCGCTGCGAAGATCAGAATAGAAATAGCTGCTGCATATCCTTTATAACCATAGTCGAACGCTGTCCGGTAAAACAGTGCCACAACGGTCTGTGTTGCCTCGAATGCCGGACTTGCTTTGCCGATCATCATGTAAACAGTATCAAAAACCTGGAAACCACTGATGATGGATGTAATCATAACGAAGAAGACTGTCGGTGTCAGCATCGGTACCGTGATTTTAAAAAACTGAGTAATTTCGCTTGCACCGTCGATAGCGGCTGCTTCGTAATACACACTGTTGATTCCCTGCATACCTGCCAGTAAGATAATCATGTTATAACCAACCGTCATCCAGAGACCTACGATCATAATCATAAACAATGCTGTCTTGGAATCAGTCAGCCAGTTATGACCGGTTCCTCCCATGGCTTTGATAGCGCTGTTCAGGATACCCATCTGTTCATTGTAGATCCATTTCCAGACCATGGCCACAGCTGCAGACATGGTAACCGAAGGAAGGAAATACAGGGTACGGTAAATGGATTTTCCTTTGATCTTTGCATTCAGTAAAGCCGCAAGGAAAGTGGATAACGCCAGCCCTACCGGTACGGTTACGATAACGTATTTCAGGGTATTGCCGAAGGTTCTCCATACTTCTTTGTCACCGATCATTTCTTTGTAGTTTGCAAGACCTACAAAGGTAGACATATTAAATTTGTTTACATCATTAAAACTGAACCAGACATTCTGGATAAATGGCAGATATAAAATACCAGCAGACCCAGGGTAACGGGTGCGATCAGGATATATGCGGCAATCCAGTCTTTTTTCTCTCTTTTCGACGCTTTTTTCTTCGGCGCCTTCACCTTTGCTTTCACTTCAGCCATTCTATCACCTACTTTATTACTTTGCTAACAGAGCGTCTGCTTCTTCTTTCAGGCCGGAGCAAGCGTCTGCCAGTGTCATTTCACCTGTGTAAGCTTTTGTTAACCAGGTAGATTCCATATCATACAGTTCTGCTGCTTTGCCGCATACCGGCAGTGGATAAGCTTCAGCGGAGTGGTTTGTATATGCTGCCAGATTGTACTGCTCATTTGCTTTTGCAAAATACTGCTGTGCGTCTTCTCTTGCGGAGATTACTACACCAGTTTCGCCCTGGATCTTCTGAGCTTCAGAGCTTCCCATCCAGATTGCAAATTTCTCAGCTTCTTCTTTCTGTTTGGATCCTTCATATACTGCGAATCCCAGACCGTTGATACAGTTGTCTTCTACACCATTGAAGGTAGGAACTTCTACACAGTCGATTTTGTCTTTGATGGTATCGTTGGAAGCGTATTCCGGAACCATGTAAGAACCAGCCAGTGTCATAGCGATCTGCTCGCCTTCGAACATGGCATCGGAACCTGTCTCAGACAGAGTAGAGGCACTTGGTGACAGACCGGCATCGATCATGTCGATCCAGCACTGGATACCTTCCTGTGTTTTTGCATCACCGTATCCTGTTTCGGTAGCGTCATCGTTCAGGATCCAGCCGCCGTTTGCGTATACAGTCTGATAATACCATGTCTGGAAGTCAACCGGGCAGGCGAACGGATATACACCATCCGGCAGTTTGTCTTTCAGTTCAGTTGCCAGAGCAACCAGATCATCGTATGTCATATCATCGGTCGGATATTCCACACCAGCCTGATCGAACAGGTCTTTGTTGTACCACAGAGCGTTGGTATCGAAGTCTTTCGGTACTGCGTAGTTTTTACCGTCACGAACATAGTTGTTTACCAGAGTCTCAGCGAAGTTATCTTTGATGTCGGAAGATGCGATTGCATCAGACAGATCATCCAGGATACCACCTTCCACGTAAGAATCCAGATGCAGAACATTCAGCCAGAATACGTCAGGAGCTGTTCCGCCGCCTGCAGATGCTTCCAGTTTTGTCCAGTATTCTCCACCTTTGTATGGTGTCAGTTGGATGCTGATGGATACGTTATCATTTTCTGCTTCATATGCATCGATCATTTTCTGCATGGCATCTCTCTGATTTTCATCCCAGATACCCAGTGTCAGTTCTACTTTGTCACCGGATTTGGAACTTCCCTTGCTGTCGCTGCTGGAAGAATCACTGTTGCTTCCGCATCCGGCCATCATACCTGCTACCATGACAGCAGACATACCCAGTGCTGCAATTTTTTTCATATTTTTCATGACTTTTCTCTCCTTTTCCCTTTGTTGGAATATTCATTGTCGGGTTACTCTATTATGAAAATGAGTAACTGTTCCGTACTTACGTTGTACTAGCCAAAAGGGTTACCCACTTACATACGTATTTGTTTTAACTATTTATTCTGCATCATTATAACATTTTTTTTTGAAAATGCCATAATTTTCTCAGCCTGATACGGGAAAAGCGGGTATGCACAGTCTTCCTGTACACATGCCCGCTTTGGCTCCCTCTCGTTGTCTTTTCGTATTGAATCGTTTTATTTATGGAAGATCTGGTACGTTTGTTTTCTGAAATCCACCCGTACACCGGTTCCGTCGGAGAACGTTGTCTCCTGTACCATATAATCTCCATTTACCATCTCATGATGCAGCATCTCGCATTTTGCCACCTGTTTATGTAATTCTGTCACTGCCTTGCTACGTTCGATTTCTTCTTTTCGACTCAGTGTTACGTTATCGTCAAAAGCTCCGTCGATATTCGGATAAGCCGCGTCACGGATCAGATAGGGTGCGCCGCCATTTAACAGAGCGTACAGCATGTAATCTTCCGCTTCACTTACTTTATCCATCATCCATGGCTGAATCACACAGTCATGATATACCAGATTATATAACGGTACCGGAACTCCTTCTTTCGGTGTTCCCGGTTTTTTCATCATAAAATCATACGGTGCGTAATGACAGAAAACCAGACTCGGGACTGCCCAGTCGCTTACTTCTTCCGAACTTGGCAGGATACCCTGGGAGAGCAGATACTCAAAGCATCTTCCTCTGAATTCATAACATTCTCTACGTGTCATGCGATGTTCCGGATTGTCACATTCATCTCCTTCGTTACAGGTGAATACATCCAGATAAGCACCATCCAGCCGGATTCCGTGTTTTTTGATCTCGGTAAAATTGCGCTTCACATAATACGGTGCCTGTGTTGCACACAGATATGACTGTGGACCTCCCGCCCATCTCTGGTGCTCCGGAATACTTCCATCCGGTAATCTGCAGGCATAATTTTCATCAAAACTTGGAGCAGCTTTATAAAAATCTCTGTACTGATCATGGATACCAAACATATAACCACATTCGTGCATGGTATCTGCCAGTTCTTTCATATCTTCCCAGCCACCGGCCTCTTTACACGCCGGCAGGTAATCAGGATGTTGGTTGTCATATCCCGGCTGTGCCCAGCCATCCAGATGAAGATACAGCTTTTCCACTCCCTGCTCATGAAGTTCTCTGATTTCTTTTGTACGTTGTGCAAAAGTTGTCAGATGATTGTTCTTTTCCGGATTCTCCGGATCAAAGAAATCGGAGTTGTGTTGCACCTGGGTTTTGATTCCCTTGTGAACGAAAGCACATCCGATCAGATCGTTGACGGAAGGATTTCTTGCCGCTTTTTCTTCCAGCGTTCTTAATCTTCCCTGTTCATTTACATAAGACCGATATTCTTTACACAGATCATTGTAATCACAGTCATCCAGGAAAGTATATCGCATCACTCTGCGATAATCCATCTTTCCGAGACTCGGTTCAAAGTATACGCCGACGTGGGTGTATGGACCGCCTGCCGGATGCTCGGCATAGTATCCTGCATTCCACGGTGTGGTGCAGATTGCGATATACCCCTGTCTGTCTTTTACCTGACCGAACCATGGCATATATCCGCCTGCCGTTTCAAAGAATCCTGCAAACGGAATCGCAGACAACGGTATCTCCCAGTCATTCGGAATCAGAATACCCTGCTGATGTGTCAGCAGCGTATACCAGCTGTCTTTCTTTTCTTCAAAAGCCATCTGACCCGGCCAGAGTACTTTTTCAACCTGAAGCCCTTCTTCTTTTAACGGAACCCATTCAAAATATACCTGTTCTGTGGTATCTTCCATCCAGATCAGTGTCTCAAAAGCATACGGATAAGTCACGCCGTCTTTTTCAAATCCCTCAAAACAGCTTCGGATTCCGCTGCCGACACCCATAGTATAGGTTTCATGGGTGATGGTTACTGCATCCAGAAAAGAAAAGCTTCCTTCTTTACAGATCAGTTTCGGCTGAAAGCCATCCGCCCATTCCCAGCGGGTCTGATCCCTTTCTACCGTCACCGCCAGAGTCTCCTGACAGAAACAGACTTTCGTATTTCCTCTTTCAATTATCATCATAGGTGTTTGCCTCTTTATTTTTTCCTTTGTCAACTGTTCGTCCTTGTCCCTCAGACAGTTGTTTTTGTTTTATTCATTATAACCAGTTTTTTCGTTTTTGAGTTGTCTTATTGTGTACTCTTATTGTCTGATTGCGTATGCTTTTTAGTGTTTTACCATAATAAAGCGCTTATTTTGCACGAAATCAGGTCGATCCTTTTGTTGTGGATTACCCTGTTCTCTGGTAAAATAGGGGTATTCGGAGGGATGTGTTCACTTATGACTTATATTGAAACAAAGCTGAAACGCGAGATTGTGATTGATTCGATCATCACGATTCATTATTTTGAATATATGCGGGATTTTGTATTCCGTGGGGAATCCCATGATTTCTGGGAATTTATGTATGTTGATAAAGGCAGTGTGATCGTTCAGGGCGGAGAACATCAGTTTACACTTCACGCCGGAGATATTATTTTTCATGAACCAAATGAGTTTCATGCGATCCGCTCAGTCGGAAATTCTTCACCAAATCTTGTTGCTGTCTCTTTTGTCAGTCATTCTCCGGCAATGGGTGAATTCCGTGGAAAAAAGATGACATTAAATATGGAGGAACGGACGTTGATTTCCCACATTCTCGACACCGCCCGGAAAGTATTATCCACACCGATGAATATTCCTTCCGTGGAACAGGTCAAGCTTCGGGCGGATGCACCGATTGGTTCCCAGCAGATGATTCTGCTGTATCTGGAGCTTTTTCTTGTCACAGTACTTCAAAATGATGCAAAGACTGATGTTTTTCCGCGCCGGCGGATCACGGGGACGTTCGTGAGTCCGGTAGAACTTTCGGGAACACGGGAGAAGCGCTTACAGGAAATCACAGAGTTTATGGAGTTTCATATCTGCGAACAGCTTTCGCTGGATCAGCTGTGTGAGCATTTTTCGCTGAGCCGTTCTTCGATTCAGAAACTATTTCAGAAGGAGAAAGGATGTGGTCCGATGGAATATTTTAACGGACTGAAGATTCAGCGGGCAAAGGATATGATCCGGGACGGACGGAAAAATCTGACGGAGATCGCAGGGTTTTTGTCTTATAGTTCGCTGCCTTATTTTTCGAAGCAGTTTAAGAAGGCTACGGGGATGGCTCCGATGGAGTATGCTTCTTCGGTGAAGGGAATTACGCAGGCGTTGAAGGGGGAAAATTCTTGAGGTTTCTTATTTTTTTATTGGCTACGCGGATGCCGAAAAACCGGGGCGGGAGCGCGGGATCAGAAAGGGGAACACTTTGTGGGCGT
>OLSD01003247.1_pt1 | contig 10417 bp, 10 predicted proteins | sample 1672211 | NCBI WGS metagenome assembly OLSD01 (sample SAMEA3136659, study PRJEB25190) | human gut metagenome
TTTTGCATGGTAGGGACGCGATACTTCGCGTCCGCGACAAATGGTTGATATTCAATATTATACTACAATTATGGGCGGACGTGAAGTATCACGTCCCTACCAGGTTTGTTTTTTCGTCGAAGGCGAGAGGTTTTTATGTTTTTGTTTCAGTCCCGCCAGTTTTTATCCACTGAACCGTTACTGGAAATTTAGGCGGAGGCCGATGCTCCACATGCGGGGGGCACCCCAGTAACCTCGGAAGGTGGCGAGGTCGTGCGATTTGCCGTCGATTCCTCGCTGAATGTAGAAGGCGTCGAACAGGTTGGTGCATGTGGCGAAAATGTTCATCATCACGCCTTTCGCCACCATCGTGTTCCAGCCCACAGTGGCATCAAAGAGGTGGTACGATGGCAGTTTGTAGGCATCGCCATCTGTCTCCTTGGTGCGCGACGATGGCTCGAAGTCGGCATACATGTCGGCATTGGCGTTCCACGACACCGACGCATACACATTGTCGGTCTTTCCCATGCCGCGCTTCAGCAGCCCCTTGATGGGGAGTGTGGCATTGAGTTCGGCACCATATTGGGTTTGTGGCGCGTCGCCCACGTGCAGGTTGTTGCAATACACCGCATATTCCTTCAGCGTGGCACCGCTGTAACTGTCGTAGGTGATGCCTTTGCCACCGCTTTTCCATTTCCACGAAGCGAGCATGGCGTAAGCCTTCACACGCAGCCAGTCAGTCAGGTTTTGGTGTGCGGTGAGTTCCACGCCCTTGTGAAGCGCGTTCAAACCGGTGATTTGGAATTTTTCGGCAGCCTCATTCGCGCGTTTGGCAATGTTGACGGTGAGCGTTTTGTTGCGCCACGAGGCGATGTAGGCCGATACTTCCACGCCACCGCCATTCCACGCCGCGCGCACGCCCATTTCACCGAGGGTGTTCTTCTCGTTGGTCACATTGTTGGTAATCGATAGGTCGCTCGATGCCAAATACACGCCAGCGTAAGGCAAGCGGCTGTTGAAACCGGCGTTGGCAAACACCGACAGCGCAGCGCTACGGTTTGGCGTGGCACGAAGAATATGGTACAGTGCGCCGCCTTTCACGCTCACGCCCCAACCAGTGGCCCAGTCGCTCACGGCACCAGTCTGGTCGTTGTGCCGACGGTAGTTGCCGTTGAACACGGTGGCGCCCAAATGCAGATTCCATCGGTCGGTCACATATTTCCCTTGCACGAAAGCGGAAGTGTGATGCGTGGTGCGGCCGTAGCGCGATCCGATATAGTCGCCCAAGCGGTAGGGTGCGCCATAGTAGAGCAGATAATCGGCTCCCAAGAGGTCGAGCATCTTCATCTTCTGCCAAGTGTCGAAATACTGATACTGCACGCCGCCCAACAGCGTGGTGGTTTCGGTCAACTTGTATTCGCCCGAAGCTATCGCGCCAGCCTGCAAATGCCCCGAAAGGTAGTCGATCATCGCATATTGCCCGATGCTGTTGCCGTCGGCGTCTTTGTTGGCGATGTTTTCTTGCATGATGGCGTCGAAATCGATATGCCCAGTGGCATCTTGGTGCGAAATGATGCTGCTGCCGCTGTTGGCGCTCACCGTAGAGCGTCCGCCACCGCTTGCAATCGCCACATACACAGAATTTTTCATCGAAAAGCGGTCGCCGTTCTTCAAATGCTGAAGTGTGAAATAAGGTTTGAAATAGTGGTTGCGCCCGATGGAGTATTTTTCGCCATTCAGGTAGCCCCAGTTCTTTGAATAGCCACGGCCGTAGTTCATCACTTCCTCATACGAGAGTTCGGTGTTGCGCTGGTCGTGAGTTTCGGGCGATCCGATGGCGGTGAACAGCAGCGTGTGGTCGGTGCCGAAATTCTTGCTCACCGAAAGCAGATACGACAGTGTGTTCACATTCGAGCACTCCACGAAGCCATTGCCGCGGGTGTAACTCACAAGGGCGTTGGCAGCCCAACCATTCGCCAAGCGACCAGTGCTGTAGTTGAGCACGGTTTTCGTCAATCCCTGCTGGGTGGTCGAAACCGACACTTCCCCTGCGGGGCTATGCGAAGCCGTTTTGGTGATAATGTTCACCAGTCCGCCCATCGCACAGTCGGCAAGCATCGAATTACCCATACCTTTCTGAATTTGAATGGCATAGGTGGCATCGGAAAGCCCCATCCAGTTGCTCCAGTACATCGAGCCTGAAGTGAGTCCCTGAATAGGAATACCGTTGAGCATAATTGCCACATTGTCTTGCTTAAAGCCACGGATGTTGAGCGACGCGTCGCCATAACTGCCTGATGTGGAAGTGGCATACACGCCCGGCACACCCTGCATCACCTCCACATAATTGGGGGCGGTGGTGTGAATACGAAGACTTTGTGGTGTGATAGTGGTGAGATTGAGCGGAGTGACCTGCTCGTTAGCGAAGTTGGCACGGACCGACACTTCCTGGAGAGTGACCGTAGAATCGTGTTTCGCACTCAGTGAATTAGAGCCAGATGGCTCGCTCTCGCCTACGCCTCCTGCGTACACGAGTGGTGTGGACATCATCATGCCCAGCAAAAAGATGTTCTTTTTCATTTTTTCTTCTTCCATCCAGACTTTTACTGTCGGTACCGTAGTTGCAACGGTTCTGCCTTTCGGCTCGCGGACTTTACCGCCGGTCGGGAATCACACCCTGCCCTGAAGATCTGTTATTTTAAAAATCGCCTGCAAAGTTAATACATTCCCCCCATTCCCACAACCCCCACCACCTTGCGAAAAGTTGCAAAAATCACCCAAAAAAATGTGGAAAAAAGTTGCAAAAATACGGTGTAAACAGTGGAAAAAAGTTGTAAAAACTATTTTGAAATAGTGGAAAAAAGTTGTGTTTTTGCATCAAAACCTAAATAGTATGCTCAAAAGAAAGATACATAACCACCTCATTGAGTGGAAGAACCGAGGCGACAAAAAAGCTCTCATCATCACAGGAGCCCGACAAGTGGGAAAAACAACTGCTATTCGGGAGTTTGCAAAAGAAAATTATACGCATTTTGTGGAGGTGAATTTTGTGAAGCATCCTGTGGCAAAACAAGCATTTGATGCCGACCTCGACACCAACACGATTGTCACTTATTTGTCAGCGATGGGTTTTGGACCTTTCATTGAAGGAAAAACGCTTGTGTTTTTTGACGAAATTCAAGAGTGCCCCAATGCTCGAACCGCCATAAAGTTTTTGGTGGAAGACAACCGATTCGACTACATCGAGTCAGGCTCATTGCTTGGCATCAACTATAAAGATGTCACATCCTACCCTGTGGGTTTTGAGGAAGAAATCAGGCTTTACCCCCTCGACTTCGAGGAGTTTTTGTGGGCTAAGGGCATCGGAGAAAATGTGGTGGAGGTGCTGCGAAAATGCTACAATCAGGAAAAGGCTGTGCCAGATTTCGTTCACAAGCAGATGAGCAAGGTATATCAAGAGTTTTTGGTGATTGGCGGAATGCCCGAAGTGGTGCAGAAGTATATCGACAACCCCGATATATCTAACGCTTTCCGAGCGCAAAAATCAATCATCACCACTTATCGCAACGACATTTCGCATTATGCCGAAAAATCGGCGGTGCTGGTGAAACGCGTATTCGATGCCATGCCATCGCAACTCGGAAAACAGGACAAGCGGTTTGTTCTTGCCGAGATTGAGAAGGGCGCATCACTACGCAAATACGAAGCCCCCACACAATGGCTCATCGATGCCGGACTTGCCTACTATTCATTCAACACAAAGGCTTTTGAACTGCCTTTTGAATCGACAGAAAACAGAAAACTATATAAACTGTATATGGTGGACACAGGTTTGCTATGCTCGCAAATGATTAACGAAATGCAATTTGAGGTGCTGAAAGGAAATATCGACATCAACGAAGGAGCGCTCACCGAGAACTTTGTGGCGTGCGCCTTATCCGCCAAAGGAAAATCACTGCATTACTACGACAAGAAAAGCAAGCAGGAACTGGATTTCATCATTCAAGAAAACAACAAAATCACAATCTTGGAAGTGAAGTCGGGCGACAACTACAAGAAGCACGCTTCTCTTGACGCTGCACTCAACAGTTTTTCCGACAGCATCGGTCGCGCTATCGTGTTGTGTAAAAATAATGTGGAGAAATCCGGCGATGTTACTTACATGCCCCTATATATGGCAATGTTCCTGTAACCACACATCTTCCCCAGGTAGAGTCTGTCGTTAGAAACTCAAATAGCTAATGACGGAAAATATTCCTCCAAATGGAGGCGAGTTTATCGGATTTAATTTGTATTTTTGCCCTGTCATTAAAGATTTTACTATTTTGCTAATGCAACACCAAAGTAAGTAAAATTTCTGACATGGCATAACCCTAAGCAACAAGTTGCTCAGATACTTATAAAAATATTAAAACAATAGTGTTGCAAGAACATATAGATATGGTGAAGAAAACTATGTTTTTGGCAATGTGCTTGCTTTTGGCGGCAAGCGTTGCCAACGCGAAAAACAAGAAGGGTGGCAAGGCTGCCGCTCGTATCGACGATGCTGCATTTGTGGCTGATTATGAGGCGATGATGGACTCGCTGAAGGTGGTTGGCTCAAATGTGGTGGTGGTGAAGGACAACAAGATTATCTACTCCCACAGTTTCGGCTTGAAGAACCGTGAACGCGGCGAGGAAATGACACCCAACACCATTTTCCGCATCGCCAGCATCTCGAAGTCGTTTACCGCCACAGCCATCATGCAACTGGTGGAAAAAGGCAAACTCGACTTGAAGGCTGATGTGAACAAATACCTTGATTTCAAGGTGCGCAATCCTAAATACCCCGATGTGCCTATCACGCTCGAAATGCTCTTGAGCCACACTTCAAGCCTCAACGATTCGCAAGGCTATTGGGAGAGTTTCGACGCTGTGAACCCTGCCACCAACCCCGACTACGCCAAGTGCTACAACGACTACCGTCCCGGCACCGGCTATGAATACTGCAACTATGCGTTCAATATCATGTCGGCTGTGATTGAGAAGGTGAGCGGACAGCGCTTCGACCGCTACATCGTGCAGCACATCATGAAGCCTCTGGGCTTGAAAGGCAGCCACTGCGTTGACGACCTCGACAGCACTCGCTTTGCCACACTCTATGCGATGGAGAATGGCGTGTTCGTGCCACAGCCACAGGCCTACGCGCGCCCCGATGTGCTCGACCACTATCAGATGTGCAAAAACACCGCACGCCTTTCGGCTGCTGGCGGTGTGAAAATCACGGCTATGGATTTGGCAAAATACATGCTGATGCACATGAACTACGGCAAATCGCCATTGGCAAAGGCGCGCATCATCAGCGAGGCAAGCGCACGACGTATGCAGACGGTGATCACCGACGATGCCAACGCCAACACCGAGAAGGAGCGCGCAGGACTTGGACTGATGCGTGCCGACGAGTTTACTCCTGGCACCGAACTGGTGGGCCACACTGGCGGTGCTTACGGATTGCGTAGCGCCATGTTCTTCGACCCTGTGAAAAAGTATGGCTTTGTGGTGATTACCAACGGTTCAGGCAGCCGCAAGGTACTCCAACGCTCCCTCACGCTCATGCGCGACCATTTCATAAAATAATCGATTTAAATAAATGATTCAAAATCTTCTATTAGTGGGGTGCGGCAGTTTTGTGGGTGGCGCACTCCGCTACTTCATTGGGCAAATGCTTGCAGGGCGTATGCTTTTAGGGTTCGGCATGGGCACCATTAGCGTAAACCTTGCAGGGTGCTTTATATTCGGTATCATATACGGTCTGCTCGAACGCCTCGGCGCATTGCAAACAGGCTGGGCACTCCTGCTCACCGTGGGCTTGTGCGGCGGTTTCACCACATTTTCCACCTTTGGCAACGAAATGCTCACCCTCATGCGCACAGGCGAGGTGATGGTATTCGCCTCCTATACCCTCATCAGCGTGATGGGCGGCATCTTCCTGCTCTACATCGGCCACCAATTAGCCACCCTATAAATCCCCAAAATTAAACCAAAGGAAACCAAAGGGACGGTTCTTTTGGTTTGTTGTGGACAAATCCCGATGTAGATGTTTTGCCATTTGAAAGTTTTTTTGTTTCTTTGCTTTGTTGGAATGGTTTTGGTGGTTCATATTATTTTTTTTTCAAAATTACCAAAATTTCGTTCCAACATTTTTTTTATCATGAATAACACACCGGGGAACGCCCAGCGGCAAGGGGCAGAGCCCCGTCGAGCGTCCACACTCAACGCCATCTCCAACCCCAAACCACATTTCCACTGCAAACATAGTAACTTTTGGTCTGCATACCGTATGCGCACCATACATATGCCAAAGGTAAACCAAAAGAACCGTCCCTTTGGTTTGTTTCGCGGAAAGAAAGGTGGAGGTCAAAATCCTTGGAGCGAGCAGGATTGTAGGGAGCGAATTGAGCGTCACCGGTGATATTGCCGACACGCTCCTTGTAGCGGATGCCCGGGCGAGCGGTCATATACTGCAACGTGTCATTACAGCCGATAATCGGCAAGTAAAGCAGTTCCTTGCGGTATTTGATAGCCGCCTCTTGATAATCGGAGGGAGAGAAAGAAAATTTTCCAGCCATATACGTTAGGTTTAATGGTTATACTTCGTTGTAGAGTTTGTTAGCGGCATTGACAGTGTCGCAGAAAACTTCATAGTCGCTTTTCTCAGCGGCTTGTGTCTGTTTGCCGTCATCGACAACGGCGGTAGAAGTAACAGCAGGAGCGGCCTTTAGTGCAGCAATCTGCGCTTCGAGGTCAGAAATGACCTGAAGTTTCATTTCGAGAGCCTTGTCGAGGGCGGTCAACTGTTCATCGGTCAGCGAGGCTTTGCCGTCGGTGAGTGCGATGCTTTCAATGGAGAGCAGCGCACAGATGGATTTGTAGTTCTTGTTCATAGTGAGTTGTGGTTTGGATTTACTTTGGAAAATAGCCGCCATTTTCTCGAAGAAAGAGAGAATCGGATTCTCCTTTTCTTCGACGGGAAGATTAGGCAAGGGGATTCCGGCTGCTGCGAGTTCCGAAGCCACAGCGTCGGTGAGCACTGGAGCCGGCTCGTCGTCAAGGTCGGTGATTTCATCAACGAAGCCCCATTCGAGGGCGTCCTTGGCAGAGAGCCAGCCGCCGACTTTCATCAAGTCGAGCAAGCATTGCGTTTTCTTCTTGCACTTCCCGGCATACATCGAGGCGATGTTCACGTCGAGCTTGTCAAGGTCGGCGGCAGCCTTTTCGCAGTCGGCGATAAGGGTGCGGAATTGGTCGGCATTGAGGCTTCCCCATTCAAAGAACGCAGTCGAACACTTGTGGACGAGGTACATGGCGTTCTTGTCAATGGAGATATGAGCCGCACCGAGCGAAGCGATGGTTGCGGCGGAAGCATTCATGCCGACGAAGTGAACGCTGACCTTGCCGTGGTTCTTGAAAGCAGCGGCAATGGAGAGAGCAGTGGCGAGGTTGCCACCGAGCGAGTCAATCAGCACGTTCACTTCCTTGCCGGCATTCTTGGCGAGGATATAATCGACATAATTTCGGTCAAAGTCGGCACCGCCGACGAAGCCTTTTAGGTGAAGATTGTATTGAGTTTGCGGCATAACACATTTTGTTTTGCCACAAAATTACCACTATAATAATGTGGCCGAAAAGACACGCAAAATCAGGAAAATTTCTTAACTTTGCAGTATGGATAAGACATTTATGTATAACGCATGGGATTTACCTGATGACATTGATATGAAGCGTATCTATGACAGAGACGAGTATTTATTTCGATTAAAAGAAATAAGGGACTGGAAGCTTAAAAGTATTGTTAAGGGTGCATTGCTATATGATGAAAAAGTTGGAGATAAGGATAAACCTCGTAAATGGTATTTAATCGGGTCTTATTTCTACTATAAAGTCCTAAACCATTCCGAATATGCAGATGAAGAGCATTTGATTTTAGGGACTTTTTGTTTCTTACGTTCGATATATTGCAAGAACGATGGACATAAATATTATAATACAGATTTGTCAACTGTCGCTGCAGCTCGAATTTTAAGTTTTTGGGGATTATTTAATTATGATATATTCAAAGATGAATTTTTACAGGTAAGAAAGGAGATTTTTCCAAACTCCGAAAGTTATCCCCAAAATATAAAGAACGAGTATGTTGGCGTTAAACTACAAATAGAGAATTGTTTGACGTATCAATTCTTTTCAATATATAATTCTATTCAGAATGATTACCGTGAGTATATCGATGATAGTGAATTAGATTTTATGAATTGGCGGGTTCGTCCAGTTAAGATATTGTTCGATTATAACTATGCAGCGAGAAATGAAATAATAGAGTTGCAGCAAAAATATCTTGATATTTTTTGGAATAAACTCCAATCAGATAGTTTTATAAAAGAGATAAACAATTAAGCAAAAGAGCCGCCTTTGGGGCGACCCTTTCGTTGTGATTGACACTATTTTAATAGTGGCGGAAAACGTAGCCGTTGTCGTAATAGTAGTCATACATGAACAAGTCGCGGGCGTAAGCGTCGTAGTCGAAGTAATTGGCGAGATACCCCATCTGCTTTTCGAGGTCATAGCAGTCGTTTACGATTTCTCTGGCGAAGTCTTCCTCGCTGTCGTACTCTCCGACGTAGCAGTCCTCGAAATGTTCGAGTTCTTCGCAGCCCCAGTCGATGAAAGCGTCCACAGCGTCCGGCGAATACTTGTCGCACATGTCGCTGCAAACCAAAGGGACGGTTCTTTTGGTTTGTTGTGGACAAATCCCGATGTAGATGTTTTGCCATTTGAAAGTTTTTTTGTTTCTTTGCTTTGTTGGAATGGTTTTGGTGGTTCATATTATTTTTTTTTCAAAATTACCAAAATTTCGTTCCAACATTTTTTTTATCATGAATAACACACCGGGGAACGCCCAGCGGCAAGGGGCAGAGCCCCGTCGAGCGTCCACACTCAACGCCATCTCCAACCCCAAACCACATTTCCACTGCAAACATAGTAACTTTTGGTCTGCATACCGTATGCGCACCATACATATGCCAAAGGTAAACCAAAAGAACCGTCCCTTTGGTTTGTTAAAGTAATTAACAAGTCGGCAACCTTACACCGGCCGTGGCTGACCCCTTACTCCAATTCTTTTTTGCAGAAATTAATTTTTTGTATATATTTGCATCATATTCACCTTATTAAACCCTTCTATTATGAAAAAAATATTATTTTTTCTTAGCCTTATGATGGTGGCTTTTTTTACCGCCAATGCTCAACTGAAAGATGATGTGAATGACGATGGCGTGGTGGATTTGAGCGATGCCACCACCCTCATCGACCATGTGCTCAACGGAGTTAACAATGGTTCCTCCCACATTTTTATTGCCCACAATGTGATGATTGAAATGGTGCGTGTGGAAGGCGGCACCTTCACCATGGGCGCCACCGCCGAGCAGGCGAGCGATGCTTTCAGCGATGAGCTTCCCACCCACAAAGTAACCCTGTCGCCGTTTTTGATAGGAAAATACGAGGTGTCGCAAACGCTATGGCTTGCGGTGATGGGCGAAAATCCCAGCGTAAACACCGGAATCAACCTGCCGGTGGATAATGTGACGTGGAACGAATGTCAAACCTTTATCACCAAGCTCAATGAGCTTACCGGAAAGAATTTCCGCTTGCTCACCGAAGCCGAATGGGAGTACGCCGCTCGCGGGGGTAACAAAAGCAAGGGCTACAAATATAGCGGTAGCAACAACCTTGGCGATGTGGCGTGGTACATCGATAATAGCAACAACACCTCACATGCCATGGGCACGAAAGCTCCCAACGAGCTGGGTATCTACGATATGACCGGCAATGTGATGGAATGGGTTAGCGACTGGAAGGGTAGTTACTCTTCCGGGGCTCAAACCAATCCCACCGGACCCGATTCCGGCACCTATAGAGTGAACCGAGGTGGCTCCTATGGCAATGTGGAACGACTCAGTCGAATAACAAACCGCAACTCAATCGATCCCAACATGTCCTCCAAAACCATGGGCCTTCGCCTCTGCCTTCCCGAATAATCGCCAATCATCCACACAACACCGACTTGCGGGAACAAGAACCGTCCCTTTGTTTACACCGGCTCTTTGTTTCCGTAATAAAGCATTGTGTAGTAAATTAGTCCGATTTTTAAATCGCTGATTTTAAAACGATTATATCAGCGGCATGTGGCGTGCTGATGTGTTACACATGGGTTTCTTATGAAAATCAAAATTTGGTAAAGAAACGTGCGCATCATGGGAATGGTGGTTAAAAAGTGAAAAACAGTGGTAAAAACTACGAAAACTTTTTAAGTTTTGAAAGTTTTCATGTATTTTTGCATCGTCTATTAAGCTATAAAATCCCTTAAATTGGCGTAATATTATGGCATCGGGGCGATTTCTTCGCC
>OLSD01003251.1_pt1 | contig 10409 bp, 9 predicted proteins | sample 1672211 | NCBI WGS metagenome assembly OLSD01 (sample SAMEA3136659, study PRJEB25190) | human gut metagenome
GGCGAAAAGAGCAAAAAGCGCCGGAAAGACACGCTGTCAGGCGTGTTTGCCCTTGCCAATCGATGGTATCCTTCCCTCCGATACTTGTAACCGGGCAGTTTTTTTGACAGTCTGAGCGCGGCCGCGCCGCGCTGTCATTGCGCGGCGCGCGATCCGCTTTTTGGTGGACGGATCCCCGCGCCGGTGATACGGTCACTGGTTCGGAATGACAGGGGAGAGGCGCAGGGCGCTGCCTTACATTTTTGTACGGTTTCTGTAAAGTGAGAAATTAGGGGTAGCAATTTAGAAAAGGGGCTGTTATAATAAGCGATTGAAGGGTGCCGTGTTGCCTTGTCAACGTAATATGGCATATTAGATATACTTGTAAAAAGTGTAAAATAATATTAGATACACAGGAGAAACACATGGAAACCTATAAGAAGCGGCGGGGCGACCGGAAGGACGGCCGCCTGCTGCGGGAGCTGGACTCCCTGCATTTTATCACCGGCATCATCTACCCCAACCGGTGCGACAACGAGGCGTATATCTCCGTCAAGGTAGACCTGACGGCTATGAACGCGTATCTGGCCAAAAAGAACGCGGAGGAGAAGGACTTCCCCTACACCATGTTCCATCTGGTGGTGGCGGCGCTGGAAAAGACCATCACCCTGCGCCCCAAGCTGAACCGGTTCATCGTCAACAGTAATTTCTATCAGCGCAACGAGGTGTCGGCGGCCTTTGTGGTGAAGAAGCAGTTCTCCGACAAGGGCGCCGAGGCACTGGCCTTCCTGCACGGCAGGGAGGAGGACACGGTGGAGGACGTACACGCCTATATCCGCCAGCAGGTGACGGAGTGCCGCAGCGACAAGGTGGATGCCTCCACCGCGGGCATGGATATGTTCAACAAGATGCCCCGGTGGATGGGCAAGGCCATCGTGCGGTTCCTGATGTTCCTGGATCGCCACGGCTGGGTGCCGTCCGACCTTATCGCCACCGACCCCTATTACAGCTCCGTGGTCATCTCCAATCTGGGCTCCATCAAGCTCAAGTGCGGCTATCATCACCTGACCAACTGGGGCACCTGCTCGCTGTTCTGCATCATCGGCGAGAAAAAGAAGTCCCCGTTTATCAACGAGGACGGCACCGTGACCATGCGCGAGACGCTGGAGCTGGGACTGACCATCGACGAGCGGCTGGCGGACGGCTACTACTACTCCAAGTCTGTGCGGCTGCTGGAGTATCTGCTGACACACCCGGAGGAGCTGGAAAAGCCCATGAACGAGGAGGTACAATATGAGTGAAGTAAAGACCCCGTGGAAGGACTATATGGGCGACGTGCCCATGCACTTGGACTATTTCCGGGGCAGCATGTTCGAGGCCGTGGAGCGCATGGCGGATATGTACCCCAACAACATTGCCTTTGATTTCATGGGCAAATCCACCACCTACCGCAAGATGGTGCAGGAGATCGAAAAGTGCGCCAAGAGCCTGAAAACGCTGGGCGTGCGCCCCGGCGACAAGGTCACTATCGCCATGCCCAACTGCCCGCAGGCCATCTATATGTTCTACGCGGTGAATCTGGTGGGCGGCATCGCCAATATGATCCACCCCCTGTCGGCGGAGAAGGAGATCGAGTTCTATCTCAACGCCTCCGAATCCACCACGGCCATCACGCTGGATCAGTTCTACGACAAGTTCGAGCATATCCGCCAGAACACCGGCATCATCAACATCATCATCGCCTCCGTGAAGGACGCCCTCAGCCGTACCATCCGGGCGGGCTATATGCTCACCGAGGGGCGGAAGATCCAGAAGATCCCCGAGGACGCGCCCGTGATCCGCTGGAAAGAATTCATGGACATGTCCCGCTACTGCTTCTACAAGAACTACCGGGTGGAGCGGGGCTATGACGATCCCGCCGTGATATTGTACTCCGGCGGCACCACCGGTACCACCAAGGGCATCGTGCTGACCAACGGCAACTTCAACGCGCTGGGACAGCAGATCATCGCCACCAACCCCATGTTCCGCCCCGGCGACAAGATGCTGGCGGCCATGCCCCTGTTCCACGGCTTCGGCCTGGGCGTGTGCGTCCACTCCATGCTGTCCCAGGGCGGCCGGTGCATCCTGATCCCCCGGTTCACCGCCAAGAGCTACGCCAAGCAGATCGTCAAGTACAAGTGCAACTTCATCGCCGGTGTGCCCACGCTGTACGAGGCGCTGCTGCGCCTGCCCAGCATGGACGGCGCCGACCTCAGCAGCCTGAAGGGTGTGTTCTCCGGCGGCGACAGCCTGTCCATCGAGCTGAAGAAGAAGTTCGACAAGTTCCTGTATGACCACCACGCGGTCATTCAGGTGCGGGAGGGCTACGGCACCACCGAGACGGTGACGGCCTGCTGCCTGACGCCTACCAACATCTACAAGGAGGGCTCCATCGGCCTGCCCTTCCCCGATACCTACATCAAGATCGTCAAGCCCGACACCGACGAGGAGCTGCCCTACGGCGAGGAGGGCGAGATCCTGCTGGCCGGCCCCACCGTCATGAAGGAGTACATGAACAACCCCGAGGAGACGGCGCACACCCTGCGCAAGCATGCCGACGGCATGACATGGGTATACACCGGCGATCTGGGCAGCATGGACGAGCAGGGCTTCATCTACTTCAAGGGACGTGCCAAGCGTATGATCATCACCTCCGGCTACAACGTGTACCCCGGTCAGCTGGAGAACATTCTGGATGCCCACGAGGACGTGCAGATGAGCTGCGTCATCGGCGTGCCCGACCCCTATAAGATGCAGAAGGTGAAAGCCTTTGTGATGCTCAAGCCCGGCGTTCCCGCCGATGACAATACCAAGCGAGAGCTGCTGGATTACTGCCGCAAGCATGTGGCCAAGTACGCCATGCCCTACGACATCGAGTTCCGGGACGAGCTGCCCAAGACGCTGGTGGGCAAGGTGGCCTACCGCGTGCTGGAGGACGAGGAGAAGGCGAAGCTGGCGGCGCAGGCGGAGCAGCAGGCGTAAGCCGATAAACAGAGAAAAGGAGACTTGCCATGGATGCGGAGCTGATACGGCAATACACACTGATCGTAGACTTTCTGGGGCACGTTCTGGGCCCCGATTACGAGATCGCCCTCCATGAGCTGGAGGACGACTCCAACCGGATCATCGCCATCGCCAACGGTGAGCTGACGGGGCGGCACATCGGCTCGCCCCTGAGCAACAAGATGCTGGAATTCGTGGCGGGCAATCTGTACGAGACGCAGAACTATGTGCTGAACTTCGAGTCCGTGTCCGCCACGGGCAAGACCATGTGCTCCAACTCCATGTTCATCAAGGGACGGCACGGGGAGCTGAGCGGCCTGCTGTGCATCAACTTTGACGCCAGCCGCTACGAGGAGCTGAGCCAGAGGGTCATGGAGCTGTGCGGCGGCGGCAAAAAGCGCGGCGTGCCCAGCGGCACGCGGCTCATCGCCGACAGCAACGACCCGGTGGAGACGCCGGTGCGCAGCGGCTATCCCACGTCTATCGCCGGCGCCACCGCCAGCATCGTCTCGCAGGTGGTGGCCAACTACCCGGTGGAGGTGGATCGGCTGACGCAGGATGAAAAGATGGAGATCATGGACATCCTGAACCGCAAGGGCGTGTTCCTGCTGAAGGGCTCCGTCAGCCATGTGGCGCAGACGCTGCACAGCAGCGAGGCCAGCATCTACCGCTATCTGGGCAAGCTGAACAACAAATAAGAAAAAGGGCGCGCTTAAGCGCCCTTTTTCATTGACCGACCAGAGAAAATACGGTATAATACAGGGTACGAAACAAGGACTGGAGGCGACAGGATTGAAAACAAAAACCATCGTCCATAAATCGGCCGCGCCCATTTACGCGGCGGCGGCAACGTGGCTGCTGTATGCGCTGCTGTTCCCGCTGTACGCCGTGGGGCACTTCCTGCTAGCGGCGGCGGCCTCCGCTGTGGTGGCGCTGATCGCCCGGATGTTCTGCCGCGACGTGACGGAGACGGTGGAGATACCGGAGGAGCCGGTGTCCACCGGCAACGTGGAGCTGGACAAGATGATCGCCGAGGGCGACGCGGCGGTAAAGACCATGCGGATGCTGAACGACAGCATACAGGACGAGAAGATCTCCGCCCAGATCGACCGGCTGGAGGCTGTCAGCACCAGGATCTTCGACTATGTGAAGGATCACCCGGAGAAGCTGCCTCAGATACGGAAGTTCATGAGCTACTACCTGCCCACCACGCTGAAGCTGCTGCGCAGCTACGACGAGCTGAGCCGTCAGGGCGTCAGCGGGCAGAATATCACCGGCACCATGGAGAAGGTGGAGGGCATGATGGACACCATCGTGCTGGCCTTCGAAAAGCAGCTGGACGGACTGTTCGGCGATCAGGCCATGGACATCTCCACGGACATCACCGTGCTGGACAACATGATGGCGCGGGAGGGACTGACCGGCGGCGACGCGCTGCATAAGGCGGCGCAGGAGAACCCCGTCAGCGACCCGGAGCCGGAGCTGGATATCCGCAGCGACAGCGGCGAGGCCGACGGCGGCATCACGCTGCAGCTGTGAGCAGGGAAACCACAAATTTTGTAATATTTTGAAAGAATATAACGGAAAGGAATCAGAGCTATGAGCGAGAATATGATGCCCGAGCTGACGTTGACCCCTGACGATACCGCCGCTGCCGCCGCGGTGGAGGTGCCGTCCCTGACCCTGACGCCGGAGGCGCCGGAGGTTCCCAAGGAGGAGGAAAAGAAGATCGAGCCGGTGGAGATGGACGACAAGCTGCTGACCGACGAGGAGAAGAAGGCGGTGGAGGAGTTCTCCCACAAGATCGACATCCGCGACACCAATCAGGTGCTGCAATACGGCGCTGCCGCCCAGAAGAGCGTGGCGTCCTTCTCCGAGAACGCGCTGAACAACGTCCGCAGCAAGGATATGGGCGAGATCGGCGAGGATCTCAGCCGTCTGGTGGTGGAGCTGAAGGGCTTCGGCGAGGACGAGGAGAAGAAGGGCCTGTTCGGCCTGTTCAAGAAGGCGAGCAACAAGCTGGAGACCATGAAGGCGCAGTACGGCAAGGTCGAGGCCAACGTGGACAAGATCGCCCAGAATCTGGAGAACCATCAGATCACGCTGCTGAAGGACGTGGCCATGTTCGACCAGATGTATGAGCTGAACCTGAAGTATTACAAGGAACTGACCATGTATATCCTGGCCGGCAAGAAGCGGCTGGCCGAGGTGCGCTCCACGGAGCTGGAGGAGCTGCGCAAGAAGGCGGAGCAGTCCGGTCTGGCCGAGGATGCCCAGGCGTACAACGATCTGGTGAACCTGTGCAACCGCTTTGAAAAGAAGCTGCACGATCTGGAGCTGACCCGCATGGTGTCCGTCCAGATGGGGCCCCAGACCCGCCTGCTGCAGAACAACGACACGCTGATGATCGAGAAGATCCAGTCCTCTCTGGTGAACACCATCCCCCTGTGGAAGAGCCAGATGGTGCTGGCGCTGGGCATGGAGCACAGCCGTCAGGCCACCGCCGCCCAGAACGCGGTGACGGAGATGACCAACGACCTACTGAAGAAGAACGCCGACACGCTGAAGATGGGCACCATCGCCACTGCCAAGGAAGCGGAGCGTTCCATCATCGACATCGAGACGCTGCAGCACACCAACCAGCAGCTGATCTCCACGCTGGACGAGGTGCTGAACATCCAGAAGGAGGGTGCAGCCAAGCGCAAGGAGGCCGAGGCCGAGCTGGGCAAGATCGAGGGCGAACTGAAGCAGAAGCTGCTGGAGCTGCGGGGATAAACCCTCAAGGCGCAGACTGTCGGCTCAGCTCGGCTGTGCGGCGGCAGCCGCACACGCGCCGACCGGCGCGTACAAGCGTTTTGGCTTGCCGAAACCTTGCCGCAGGGCGAATTCATTTCGCCCGAGGATGTCAAATCGGAAGGGTTCCCATTTTGCGCCTTGCGCAAAATGGGACGCTGGGCAAGATCGAGGGCGAGCTGAAGCAGAAGCTGCTGGAGCTGCGGGGATAACCACAGCCTGTTCGTAGGGGACGGCGTCCCCGACGTCCCTCAGCGCGAAGCGCTGTCATTCGTAGGGGCGGACGACTCTGTCCGCCCGTACCCTGCGGCGCTCCTCCAACGCAAGAAGACCTCTGACAAACATCTCCCTCCAAAGGAGGAAACTACATGGAATTTTTCAAAAAACGTGGCGTGGCGATGGCGGTGCTGGTCATCGCCATCGCGGGCGCGGTGTTCATCGGCCGGAGCCGCAAGGACAGCTTTATCGCCAACAAGCCCACGGAGCTGCTGGACGTAGCGTATCAGAACTGGATCTGCGATGATGCCGATCTGCTGAGCGACCAGACGGAGCAGTTGATCCGGGACTATAACGGCAGCTGGAACGGGAAGTACTACGCCATCACGGCAGTCGCCACCATTGACCATCTCGCCGGCTGGGACGGGCAGGACTATGCCGCCAAGTTGGGCGAGACGTGGGGACTGGGCAGCAACGACATGATCCTGCTGCTGGTGAAGGACGGCGACTGGCAGGTGTACTGCGGCGACAACGTGGGCTATGCCATGACCGACACCCAGCAGAACCAGCTGCGTCAGGCCATCGAGACGACCTATTACAGCGGCGATTTCGACAGTGCGGTGACGGCCTTCTTCCGGCAGGCGGACGTGTTCTATGCACAGGCCAGGCTGGACACGGCTGGCAGCAGTGACGGCGGCTGGTACGCCCCCGACGCGCCCGCAGCGTCCTCCGCCGACGGTACGTCCATCGGCGCGGTGGTCATGCTGATCATCGGCATCTTCGTGGTGTGGATGCTGCTGGATGCCGTGCGGTACAGCCGCTATCGGAGACGGTATGTGGTGGGTGCGCCGGTGAATGTGGTGCGCCCGGTGTACTACCCCGTTTTCTGGGGCAGACGCTATGCGCCGCCCCCTCCGCCCAGACCCCCGCACCAGCCCCGTCCGCCTTATGGCGGCGCGCCGCGTCCCCCGCGGCCTCCTATGGGCGGTGCGCCCCGGCCTCCGCGCCCCAGCGCGCCCCGGCCTAATGCGCCGCGACCCGGCGGCAGCAGACCCAGTGCTCCGCGCCCCAGCCGTCCCAGCCGTCCCGGCGGCTTCGGCGGAGGTTCCCGCGGCGGCGGAAGCCGCGGCGGTGGCTTTGGCGGAGGCGGCTTCGGCGGCGGAAAACGCAGATAACAAACAGACAATACCCCGCGACATCGTCGCGGGGTATTGTTTTGCCATTGTCCGAGGAAATGTGACATTATGTAAATTGAATAACGCCTGTTTCGCGGGGGAAAGTGCCTGTTTTCGGCCTTACATTTCCTTCCAGCACAGGGAAAAATCAAGTAAAATAGGGATTTACGCCGGTGTGGAAAAAGTGGTGGAAACTGTGGATAACTCCTTGTAGAAATTATGCCGTGTAGAATTATGTCACCTTGTCGTAAAGCGCTTCGGGTTGCGGGAAGCGACTGGATTTGTGTAAAATCCTGCCGGAATGGAGGGGATATTCCCTCCTTTTGGCGAATGCGGTATTTTGCCATTTGGAAGGCGGAGATACACTTTTCGAACTTTTTCCGGGGTATTCCTGCGATGCAATTTTGCGATTACAGTATGTATTGCTATTTCCGGTACGAACCCACCGACCCGGTAGGGAGCTGGCATTATCCGCTGATGCACATGTCGCACCGCGCCTGCACGTCGAGGGCGCTGAAATACGTCTCCTCAAGGGGGATCCAGCGGGCGCGGAACTGCGCGGCCTTTGCCGCCCCGCTGCGGGCTTCGATGCGCTGCATCTGCGTTTCCGGGTCGACGGTCAGGAACACCCGCAGGTCGTAATACGCCCACAGGTCGAGGTGACAGGCGTAGGCGCCCTCCACGATGGCGAGACGGCAGGGCGCTGCCGTCACCGGCGCGCCCAGCTGCTGCTGTGCGCACGAGAACGGGCGGTAGGTGAGGGGCTGTCCGCTGCGCAGGGGCAGCAGCACTTCCTCCAGAAACCGCTCGTGATCCACGTTTTCGCCGGGCTGGGCGAACCGCTCCGCTGTCCGCTGCTGGGGGCGGAGAAAGAAATCGTCCATGTGGAAAACGCGGCAATCCAGATCCTTTTGCAGCCGCGCGGCCAGCGTGGTCTTGCCGGAGCCGCACCGCCCGTCGATGGCCACGATCACCCGTTCCTTCCGTACTTGCAGCTCCTGTATGCGCCGGAGCAGGCGGGAATAGTCGTTGTGTGTCATGCCAGCTCGTGGGAGGCGGCGGGACAGACGAAGCGCTGCAGAGAGTGGTTTTTCATGGTCTGTGTCTCCTTTTTGTTCGTTGCAAGGCAGTCCGGACTGCCGAGAGCCTTCGGCGGCACGGACATGACAGGGGCGCCTGCGCGTTTGCTTTCCGCAGGTCGGTTCAAGCGTACCACGCGGGTCTTCAAAATGCAATCACAAATTTGCGCTATACTATTATGACCTTTCGGCGAAAAGCTGTTGACGGCGGCGCGAAAGTGTGGTATACTATCTCACGCTTGAAACGCTTGTGTGGCTCAGCTGGCAGAGCAGCTCACTCGTAATGAGCAGGTCGCCGGTTCGAATCCGGCCACAAGCTCCAGACTCCTCGCGGATGACGCGAGGAGTTTTTCTATGTGCAAGAGCAGCGACAAACGATATACACTTCCCATGAAGAACGCGGAGGCCTCCGTCCGCATGGAGGGCTGTCAGGTGACGCCCCAAATGCGGGAGCAGTGCCAGCGAGTGCTGCGTGGCGAGGTGACCACGGCGGAGCTGCTGCGTCAGGTACTCGGCGGGGCAATCAGCTGAGTATATAGTGAAGAGCCGGCGCAGGGAATTCCCTGCGCCGGCTCTCTTGCGCTTTGATGACAGCACTCACTGTTTGTACAGAAACTCAATGTACAAAGAGAGTGCAAGCCATATCTGTTCGTGTGTTGCTTGGCTATTTGACTGTGAAGATGGATTACTTTAAAATGTCATTGATTAGCTTCTTGTAGTGAAAAAGGAACAGCTCAGCTTCCAGGCAAATACCTGGAAGCTGAGCTGTTTGTTGGCCTTTAAGGCATGATAAGACGATTACCGTGCACGTTTTCTCTTATAGTGGACGGCGCCGGCCAGCGTAAGGGTACTTGTCAGCAGGAGGACGCTCCACAGCGGAAGATGGCTGCTGTCTCCGGTGCTGGCGCTGGCAGTGCCCTTGACGAAGATGACCTCGATGGTATGGGTTCTACGGACATTCTTAAAGGTGTAGGACTTCACCGCGCCAATGCGCTTGCCGTCGATCTTGACGTTGGAGACAGCATAGCCCTTATCCGGGGTGATGGTGAAGGTCTGATCACCACCCTCACGAACGCTGACATTGCCGGAGGGAGAAATAGAGCCGCCAGTTCCGGCAGTTGCCTTGATGGTGTAGTAGCTGTAGCCGCTGCCGCCACCGCCTCCACTGCCGCCTGTGCCGCTATTGCGCAGAATCGTCAGCGTGTAAGTTTTAGCACCGATTCCCACGACAATGTTGGTTTTGCCGCTGTTGGGGATGGCAACGGTTGCGCTGCCGCCGGTGGACAGAGCCTGTCCGTTGATGCTCACGGGCTCGCCGTTTCCAGACACCGCTGTGACTAGCGTAGATGTTGCTCCGCTATCATTTTGCAGCGTATAGGTATAGTTCGTTCCGTTGGCGGTAAAATCGCCGAGTTCCACTGCCAGACCTTCAAAGGTCAGAAGGTCATTACCGGGCACTGCGGCTCGCACCACTACGCGGGTGCCAAGCCGGGAGAAGGTGACGGTCTCCGCCCGGAAGGTTTCCCCGGAGATGGTACCGCCAATACTGGCCTTTTTCGTTTCCAGAACGGCCCCGGCAGCATCCAGCAGCGTGGCCACCAGCGCTGCGCTGGTCTGAGGCTGCAGGCAGTTGTTGCGCAGGGTAATGGCGGCGGTGCTGTGACCGTTGCCGTCGTTCCCCTGTGTCACATCCATCGTCAGCTGCTCTCCGGTGCGGGCCAGCGCGCCGGTCATATGGACGCTGGCCTCACTGTCACTGCCGTCATACTCCGGCAGGCGCTGATTGCCTCCCGTTCCACCGATCTGGCCTTCCGCCCACGCCTCGGCGTACAGATAGGTACCCACATGGGGGATCTCGGTTTTGCCAATGGATGTCATATACCTGCCCAGATCATAGGTCAGTTCCAGTGTAAAGGTTCCCTGATCGATGCGGGCGAGGGTCCTGTCTCCGGAAACGGTGATTTCATTGCCGCTAACCGATACGCCGTTTGTGGCGCAGGCTACCTCTGCAGGCTTGGTATGCAGATCATCCGCATAGAATGCAAGCTTCACCTCGCGGTTCTTTCCGCCAGCCAGCGTGGCGGCAGAGGAATTATAGAGGGTCATGCGCACCGTGCGCTTG
>OLSD01003253.1_pt1 | contig 10401 bp, 8 predicted proteins | sample 1672211 | NCBI WGS metagenome assembly OLSD01 (sample SAMEA3136659, study PRJEB25190) | human gut metagenome
AAGGGCATCGCCGTGTCCATCCTCGGCACGTTCCCGGAGCAGGCGAAGCTGGCGGAGATCGCGAAATATTCCCACTACGCCATACAGCCCGTGAAATTCGCGGAGGACGGCTCCCTCGTTGAGGAGGAGCCGCCGAAGCCCAAAAAGGCGCCGCCGCGCCGCCGCTTCCGTTGACGGCGGCGGAAACGGGTCTGCTGCTTCTGTGCTGCGCGCTGCCGGAGGCGGAGGACAGGCCGCTGACCATGGCGCAGTTTCAGGAACTTGCCAAGCGGGCGCGCGCCCTCGGCCCCGGCGGAGAAAACCCGCTGCGGGAGCTGACGGAGCGCGATCTGGAACGGCTCGGCTATGCGCCGGAGCAGTGCGGGCGCATCGTGCGGCTGTTGTCGCGCGAAACACAGCTGGAGCGCTATCTGCGCGCGGCAGAGCGGAACGGGATCGTGCCCATCACGCGCTTGTCGCCGCGCTACCCCGCACGCCTGCGGCAGACGCTCGGCCAGCGGTGCCCGGCGGTGCTGTTCGCGAAGGGGGATGAAACGCCGCTTTCCATGCGCTGCATTTCCGTCGTCGGCTCGCGGGAGCTGATGGAGGGCGGACGCGCGTTCGCGGAGGCCGCCGGGTGGCTCATTGCGCGCTCTGGGTACGCACTCTGTTCCGGCGGAGCGATGGGTGCGGACCGCGCGGCGCAGGAGGCCTGTTTGACGGCGGGCGGCTCCGCCGTGGTTTTCCCGGCCGGGCGGCTTCTGGACTGCCCGGCGCAGGCGCACGTTTTATATCTGGCCGAGCAGGGCTATGATCTGCCGTTTTCCGCACAGCGGGCGCTGTCGCGGAACCATTTTATCCACGCCATGGGCGAAAAAACGCTCGTCGCGCAGTGCCGCGCCGGAGCAGGCGGCACGTGGGACGGGACGACGGAGAATTTAAGGCGCGGCTGGAGCCCGGTGTTTGTAAGCGACGACGGCTCCGAGGGCGCGCAGGCTTTGATCGCGCGCGGTGCAGTCCCGGTGCGGACGCTGTCCGGACTGGATGATCTGCAGCCCGCGCAGCTGCAGTTTTGAGGTTCTATGCGATATTATTACGGACAGCTTTCCCGGCCGCTGCAGGGCGTGTATGACGCGCTTCTGGGCGGCTTTCGCGCGCTTGCGCCCGGCATCCGCATTCCGATGCTGGATGAAAAGCAGCTTGCGGACGTGTATCTGCGGCTGAAGCTCGACGAGCCGCTGCTCTTTTACGTCACCGGCTACCGCTGCCGGTGGATGACCGGCGCGGCGCATATGGAGCTTCTGCCGGAGTATCTGTTTGACAAAGCAAAAATTCGCACGCACCAGCAGGCGGTCAGTGCACGTCTGGCCCGGCTGACGAAGCCGCTCGAAGGGAAGACGGAGGCGGAAAAAGAGCTTGCCGTGCACGATTTCATTCTGGAAAACGTGCGCTACGACAAGCTCAAAAAGCCGTATTCTCATGAAATTCTCGGCCCCATGACGCAGGGCGTCGGCGTGTGCGAGGGCATCGCGAAGACCGTCAAGGCGCTGTGCGACCAGCTCGGCCTGTGGTGCATCGTCGCGCTCAGCGAGGCGGACCCCGCGCGCGGGATCAAATACCGCCACACATGGAATGTCGTGCGCGTCGGCGGGCAGTATTACCACCTCGACGCGACGTTTGACAACTCGCTCCAGCGGGGCGAAAAGCGGTACGATTATTATAACCTCGACGACGGCAGGCTCTTCCGCGACCACACCCCGCTCGTCCTGCCCGTCCCCGCCTGCACGGATGGAAAACGCTTTTACTATCGGAGCGTCTCGTTCACGAAGCCGGAGGAGCTGGAAAAGCGGCTTGCGCAGGCACTGCGCAAAAAGCAGCCCCTGTTCGTGTTCCACTGGCGCGGCGGCGGCCTGAACCGGGACACCCTGCAGCAGCTGCTGGCGCTTGCCGGGCGGCTTGCAGCCGAACGCGGAAAACGCGCGTCCTGCTCGGTCAATTTCCCGCAGGCCGTCATCCAGCTCGAATTCTCCGAAGCCCCGCAGGAAAGCATCACCATCCAGCAGGCAAATGAGGCGGAGGCCCCTGTCAACGAAGCTGATTGAGCGCGCAGCCGGGCGCGGCCAATGGCCGCGCCCGGTGCGTTTCGTTATACCATCCGGCAGCAGGACTCGCAGTCTTCCTTTTTGGGGAATTTGCTGTGGTCGTACTCGATGTGGTTTTTCTCGTAATAGTCCTGAATGGCGGACTTGACGGCCTCCTCGGCCAGAACGGAGCAGTGCAGCTTGTGCGCAGGCAGGCCGCCCAGCGCGTCGACGACCTCCTGATTGGTCAGCGCCAGCGCGTCCTCCAGCGTCCGGCCCTTGATCATCTCCGTCGCGATGGAGCTTGAGGCGATCGCGCTGCCGCAGCCGAACGTCTCAAACTTCACGTCCTCGATTTTGTTGTCCTTGATCTTCAGGTACATCTTCATGATATCGCCGCACTTGGCGTTGCCGACCTCGCCGACGCCGTCCGCGTCTGCGATCTCGCCGACATTTCGCGGGTGCATGAAATGATCCATGACGGTTTCGGTATACAGTGCCATGATAAAGCCCTCCTTACAGCGTAAACTGCCGTTTGCCGCTCATCAGGTCCTTCCAGACCGGCGACATATTCCGCAGATCGTCCACGATCGGCGGAAGCTCGGCAAGGATATAGTCGATTTCCTCTTCGGTGTTGTCCTCGCAGATGGTCAGGCGCAGCGAACCGTGCGCGACCTCGTGCGGCCGTCCGATGGCCAGCAGCACATGGCTGGGGTCGAGCGAGCCGGATGTGCAGGCAGAGCCGGACGACGCGCTGATGCCCTTCGCGTCGAGCAGCAGCAGAAGGCTCTCGCCCTCGATGCCCTCAAAGCAGAAGTTCACATTGCCGGGCAGTCTCGGCTCCCGCGCGCCGTTGAGCGCGCAGTGCGGAATTTTGGAAATGCCGTCAATGAGCTTGTCCCGCAGGGCCGTGACCTTCTTTGTGTTCTCGTCCATATTGGCGCAGGCTTCCGTCAAGGCCGCCGCCATGGCCGCGATGCCTGGGACGTTTTCCGTGCCGCCGCGCTTGCCGCGCTCCTGCGCGCCGCCCTCGATGAGGTTCGTGAGGATGATGCCGCGCCGCGCGTAGAGCATGCCCACGCCCTTCGGGCCGTGGAACTTGTGCGCGGACAGGCTCAGCAGATCGATATGCATCGCGTTCACGTCGATCTTCACGTGGCCCGCCGCCTGCACCGCGTCGGTGTGGAACAGCACGCCGCGTTCATGGCAGACCGCGCCGATTGCCTCGATCGGCTGGATGGTGCCGATCTCGTTGTTGGCGAACATGATGGTCACGAGGCAGGTATCATCGCGGATGGCATCCGCGACCTGCTGCGCCGAGACAAGGCCGTCCGCGTGCACGTCCAGAAGCGTCACCTCAAAGCCCTGTTTTTCCAGCCGCTTCAGGGTATGCAGGACGGCGTGATGCTCAAACGTGGTGGAAATGATGTGCTTTTTGCCCTTGCGCGCGCCGAGATAGGCGGCGGAGGTAATGGCCTGATTGTCGGCCTCGCTGCCGCCGGAGGTGAAATAGATCTCGCGCGGCTGGGCTCCGAAGCAGGCGGCCATATCGGCCCGCGCCGTCTCCAGTACCTCCTTGGCCTGCTGGCCGATGGTGTAGAGGCTCGACGGGTTGCCGAAGGTGTTGTTCAGGTGATAGGTCATCGTGTCGATGGCCGTCTGGTGCATTCTGGTGGTCGCTGCGTTGTCCGCATAGACTTGCATCAATATCAGCTCCTTTGCAGGGAATTCTTTCTTATGTCCTGAGCATAACACATATTACCCATAAAGTCAATAGGTTTATAGGCTGTACGAATTCAGAAAAAATTAAGGCTTTCTTCTGCCCGATTTGGTTGTTTTTCCGGTAAAATTTGTGTATGATGGGTACACTAAACTCCGGAGGTATTTCCATGGCAAACATTCTGGATTATCTGGACTGGCGCGGCGATCTGACGCTTGCCGAGCGCGGGTTCAACGAGGTCGACAATCTGCTGATGGCGGAGCTTTGCTTTCTGGACTTTTCCGGCATCGTCCCGGCGGACTTTTCCGCCCCAGTTTTCCTGCCGGATGCCATGCGGCAATACGACGCGGCAAGGCCGCAGGAGACGATGGGCGTGCTCGTGCCGGAGCAGATCCCGGAGCTGGGGCACAAAATGGCCGCGAGCCGCCGCTTTTCCGATCTGACGCTCTGCGCCTATGTCAGCCGTACCGATGAAGAAACGCAGACGCAGTTTTCCGCGCTGACGGCGCTTCTGCCGGACAAGACGGCCTATATCGCCTTCCGGGGCACGGACGACACCATCGTCGGCTGGAAGGAGGATTTCAATCTGGCCTTTCTGCCGGTCGTCCCGGCGCAGAGGATGGCGGCGGAGTATCTGGCCGCGGCAGCCGCGGCGCTTCCGTCGCACCCGCTTCGCGTGGGCGGACACTCCAAGGGCGGCAATCTCGCGGTCTACAGCGCGGTGTTCTGCGGCGAAGCCGTGCAGAACCAGCTCATGCGCGTGTACAATAACGACGGCCCCGGCTTCCGCACGTCGCTGCTCGGCCTGCCGGAGCACAGGCGCGTCGCGGATAAGATCACGACGATCCTGCCGGAATCGTCCGTCGTCGGAATGCTTCTCGAGCATGAGGAGCGCTATGAGGTCGTGCGCAGCACGCAGAGCGGTCTGTGGCAGCACGACGGCTTCTCGTGGCAGGTGCGCGGGGAGAAATTCGAGCATCTTCCGGATCTCACCGAGGGCGGCAAGCTCGTCGACGAGATGATCCGCACGTTCATCCTCTCCCTGAGCCCGGAGCAGCGCGTGGCCTTTACCGACGCGCTGTTCGACATCCTCACCTGCACCGACGCCGGGACGCTGACCGACCTCAAGGAGGGCGGACTCAAAACGGCGGCGGCCATGCTCAAAAAATACCGGACGCTGGACAAGCCCACGCGCAGCGCGCTGGGCAGCACGCTGCGCCTGTTCATGGCGGCAGGCGCGAAAACGGCGGCTTCCGAGCTCAACCCCGTCAGCCTGCTCCTGCGCCATCTGCCGCTTCAAAAGCTGGCAGACGGTCTGGAGAAGCCGTAACAGCTGAAAGCAGTCCCGCAAAAAACAGCCCCCTGTGCTGAACAGGAGGCTGTTTTTCAAATCGTCCGCAGGACCGCTTCGCGGTCTGCGAGCTGGCCGATGGGGCGGATCGGCTCCGGCACGCCGTCAAACGAGCCGATGTGCTTTTCGAACCAGACCACATCGCGCCAGCGGCCGTTTTTGTAGCCGGTATTGTGATACGTCCCCAGCAGCCCGAAGCCCAGCTTCCGGTGCAGGGCAGCGCTTGCGTCGTTCGGCATGGTCACAACGCCGTAGGCCGTGCGGACGCCCTGCTCCTTGAGCAGGGCCAGCAGCGCCCGGTAGAGCCTTGTGCCGAGGCCCCTTCCCGCCGCGTTTTTTGAAACGTAGACGGAAAGCTCCGCGTTCCAGTCATAGGCGGCACGCTCCTGCGCGCGGTGGGCGTAGGCGTAGGCGAGAATTTCGCCGTCCTCCTCCGCGATCAGCCACGGGTAGACCGCGCCGTAGCTGCGGATGCGTCCGGCAAACTCGTCTTCGGACGGCAGCGCCGTCTCAAACGTGATAGAAGTGTCGATATACTGTGCGTAAATGGCGAGACAGGCGGCTGCGTCGTGCTCGTCTGCAAAGCGAAGGTTCATACTGCCGCCTCCCTTACGGAACTACGATGTCGATCGCGCGGTGCTCGTTGTGGATCTCGACCTCGGTGACGCTGCCGCCGAATTCGCCGTCGACCGTCCAGGAAACCGGCTCGTCGAACTCAAAGCGCAGCGCGCCGGTCTGCGTGGAAATAAACGAATCGTTGTCAAAATCCAGCCGCAGCGCACGCGTCGCGGCCAGATTGAACTCTGCGAGCGTTTTTGTCGCGCGCACGAGGATCATCTCATACAGCCCGTCGTTGAGCGAGATGCCGAGATCCTTCGTGGCCTTGAAACCACCGACGGAGGTCGTACTGGTCACGAGGCCGACAAGCACGTCGGCCTCCTCCTTCCGGTCTTCATAATAGACGCGCACGTGCGTCGGCTTCAGCCGCCCAAGCGCGCCTGCGCCGTTCATAATGTACGCAAGCCGGCCCCAGATGCGCTTGTCCTCCTGCGGCGTCTCATACGGCACGTCCGTAAAGATGCCGAAGGCGGCGACATAGGTAAAGTACCGGTCGGGGCCGAACGAGCCGATGTCCAGCGGGTATAATCTGCCCCCCACGATCTCCTGCGCGGCGCGGATGGGGTCCTTGGAAAGGCCCAGCGTGGAGGCCACGTCGTTGACTGTGCCGCCGGGGATGTAGCCCAGCGGGGGCCGCTTTTCATACGGCAGCGCCATGAGGCCGGAGACGGCCTCGTTGAGCGTCCCGTCGCCGCCGGTGCAGACGATCAGGTCATACTGCGTCCCGCGTTCGGCGATCTGCCGCGTGATATCGCGCGGCCCGGTCGTCATGTGTACGGTCGGCTCATAGCCGCCCTTGCAGAAGATCGCCAGCACCTCCATAAGCGAGCTGCGGATCTCGGCGTGGCCCGCGTTCGGGTTGATGAAAAACAGTAAGCGTTTCATGCGTGGGGTTCCTCCCGGCAGCTTGTCAGTTCTGCTGCATGACGTCAACGATGGCCGCGTTCTGCTCGGATTCCGTGACCTCGAACTTTGCCGCGACTTCCTGCAGAACGCTCACGGACAGCTCGTTCAGATAGTCCTCCTCTGCGCGGACGTACCAGTACGCGTGTTCGCCCGTGGAGGAGAAGTACATGATGTGATAGCCGTAGCTGGTCTTGACGATGCCGGTGTCGCCGGGCTGACGGGCGGGATCGAAGCACCAGGCGTCAAACTCGTCGACCATCTTGCCGGGATAGATATCCTCGTACAAGCCGCCGTTTTCCACGCTGCCGGGATCCTGCGAGTTTTCCGCGGCCATGAACGCGAAGGAATCCTCGGTGTGCTCGCCGTTCTGCCACTCGGTCAGCAGATCGTTTGCCTTCTTCTCGGCCTCTGCCCATGCTTCGTCGGTGTAGGTGCCGTCGTCATTCTTGCCTTCGGGCTGGATGAGGATGTGGCGCACGTTCACCATCTTCACATCGGATTTTTCAATGCCGTTTCCGGCGTAGGAATCGGCGTTGTCGTCATAGTATTTGCTGATATCGTCCTCGGTGTAGGGCTTCTCGTCGACGAGCACCTGCAGATAGGCCGAGGCCGTGATCTGCCGCTCGACAAAGGCGTGGTACGACGTCAGCGTGGCTGCCGGGCCATAGGCCATCTGGAGATATTCGTCCGCGCTGCCGTAGCTGTAGCTTGCGGCGGCTACGGTGATCTGGCCGTCAAGCTCGTCGAGGTAGTCCTGATCCTCCTGGCTCAGCTGGAAGCCTGCAAGCCGGGCCTCCTGCCAGATGGCGGTGACGTTTTCATAGTTCGTGATGGCCGCCTGCAGGAAATACTGCTGCCAGGTGCGCGTGTCGTCAAACATACACATCTGCTGGTCAAACGGCGTGCTGGTGTCGATAAAATATGAAGCGTAGCTGCCGTAGTTGCTCATGAGCGTATAATACTGCTGCCAGTAGTAATACGGAAGCTCCCGGTTCGTCAGATGGTCGTCGCCGCAGACGGCGATCTCGCGGTTCAGAACGTCCTCGGTCAGCTCCTCGGCGCTCACAGTGTAGCTCACGCCGTTGCCCGCGGACTCGGTTTCCTCGCCGTCCGTCTGTTCGCCGGTCTGGCCGTCCTCTGCGGGGGTCTGATCGTCTGGCTGGGTAGTGTCGGGGGTATCGGCAGGCTCGGAGATCGTCGCATCGCCGGGCTGCTCTGCATCCGGGCTGACCGTTTTCGGCTTCAGCGTGAGGATCAGCGTGATCGCCGCGGCGATCACAACGGCTGCGCCGCCGATGATCCACGGCAGCGGAGATTTTTTCTTTGCGGGCTGCGCGGCGCTGTCCTGCGCGCCCTGCGTGCGCTCGTCTTCAAGCGGAATGGTACGTGACTCCTGCGCGGCAGCGTCTTCGAGCGGAATGGTATGCGCCTCCTGCGCGGCAGCATCCTCGGTCGGAAGCGTATAAGAGGAATACTCCTCATTGTCCGGCATTCCGGATTGCTCCGGCGCCTGATTGGTCTTATCGTCCATGTGTGTCATTGCCTCCCATATTGTTGGTGTCCCCTAAGCATACCACATGAGCACGCGGTTTGCAATCGCGGCAGAGGCGTTCAGTTTTAAACATTTTTTGAATTTCTGCCGGGGTTTTTCTTGACAAGGGGACAATAAATGGGTACACTGTAGCTGATATATGCAATGAAAAGGACAAGTACGGGGTTTCGACGCGCAAAGAGAGCTGCCGGTCGGTGTAAGGCAGCGGCAGAAGCCTCCGAAGATCCCCTTGGAGCAGCCGGGCTGAACCGCAAGTAAGCCCGGACGGGACTTCCCGTTACAGAAGGCGAGTGCCCGCGTTTTGATGCGCGGGAATTCAGGTGGTACCGCGGTCATTTATCGCCCTGAGCCAAGGCTCGGGGCGTTTTGTTTTTGCAGGAGGAATTATGGAATACAAACAGACGCTCAACATGAACAAGTCGGGCTTTCCGATGCGCGGCGGGCTTCCGATGCGCGAGCCGGATATGCTGAAGCACTGGCAGGAACTCGACCTTTACAACGAACTGCTCAAAAAGAACGAGGGCAAGCCCCGCTTTGCCCTGCACGACGGCCCTCCGTTCTCCAACGGCGCGCTGCACATGGGCCACGCGCTCAACAAGTGCATCAAGGACTTTATGATCCGCTCGGCGGCCATGCGCGGGTACTACACCCCGTACATCCCCGGCTGGGACAACCACGGTATGCCCATCGAGTCCGCCATCATCAAGAAGAACAAGCTCAACCACAAGGCCATGCCCATCCCGGAGTTCCGCTCCGCCTGCCATGACTTCGCGCAGCATTATATTGACGTGCAGATGGATGGCTTCAAGCGCCTCGGCGTCGTGGCCGACTGGGAGCACCCGTATAAGACCATGGCCCCCAGCTTTGAGGCCGAGGAGGTCAAGGTCTTCGGCGCGATGTACAAAAAGGGCTACATCTATAAGGGCCTGAAGCCCGTCTACTGGTGCTACCACGATGAGACGGCGCTGGCTGAGGCCGAGATCGAATATCAGGACGATCCCTGCACCACAGTCTATGTCAAGTTCCCCCTGCACGACGATCAGGGCAGGCTCACGGACGAGGAGAAGAAGAACCTCTCGTTCGTCATCTGGACGACCACGATCTGGACGCTGCCCGGCAACCTCGCCATCGCGCTGAACCCGGTCGAAAGCTATGTCATCGTCCGCAATCACCAGAACGGCGAGCAGTATCTCGTCGCCGAGGCGCTCATGGAGAAGGTCATGAAGGTCGGCGGCGTGGAGGACTATACCGTCGTCTCCCGCCACGAGGGCGCGTTCTTTGAAAATATGCTGGCAGACCATCCGTTCCTGCCGAAGACCTCCCGCCTTGTCCTGGCCGATTACGTCACCATGGACTCCGGCACGGGCTGCGTCCATACCGCCCCGGGCTTCGGCGCGGACGACTATCAGACCTGCCGCCGCTACGGCATGGACATGGTCGTTCCCGTGAACGATCAGGGCCGCCACACCGACTACGCGGGCAAATACGCCGGGATGCTGGTCGAGGAATCGAACCCCGTGATCCTGAAGGATATGCAGGAGAGCGGCGCGCTGTTCGCCTCCGAGCAGATCGTCCACTCCTATCCGCACTGCTGGCGCTGCAAGAAGCCCATCATCTTCCGCGCCACCCCGCAGTGGTTCTGCTCCGTCGAATCGTTCAAGGACGCGGCCTGCGCCGCGTGCGATGACGTGCGGTGGCTGCCCGCGTGGGGCATTGACCGCATGAAGGCCATGATCCGCGAACGCGCCGACTGGTGCATCTCCCGTCAGCGCCGCTGGGGCCTGCCGATCCCGGTGTTCTACTGCAAGGACTGCGGCAAGCCCGTCTGCACGGATGAAACCATCGCCAAGATCTCGAAGCTGTTCGGCGAATTCGGCTCGAACGTCTGGTTCGAGAAGGACGCGGACGAACTCGTCCCCGAAGGCTTCGCCTGCCCGCACTGCGGCGGCAAGCACTTTGAGAAGGAAACAGATACGCTTGACGGCTGGTTCGACTCCGGCTCGACGCACTTTGCTTCCATGCAGAAGGATCAGGGCTTCTGGCCCGCAACCGTCTATCTGGAGGGCCTCGATCAGTACCGCGGCTGGTTCCAGTCGAGTCTGCTGACCGCTGTCGGCGCGCTGGGCAAGGGTGCTCCCTTTAAAGAGTGCGTCACCCACGGCTGGACCGTCGACGGCGAGGGCAAGGCCATGCA
>OLSD01003256.1_pt1 | contig 10393 bp, 8 predicted proteins | sample 1672211 | NCBI WGS metagenome assembly OLSD01 (sample SAMEA3136659, study PRJEB25190) | human gut metagenome
GATCTTCAAGCGCCCGACTCATCCACTTCATCGCCGTCAAACAGCTTTATTAGAATACCAAAACATGCCTGAAATGTCAAGCATTTTTTTCGAGTTTTTTCGAGTTTTTTGTCAGAAGCACTTTTTGCATGATTTTTCGCACAATATCCAGTGTTTTTTCCAGCTTTGCTTTACTATAATACAATATCATACCAAGCTTTGAGGTGATTTACTTGCGGTTCTGGAAAATGAACGGCGCCGGCAATGACTTTATCATTATAAATAATATGGTAGAGCATCTTCCCGAAACCTGCTTTCCCACTTTGGCCCGCACTCTGTGCGAACGCCATCTGTCCATTGGGGCCGACGGTCTGATGATCGTAGATGCCCCGCTTCAGGGCGGTGACTATCGGATGCTGTTTTTCAATTCTGACGGCAGCCTCGGTGAAATGTGCGGCAACGGCGCCCGTTGCATTTGCCGCTACGGCTACGAAAATGGTCTGGCCGGCGAGATTCAGCATGTAGAGACCACCGCTGGTCTGGTAACTGGCCACCGCATTGGCCAGCGTCTCTATCGGATTCGTCTGAATGATCCCTCTGCGGTCCGTTTGGACGCGCCTGTGGTGATCGACGGCGTTCGCTATGAATGTTCCTATTTAGAATTAGGGGATCCCGGACTCCCTCACGCTGTGGTTCCATATCCCAATCTGGCGCAGGCCGATGAAAATGCGCTGCGTGAATTAGGACGCAAGATCCGCTTCTATCCGGAGTTTCCCAAGGGCGCTAACGTCAACTTCTACGAACTCACCGGTGAAAACGAAGTCTTTGAACGCACCTTCGAACGAGGTGTGGAGGACTTCACCTATGCCTGCGGCACGGGAACCGGCTGCGTTGTCACCGCCCTCACCCTGATGGGTAAAGTCAGCGGCCGGCAGGTCCGGGTCAATATGACCGGCGGCCAGCTCATTGTAGACGTAGATCTCCAGGGAAGCACCGTCCAAAACCTCTATCTCACAGGACCCACCAATATTGTCTGCAAGGGCGAGGTCACGGATGAGGAGCTTTCGCTGAATCGATAAAGTCCGCCAAACTATGTATCCGTTATCCAAACCAAAAGGAGTGTGTTTTATGGATAAGAAATCTGTCGCAAAAAACTACCGCTTTCTGGCGATCCTGCTGAGCTGCATGGTCGCCGGCGCTTTGCTGGGCTGGTTCAAGCCCAAGTGGGGACACAGCATCGCCTTCCTCGGCACCGTATTTATCAACATGATGTTCTGTGTGGTGGTGCCGCTGGTCTTTGCTTCCATCGCCGGTTCCGTTGCCAATATGGAAAGCCGTCAGCGGGCGGGCAAGATCATGGGCGTCACCGTTGGCACTTTCGTCATCACCGGCGCCATCGCAGCTGTGCTCATGTTCGTGCTGATGAAGCTGTTCCCCCCAGTGCTGACTCCCTGGGCAGATATGGTGGCTGAGGAGATCGGCGAACACGCTTCCTTTACGGAGATGATCGTCAACTTCTTCACCTCCTCTGACTTTGTGGGCCTGCTGAGCCGCCGGGCCATGCTGCCTCTCATCGTGTTCTCTATCCTGTTCGGCTTCTCCGTCCAGATGACCGGCGGCAAGGATTCCAGCATCGGCAAGTGGCTGGCCGGCCTTTCCGACGTGATGATGAAGTTCGTCCAGATCATCACCTACTATGCCCCTATCGCGTTCTTCGCCATCTTCGCTGATCTGGTAGCCACCTACGGCTCTGAGGTCGCCAAGGGCTACGGCCGCGCCCTGCTGGTCTACTATCCCCTGTGCTTCATCTATATCTTCACGGCCTTCCCCCTGTTCGCGTGGTTCGGCGGCGGCAAGGGTGCCGTGGGCATCATGTTCAAGCACATTGCCCGCCCTGCCGTTGTTTCTCTGGGCACCTGCTCCTCCGTGGCAACCATCCCCACCAACATGGAGGAAGCCGTGGAGACCGGTGTCAGCAAGGATATCGCCGGTATGGTGCTGCCCCTGGGCGCTACCATGCACATGGATGGCTCCTGCTTCTCCTGCGTGCTGAAGATTGCCTTCGTGCTGGGCGTGTTCGGCGAGCAGCTCTCCTGGTCCCGTCTGCCCTTCATCGTTCTGGTGGCCGTCCTGTCCTCTGTTGGTATGAGCGGCGTTCCCGGCGGCGGCTACATCGGCGAGTACATCATCTGCTCCATCTTCTTCCCCACGCAGATGGAACTGGCCTTCCCCATTCTGGTGGCTATCGGCAATCTGGTGGACCCTCCCGCTACCATGATCAACTCCGCCGGCGACTATGTGGTCAGCTACATCGTCTCCCGCTTCGTGGAAGGCAAGGATTGGCTCCAGAAGCAACTTAACAACGCCTGATCGGTTTCCATATCAGATAACAATCCGTCCCATCGGCTAAGACCGATGGGACGGATTTTACGATCTCTTCCTACGTTTGATTGCACCCTACACCCAATCCCCCTTGAATACACCGGGCTTAGCGCTGTCGGAAATGCAAAAACGCGGCATAGTCGGACCGGTCAGCATAGGTGCTTCGCTTCCCGCTCCCCGGAGTGCAGAGGCTCTCCTATATTGCCCACGCCTCTCCTTCCACCGTACCAGCTGCTTCTTGCCGTATATGTGGGTATTATATGCAAAAACGCAGCCCTCACGATGAATCGTGAGGGCTGCCGTTCTATTTTGGGTTTTGGTTTGGCCGTTCTCAGCCGATTTACTGAGCTGCGGACTCGTCGCCCATGCCCATATCCTCCATGCCGAAATCATCGTCGGAGGGAACATCGGTCTCGTCTGCCGCCACCTCGTCCGGAGAGGGGATAAACTCGCTGAGGTACGCCTCTTCGGGAAGTCCCGCCAGGAAACCGGGCAGGTTGATGATCACATTGTCCATCTTCCGGGGAACAGGGATATTATAGGCATAAACCTCTTCCGTTCCGCCCTTCTGCTGGGTGATCTCCAGCGTCACGGTCAGCGTCTGGCCGATGCAGGTAGCAACGCCGCGCTCCTTGTCATAGAGCTTGGCTACCTGCTGACCATCCACATACACCACCGTCTTATAGGCGGGCTTGTAGGTCTGGCCGTCATATTCCAGGGTCTTGCTGTCCAGATAGATCGTATGCCCACGGCCAATGATGGTCATGGTATAGCCGATCGCCACCAGCAGGACCACCGCTAAGATTTGAAAGAGAAGTCTCCGCTTTGCTTTCATTTCGATGCCTCCTCTTCCGCAGCCTGCTCGGCAGCCAACTGCTGGCCTGCCAGGCTCTTGTTCTTGCGCTTCTTGGACTCATACATGACCAGAGCCAGCGTAATGACCGCATAGGATACAAACACACGGAAATACTCACCGATCATGGAGTCGCCGGTAATGGCAGCGCCGGTCTTGGGTGCCACAATAAACATGGTGTGGAACAGGATCACGCCCAAAAATACGTTGCCGATGCTCGCCCTATCCACGGAGGCACCGCCCACAAGCAGAGCCGCGATGGCGAACATACCGATCTGGGTATGAGCTGTATAGGTGGGGAAGTTACCTACGTTCTGTAGGTAGATGATCATGCCGAAGCCGGCGAACACCGTGGAGATCACCATGGAGATCACGCGGGTGCGCTCCACATTGATACCGGCATCCCGGGCCACTTCCATATCCTGACCCACAGCCCGCATATCCTGGCCCAGCTTGGTCTTGCGGAACCAAACGATGAACAGGCAGGCCAGACCGATGATCAGCAGGGTCAGTACAGGGATCTTCACGCCGCCCACCTGAACAGCCAGCAGGTTGTCCAGACTCTGGCGCATGCTCAGCAGGCTCACGGTGTTGCGGATGCCGTAGCCGCGGGGAAGCTTCAGAGAATCATGAACGATGGGAATGATGGGGCCCATCATGAACAGCACCACAAACTGGTACACACCGTTCATGGTAAAGGAAATCATATAGCTGGTGATCATCTCCCGGCCCTTGGACCGGTTCAGGATCTTGCCGATCATCACGCCCAATGCCACAGAAATGGGGATGGAAACGATGGCGGCCAGGATCATGCCGGGGATGCCCCAAACCTGCCAGTCGGCAGCGAAGATCAGGCCGATCTCACCGGCCATGGCGCCCAGCGTCATGCCGAAGTTCATGCCCATGCCTGCCATAACAGGGATCAGCAGGCTCAGGATCAAGAATGCGTTACGGCCCAGACGGGTCATGACCTCATTCAAGAGGTAGGACCAGGAAAAGCCCGCCTGCGGAATACAGTACGCACAGATCAGGATGAACATAATGGGGACGGTGTTGTTGCGGATGAACTGCAAAAGCTTCTGCCCGAAGCTCTGGCTGCCGGGTACATTCGTCTTTTTCATGCTCATTTCCCTCCTTCCGTCTTACGGGTCAGAGCGTAAACGATCATGCCGTTAGAGACGATGATCCGGATGACCTCGCTGATGTCCAGGTGCACGATGGCGTTCATCACGGTGGGTGTCATGGTGACAAGGCCCTGATAAAGGATCGTGCCGATGATAACGTTGGTAATGCTGGCCTTGTTCACGCTGGCGCCGCCGATCAGAATAGCCGCCACGGCGGGGAACGCCATGTTCAGGGGCGCCATATAGATCTGTACAAAGCCGAAGCCCTGCTCATACAGCAGGATGCCCACAGCGCCCAGCCAAGTGGAAAGCACCACGGACAGCAGACGGGTCTTGTCCACGCTGATACCGGCAGCCTTGGCGAAGGTGGGGTTGGAGCCCACAGCAGTCATGGCGGTACCGGTCTTAGTGTGCAGGAAGACCCACATCAGGAATGCCAGCAGAGCGAAGAACAGCAGGCTGCCGGTGGGGATTACCAGATTGATGCCGAACCGGTTCAGGTCGATCTGCAAAAACTTTGCCAGGAACTGATCGTAAAAGCCCTCCAGAGAGATGGTGGTACGCAGACCCTTACCGGCAAAGCCCCAAACCATCGTTGGGCTCTTGTAGGGCAGCAGCAGCCACATCATGCACATAAAGGACACGGAGGAAAAGCCCACATAGGTAGCGACCATCATTTCGCCGCCCTTGATCTTATTGAGCATCCAGCCGTAGCCGCCGCCCAGCACCAGTGCAAAAGGCGTGGCGATGACAATGGCCATCAGGAAGCTCATGCCGCCGGTGAACCCGAATTCAATGGAAAGAGTCGCACCCAGCAGGCCGGAGATGATGCCCAGAGGCAGGCCGAAGTTCAGGCCGCAGCCGGAGTGGATCATGGGGACCATGGCCAGCACCATAATGGCGTTCCAGCTGAAGCGGTTGATGACGTTGGTGATCTGCGTGGCAAAGTCCACGCCGGCCACCGGCGCCAGAATGAACATCAGCAGCAAAAAGCCGGTGATGATCAGGCGGGGCACGCCATAGCTGTTGACGAGCCGCCGCAGCTTGCTCTGCTCTGCAAGCGTATTTGTCGTGTTATCCATACTTCCTCCTTATTTGACCTGGCTGACCATCAGCGCGCCGAACGTCTCGGAGGATTCGGTGGCCGGGAGGATGCCGACGATCCTGCCGCCAGAGACAATGGCGATCCGGTCGCAGGTGGTGCGCAGCTCCTCCAGCTCAGAGGAGATCATCACCACGGTAACGCCGTTTTCACGGTTAAATTTCTTCAGTGCGTCCAGCACCAGCGCCTTGGCGCCCACGTCGATACCACGGGTAGGCTCCGAAACGAACAGGAACCGGGGCTGCAGGGCAAAGGCCTTGGCCAGGCACACCTTCTGCTGGTTGCCGCCGGAAAGCTCTCTGGCCTTCTGCTTGGAGCTGGTGCACTTGATCTTCAGTTCGTCGATATACTTCTGCGTCACATCATGGATCGCCCTGGTATCGCGCCAGGTGATAGGACCGTATTTCTTCAGGAACTTGTTCTGGATCTGCATGGCCGGGAAGGCAACGTTCCATTCCAGCGTCTCGTCCAGCAGCAGGCCCACGCCGCGGCGGTCCTCTGACACGAAGGCAAGCTGCGCGTCCAGGCACTTCCGGGGATTGTTCAGGGGAATGGGCTTGCCGTCAAATTCCACGGTGCCGCCGGCCTCATACAGGCCCATGACACCGTTGGGAATACCCAGCTTGCCCTGACCTGCCAGACCGCCGATACCGAGGATCTCACCCTCCTTGACATCCAGATTCACATTCCGGACGATCTCGCCAGGCATATCCACCCACAACTTCCGGATGGACATGATCGTCCGGGCATCGGAACAATCCCGAATCTCCCGGACCGCACTGAGGTCCACGCTGCGTCCCACCATGCACTTGGTGATCTCATCCACGCTGGTCTCGGAGGCGGGCGTGTCCTTCACCACCTTGCCGTCCCGCATGATGACTACCTTGTCACATACATTCAGGACTTCCTGAAGCCGGTGGGTGATGAAGATAACAGCGATGCCGCGGGACGCCATGCCCCGGATGGAGTCCAGCAGAGCCGCGGCCTCCTTCTCCGTCAGAACGGCGGTAGGCTCGTCCAGGATCAGCAGCTTGAGCTGGTCCTTGCTCAGCTCACGGGCGATCTCGGTGAACTGTTTATGACCAACGGGCATATCGCTGATGACCATATTCTGGTCGATCTCCACGCCCATTTTGTCAATGGCCTCTGCGGCCTTGGTCTTCATTTTTTTATAATCGAGCGTATTCAGCCGGGGGCCGAACACCTCGGAAATGACGTTCTTCTTTTGGGGCTCACGATTGAGCAGAATGTTTTCCGTGGCAGTAAAGCCAGGGATCAGAGAGAACTCCTGATGCACCATGCCGATACCGGCCTCCAGTGCGTCAAAGGGCGTATTAAAGGTGACTTTTTCACCATTGATGAGGACGTCGCCGCCGTAGCCGCCGGTTTCCCGGATGACGTCCATACCGAACAGGATCTTCATCAGCGTGGATTTACCCGCGCCGTTTTCGCCTGCCAGGCCCAGAACCTCGCCGGCCTTCAGAGTGAAGTTGATGTCCGTCAGGACCTGGTTGCCGAAGAAGTCTTTTTTGATGCCGCGCATCTCCAACAGGGGAGCCGTATTACTTTCCATAAATGATACCCTACCTAATAAGAGGGGAGGAGGGTCGCCCCTCCTCCCCAGTTTTGAATGAGCGAGAAAAAACGCTGCTTATTTCACGGTGAAATACTTCTCGGGAACCTCAACTTCGGTGGAGCCCATGAACCAGCCGGGATCACCCATGATGTAGGTGTCCTGATACACCAAGAAGGTGTTGTCGGCCTTGACGCCGCTGGTGGCGTTGGTGTAGTTGGAGCCGTTCCAGGAAGCCTCGGGAGAGAACTCGTGGTAAGCCTTGGCGATATCGTCAATGTCGCACAGCTCGCTCTCGCCGTTGATGACATTCAGAGCGTGCTGGGCCAGACCGGCAGTGGTGGTGTAGCCGTAGGAGTAAGCCCAGGTACCGAAGCGGCCAGCGCCGCCGGCCTCGCAGATCGCGTCCTCGACCTTGGCCAGAATCTTCTGGAAGTCGCCGGCCTCAGCGGTCAGGTCGATGCCCAGAGCGCCGGGATAGCCCATCAGAGGAGAGGGCAGGTCGGCCTCGATGAAGTAACCGCCGTACTGCAGCAGCTGCTTGAGCAGAGGCTCAGTGTGAGCGTCGTTGGTGCAGAAGTAAGCGGCCTTCTCGCCGTAGGTCTTGGACCACTCGGGGACCTTCTCCAGGATGTAAGCCTGCGCGCCGGCCACGCCGACGTCAGAGGTGGGATCGGGAGCAGTCTCCATAACGAACTTCATGCCGAACTCCTCGCAGGCGGCCTTCATGACCGCGATACGACGGCTCATGGTCTCATAAGCCAGGTGACGGGGGAAGGAGATGTGCACAAAGGTGTCACAGCCCAGCTCGTGAGCGGTGCGGATGATCAGATAGCCGCGAGCCACGAAGTCGTTGTTGCACACCAGATCGGCAGCGGAGCCGATCTCGAGCAGATCCTCATGGGCCTCGCCGGCGATGCACAGGATGTCGGGGCGGATCTCCTTGATCTTACGGAACGCCTCGGTGGTGCCGGGGACGGACTGGTTGACGATGATGGCCTTCATGTCGGCGTCATCAGCCAGGTTCACGATGGTCTGGATGGTGGTCTCCAGCTCTTCGGTGAAGTTGTCGGGATAGATGGCCAGCGTGACCATATCCTCACCGTACAGGGCCTGGAAAGCCTCGGCGCCGCGGCGGTCGTCCTCGGACTGAGAAACGGAGCCGGTCACGATGCCGATGTGGACGTTGCCCTCGGTTTTCGTGTCAGCGGTCTCAGAAGGAGTCTCGGTTTTGTTGCTGCCAGTGTTGGGGGTGGGGTTGCTTTTGCCGCAGGAAACCAGGGCCAGGGCCATGGTCAGGGCAAGCAGTGTGCTCAGCAATCTTTTCATACATGCCTCCAATTCGTTTTTTTGCAAGCATTTCACAAGAGACCTGCAAATAGTTGCTATATATGATACCTGAATCATTCGCATTTGTCAACAGAACAGAAACAAAAAACTGATACTTTTTTTCGTATTACGGACACTTTTCATGAGAGTTATTCCTATTTCCCCTCCAGTTTTCTCGCTGAGCGCTCTATTCATTTTTTGGAATAAAGAATCTGATGCGCATATCAGCTACCCATTCATTTCTATCCATTTTCTTCCCGTGCAGCCTACAAAAAGACCATATTTCTCAAAAAAGCAAAAAATGGAGCACCGGTAATCCCGGTGCTCCATTTTTTAATTGGATTCAGATTCTTCCGAACGCCCTATGGGCTTAGCCGATGCCGCCATAGATGGCGCCCAGGATCAGGGCCGCCAGAGAGGCTGCGCAATACACCCACTTGCCCAGAGGATAGAACCAGCCGCCAATGTCCTTCTTGCCAGCGGTGCGGCCCTCGTGGACAGCCGCCAGAGCAGTGTCCTTCTTCATGACCCAGAAGAACATGATACCGGCCAGCAGAGCGCCCAGCGGGCAGATGTAAATGGAGACAACGTCCATCCACTGAGAGGTCCAAGGCTGGATGCACAGGGCGATCACGCCGCCCACCGCGCCGATGATGACCACGGACAGCACACGGTTGGTGTGGAGCTTCTCCTGCAGGAAGGCCACGGGAGCCTCATACAGGTTCACGATGGAGCTGACGCCTGCGAACAGCACGCAGATGTAGAAGATCATACCCACGATCCGGCCGCCGGGCATGGCGTTGAACACATTGACCAGATAGACGAACATCAGGCCGGGGCCGCCCTTCATTCCAACGATGCCGTCACCCAGAATGACTGCCATGGCAGGGATGATGACGATGGCAGCCAGCAGAGCGGCGATGGTGTCGAACAGGGCCACGTTGCGGGCAGAGGAAGGCAGGTCCTCATCCTTGGGCAGATAGGAGCCGTAGATCACGGAGCCGTTGCCCGCCACAGACAGGGAGAAGAATGCCTGACCGAATGCGAAGACCCAGACCTGAGGATTCAGCAGGCCCTCGGGCTTGAGGGTGAAGATGTACTTGTAGCCCTCGCTGGCGCCGGGCAGAGTGCAGATATAGATGCCCAGGATCACAAACAGGAAGAACAGAGCGGGCATCATGACCTTATTGGCCTTTTCAATGCCGTTGCCCACGCCGAATGCCATGATGGCCAAAGAGGCCACCAGACCCACGATCAGCCATACGCCGTTGCCGATGCCGAAGATGCCATTGCTGAACATCATGCTCAGGGCCTCGCCCAGAGTCTCTGCCTCGGGAGCGGTGCCGCCGAAGGTGCCGCCGATGGTCGCCATATCGGTGCCCATAGCGTACAGACTGCCGGAAATACCCATCCAGCAGTACTTGAAGATCCAGCTCATGACCACGGTGTAGCCGATAGCCAGCATCATAGAGCCGACGATGGGGAGCGCGCCGATGGCCTCGCCCAGCCGCTTATTACCGGTGCGTTCCTCGGTAGCCTTGCCGAAGGAGATCACGGGGCCGCCCTGTGCCCAACGGCCCAGTGCGAATTCCTCAATGATACCGGTGGAACCGATCAGAAGTACGAACAGGAAGTAGGGGATCAGGAACGTCATGCCCCCGAACTGCTGCACCATGATGGGGAAGCGCCAAATATTACCCATACCAACGGCAGAGCCAATGCAGGCCAGAATAAAGCCCCATTTGCTTTGAAAACCGTCGCGATTTTCCAGAGTTGCGTGTTTGTCTGACATAGTTTGCCCTCCTAAAGACACAGATTGGTGTGATGATCGGATGTGGCACTTTTCAGATCGGCTCACGCCCGATGGGTGGCCGCAAGCGGCGCACCCAAACGGGACGGAACCTATTCAAGCGCCCGGGCGCGATGAAAACTGAGACAAAGGAACTTGCTGGAAATGCTGCGCTGAAATCTTTTTATTTAATTGTATTTCCCGGAATTACTTCTCCTCGTTGGCGTAGGGCTCCAGGAAGGCGTGGAAGTGACGCATGGGC
>OLSD01003265.1_pt1 | contig 10373 bp, 8 predicted proteins | sample 1672211 | NCBI WGS metagenome assembly OLSD01 (sample SAMEA3136659, study PRJEB25190) | human gut metagenome
TGCGACGCGCTCCAAGCGAGCAGTGCGACTATGTTTTTGAGGGAAGCGCAGCGGACTGTTATATCGAAATTCACAGGATTGACAAAGTAAAAAATCGAATATATCGGGGTGTAGCGCAGTTGGTAGCGCGCCTGCTTTGGGAGCAGGATGCCGGGGGTTCGAGTCCCTTCACTCCGACCAAAATTTTGACCGAAAGCGGAAAATAATCTCTGCTTTCGGTCATTTTTATATATTTTTAATTGAGAAGCCGATTTTAAAATTCAAAGCTGCTTTGATATACGTATTTATATAAAAAATGTTAATTTCCGCATTCAATGCTTATCTTATTAAATATTGCGAGAATATCATCTATCGACGTATTCTTTTTATCCTCGCCCGCCTTATCAAGTATAATATTGCCCCTGTCCATCATAACAAGGCGCGTGCCGTACTCCACGGCATAGCGAAGATTATGCGTTACCATAACAGCCGTAAGTTTTTTCTGCTTAACCACTTTATCGGTAAGCTCCATAATTATTTCCGCGGTCTTGGGGTCAAGTGCGGCGGTGTGCTCATCAAGGATAAGGAAGTCTATCGGTGTCAGCGTTGCCATAACAAGTGAAACCGCCTGACGTTGACCGCCCGACAGCGAGCCCATTTTCACGTGCAATTTATCCTCAAGTCCGAGACCGAGCGACGAAAGCTGTTCGCGGTAAAAATCATATCGTTTTTTATTGAGCGCAAATGACAAACCGAAGGGCTTTCCTTTATTGTCGGCAAGCGACATATTTTCGAGTATCGTCATATTCGGGCAATTGCCCATTGAGGGATTTTGGTACACTCTGCCGATATAGGCATAGCGTTCGAAATCTTTTTTCTTATTCACGCACTTGCCGTTTATAAGAACTTCGCCTGCGTTTACGGGTATACTTCCGCATATTATATTCAGCATGGAGGTTTTTCCGCTGCCGTTTGAGCCTATTACGGAGACGAATTCCCCGTCATTTACGGTAAAATTAAAATCGTCGAAAAGGCACATCTCCGTAACGAGCCCGGGATTATATATTTTTGAAATATGCTTAAGCTCTAACATTTTTCTTCACCGAGCCTTTCTGAAGATTGCCGAGAACAAGTATTGCCAGGAACAAAACAGCCGTTATAAGCTTCAAAAGATTCGCAGGCAAGCCGAGGCTTATTGCAATTTGTATGCAAGCTTTGTAAATTACGCTGCCGAATATTACGGCGGTGGTGCCCTTTATAAAGCTTACGCGCCTGAAAAGCGTTGTTCCTATAATCACCGCTGCGAGGCCGAACACTATCTGACCGGTTCCCATCGTCGCGGAAAACGAGCGCTGCTCCTGACAGGCAACGGCACCCGAAAGAGCCACAAGAGCGTTCGATATTACAAGTCCGATTATTTTTATTGTGCCCTTGTCCTTTGAGAGAGAGGTTACAAGTACGCTGTTATCGCCTACCGCGCGAAGCAAAAAGCCGTTTTTTGTCTTAAAGTAAAGGTCAAGAAGCACCTTACAGACTATCATCAGAATTGCGGAAACTATAAGTTTTCTTAAAATAAGCGACATCGACCCGAAAACCGACATTGTAGCGGGAGATGTAAATATAGTATCTTTTTCACGCGCGATTGAAAGATTTGAACCGGCTATCTGCAGATTTATTGAAAATAAAGCTGTCATTGTTATAATACCCGAAAGCAGGTCGCGTACCTTCAAACGGACGTGGATAAATCCCGTGACAAATCCGGCGAGAGCTCCGACAAGAAAAGATATTAAAAGAGCGAGAAACGGATTTACGCCCTTTACAAGTAAAACAGCCGTTACGGCAGCTCCCAAAGGGAAACTGCCGTCTACGGTGAGATCGGGAAAATCCAATATTTTATATGTAATATATACGCCGAAGGAGAGAAGAGCGTATATAAAGCCTTGAGTTAACGTGCTTATAATAAGATCCAGCATTCTTTTACACTACCTTATTTACATTCTATTGCCTTTGCGGCTACATCCGACGGAACGGTAATTCCCATAGCGCTTGCTGCGTCGGAATTTATATATGTGCTGTACTCGGTCACTGTTTCGTACGGAAGGTCGGAAGCCTTAGCTTCTCCCTTTAAAATTTGAGCGGCAAGCTTACCTGCCATTTTGCCGAGCTCCACATAATCGATACCGGCAGACGCCACACAGCCTTTTTTAACCTGCTCAATTTCGCTGCCGTATACGGGAATACCTGCGGCGTTTGTCTTTTCAAGTATTGACGGAAGGACGCCTACAACATTATTGTCGGTAAGGTTTGTGATGCAATCAACCTTCTTGTTTATAAGAGTATCGGCAGCCTGTGTAACGGACGCCTGATCGGCAACACCTATGGCTTCGATAGTAAATCCGTAGTTGCCTGCTTTTTCTTTATACTCGGCGATTGCTGATACCGAATTCGGTTCGCTTGTTGTGTAGATGATACCGATTGTTTTTGCATCAGGCTGGAGTTTTCTTATAAGCTCAAGCTGCGGGTCAACGGGAAGCTTATCCGAAACGCCCGTGATGTTGCCTGTTGTAAGACCTGCTTCACCGGGGTCTGTTATGGCGTTGAATACAACCGGAATGTTCTTATCCTCTGCCGCAGCGTAGCAAGCTGTTGCCGAGGGGGTTGCTATGGCGCACATAAGCGCGACGTTTTTGGAAGAGAAGTTATTAGCAATCTGTGTTGCGGTGGCATTGTCAAACGAAGCATTCTGATAATCTATTGTGTAATCCTCACCCTCTGTGAGTCCGGCCTCCTTAAGTCCGAGAAGGAAGCCCTCGCGGCAATTATCAAGCGAGGCGTGCTCACCGTACTGACTGATGCCTATTACCGGAACCTTATCTTTTTTCGCTGTACAGCCTACGAAGAATATTGTTATTGCCGCTAAAATTACCGCTACCGTTATTTTTACTTTTTTCATGATGATGACTCCTTAATTTTTAAAATAAATCAGTGTACAATGTTATTATTTAAAAATCGCCATCGCCATTGTCTTAAATAATATTGCATTCTTTTCTCCTTAATAAGCAAATAAAAAAAGTCTTATCCCATATATGGGACAAGACTTTGAATCCTGCGGTACCACCCAAATTGCCGGATAAACCGACCGCTCGTTTCTTATACTTACATATAAGCCGCTCTGATAACGGGTACGGAACCCGTCGGCCGCTACTCGCAAACGCTTTCGTGCCGCCCTCATAAGTCCATTCGCTGTACTCTCCCCTGCGGTATTTCCACCGACAACCGCTCTCTGCAAGCTTTAAGTAAAGCTACTCTTCTTAATCACAGGTTTTTTAGATGTTGCCACAATGTTATCACGCCGTTCTTTCTTTGTCAAGAAAAAATTACAAATATTTTTAAATCGTTATTTAGTGGGCAAAATGTCTTATATCGGTACATATCACGAAAAAATGCTTTGTTTTGCGGAATAGTTAAATAAATACAAGGCAAAAATCTTGATTTTAGTGAGCCATTGTGCTAAAATGTACAAATAATGTCGTCAAGAATACCTGTGATTTAGCAATAATTGGTTATTTGAGACAATAATATAAAAAGACTTCTATGTCTTTTGAAAAAAATACACAAATTAACAGGGGGTCTATCATTTGACCAAGTACATCATCAAGCGCATAGCAATGGGCTTGCTCAGCATTTTCATTGTTGCCACGCTGACGTTTTTCCTTATGAACCTTGTTCCCGGCGGTCCGTTCGTTGCGGAAAAATCCATAAGCAAGGCTGCACAGGAAGCTCTCGCGGCAAAATACGGATTGGACAAACCTTTATTTGAGCAATATATAACCTATATTACCGATTTTATCAAGGGCGATATGGGCGTAAGCTTACGTCAAAGAGGAAGAACCGTATCGGACATTATTTTTTCTAAATTCCCCGTATCGGCAAAGCTCGCCGGAATAGCTGTTCTCGTCTCTCTTCTTGTAGGCATACCGCTCGGATGCCTTTCGGCATACAACCGAGGTAAATTTGCCGATAACTTTATTATAGTACTCGCGACGTGCGGTATCGCAATACCGAGCTTTATAATCAGCGTAATTTTACTGTATACATTCGGCAGTAAGCTGAATCTACTGCCAACGGTAGGTCTTAACACGCTGTCATCATATATAATGCCGGTGACGGCGCTGTCGGTTTACCCGACGGCATATATAACGCGGCTTATGCGCTCAAGTCTTTTGGACGTTATGGGGCAGGATTATATAAGAACGGCAAAAGCCAAAGGCCTTTCAAACTTCAAAATACTCTTCAAGCATGCTCTCAGAAACGCAATACTCCCCGTAATAACTTACGTCGGGCCAATGCTCGCAAGCCTTATGACGGGTTCGTTTATAGTAGAACAGATATTTGCAATACCCGGTCTCGGCCGTGAATTTGTTTCGGCCATAGTCAACCGCGACTACACCATGATAATGGGAACAACCATTGTCCTTGCGACACTTATCATAGTTGCAAACGTCATAGTTGACATACTGTATAAAATAATCGACCCGAGAATCAAACTTAAGTAAGGAGCGGCATCGCCGATGAACAAAAAATTTCCGAGTCTGCATTTGAAGGCAGACGATTTTATACCGGCTACAACGACGGAAAAAGAAAACCTTGTTGTAATGCGAGACAGCGTCAACTTTTGGAAGGACGGCCTCAGACGTCTGCGTAAAAACAAGGTTGCCATGATAAGTCTTGTCTTTATTTTACTGATAGTGGTTTTTGCTTACATTCTTCCCAGCTTTTGGCCGTACAGCTATGAGCAGCAAATAAAATACAGCGAGAACCTCTCCCCGTTTCAGTACAGCGAAACAGAACAGGCGCAAATAGACGCGGGTCAAAAGGTATTTCCTCACATCTGCGGAACGGATAAGCTCGGCAGAGACTTTGCCGTTCGCCTTATGATGGGCACAAGAATAAGCCTTACGGTAGGTCTTGTGTGCGCAGCGCTGGTTCTTATAGTCGGCTCGCTGTTCGGTGCAATAGCCGGGTTTGCCGGCGGTTGGGTCGATAATATAATGATGCGTTTTACCGACATTTTATATACCATTCCCGATATACTTTTAATAATTCTGCTTGCAACCTCCCTAAAGCCGCGACTCGAAGCGCTGTCTGCAAATCCGGGTTTTACTTGGATGCAGAGAATGGGACCGAACCTTATAGCAATATTCCTTGTATTCGTTTTGATATACTGGGTAGGTATGGCAAGAATAACACGTTCTCAAATACTTGTACTCAAGGAGTCCGAATACGTTACCGCGGCAAGAGCACTCGGTGCAAGCAATTCGCGTATAATCAGAAAGCACCTTTTGACGAACTGCATAGGTACTCTTATAGTAACAACCACGCTTCAGATACCCTCCGCAATATTTACCGAAAGCTATTTGAGTTTCCTCGGACTCGGCGTTACGGCTCCCATGCCGTCGCTCGGTTCTCTTGCCACGGAGGCCGTAAAGGGCATGAACACTTATCCCTATCTGCTGTTTTTACCGGCGTTACTTATAAGCGTTATCATACTTGCCTTTAACCTTCTCGGAGACGGGCTGCGCGACGCGTTCGACCCGAAGCTCAAGAACTAAAGGAGGGTAAATATTTTGAGTGAAAAACTTTTGGAAATAAAAGACGAGAAGCTGTCGTTCTTTACTCCCGCAGGCGAAGTCAAAGCACTTAACGGCGTTTCGTTTTCGATGGATGAAGGCGAGGTTCTCGGAATAGTCGGTGAATCGGGTTCGGGAAAATCCGTCACGGCATATTCAATAATGGGGCTTACCGCCTACCCGGGCAAGCTTATAGGCGGAACCATCAGATTTAACGGTCACGAAATTGAAAAGATGACCGATAAAGATTTCAGAAAGATAAGAGGGAACGAGGTTTCCATAATATTTCAGGACCCTATGACGAGCCTTAATCCCGTTTACACAATAGGCAACCAGATAACAGAGGTTATAAGGCTGCATACGGATAAAGACAAAAAACAGGCATATGAGCGCGCTAAGGAGCTTTTGGAACTTGTAGGCATTAACGAGCCTACCAAGCGTCTTAAACAGTATCCGCACGAGCTTTCGGGCGGTATGCGCCAGAGAGTTATGATTGCCATAGCTCTTGCCTGCGAGCCGAAGCTTTTAATAGCCGACGAACCTACAACGGCTCTTGACGTCACAATTCAGGCGCAGATACTTGACCTTATGCAGGATTTGCGTAAAAAGCTCGGAATGAGCATAATTATGATAACTCACGACCTTGGCGTTGTCGCGAGTATGTGCGAAAAAATTGCAGTTATGTATGCGGGTCATATAGTTGAATACGGCACGGCAGACGAGATATTTTATGAGCCGAAGCACGAATACACAAAGGGTCTTATAAAATCCATTCCGAAGCTGAATGTCGAAAGTAAGGAAAGGCTTGTACCGATTGAAGGGCAGCCGGTCGATCTTCTCAACCCGCCGGCAGGGTGTCCGTTTGCACCGAGATGTTCAAAATGCATGAAGATATGCTTAAAGCAAATGCCGCCGAAAACGGTTTTAAGCGACACACATTACAGCCATTGCTGGCTGCTTCAAAAAGAAGAATTTGAGGAAGGAGAGAAAGACTGTGAGTGACGATAAAAAGCTCATAGAAGTACAGCACTTACAGCAGTACTTTCCTGCCGGAGGCAGAGGCAAAAAGAAAAAATACGTTCAGGCGGTAGACGATGTTTCGTTTTATATAAAAAAAGGCGAAACTCTCGGGCTCGTCGGCGAATCCGGCTGCGGTAAAACCACAGTAGGGCGCACTCTTTTAAGGCTTTACGAGCCCACAGACGGAACAATAATATATGATGGAGACGTCATATTTGACAAAAAGAAAAAAATCGCGGTGAATATGCTCCCCTATCGAAGAAAGATGCAGATGGTATTTCAGGACCCGTATGCGAGTCTTGACCCGCGTATGACGATAGGAGATATTGTCGGCGAAGCTATTGATATTCATCATCTTGCCGCCAACAAAAAGGAAAGACGCGACAAAATCATATCGCTTCTTGAGACCGTCGGCCTTAACAGCGAGCACGCCAACCGCTATCCGCACGAGTTTTCGGGCGGTCAGAGGCAGCGCGTCGGCATAGCGAGAGCTCTTGCGGTAAATCCGGAATTTATCGTATGCGACGAGCCTGTATCGGCTCTTGACGTTTCAATCCAGGCACAAGTCGTCAATATGTTTGAGGATTTGCAGAACGAGCTCGGTCTCACCTACCTTTTCATAGCGCACGATTTAAGCGTCGTAAGACATATTTCAAACCGTATAGGCGTAATGTATCTCGGCAAGCTTGTTGAGCTCGCCGACAGCTACGAGCTTATAACACACAGCGCGCATCCATACACTAAGAGCCTTATTTCGGCTATACCGGAGGCAGACCCGATAATTGCACGCTCCTCTCACAGAATTCCTCTTGAGGGCGATGTTCCGAGTCCGCTGAATCCCCCGAGCGGATGCCGTTTCAGGACCCGCTGCCCTTATGCCGACGGCCTTTGTGCCGAAAAATGCCCGGAGCTTCGCGAAATCTCGGCAGGCCATTTTGCAGCTTGCCATCACCTTGACAAGGTAAAATAGTTGTTTATTGTGCATCTGGAGCACAATGGATATATTTTCAAGCAGCGCGAGTTGCTAAAAGAAGGAGATGTATTTAATGAAAACCAAAAGACTTATTGCTGCGATACTCGCAGTTGTCATGTGTCTGTCGGCAATGGCACTCCTGAGTTCATGCGGCAACAGCAAAAAGGACGACGCCGGTATAACGGTTCAGATAGGACCTAACCCCGAAACGCTCGATCCCGCTCTTAACAGTGCTGTTGACGGCGGCAATATGCTCATCACGCTCTATGAGACGCTTCTCATAATTGATGAGGACAACAAGGTTCAGCCCGGTCAGGCTGAAAAGTACACTGTAAGCGATGACGGTCTTACTTGGACTTTCACAATGCGTGACGGTCTTAAATGGTCTGACGGCACCGAGCTTAACGCCAAGGACTTTGAGTATACCTTTAAGCGCCTTACAAACACAGAGCTTGCCGCTCCCTATGCCGAGACTGTTATCGGTATGGTTGAGGGCTATCAGGACGCTATCGGCAATCCGGATGAAGACGGTAAGCCCACTACTACTCCCGATCCCGACAAACTTAACGTTGTAGCAAGCGAGGACGGCAAAACTCTTACAGTCAAGCTTGCTTACCCCTGCTCTTACTTTGACAAAATCGTTGCATTCGGCACTATGAGCCCCGTACAGAAGGCTACCGTTGAAGCTAACGGTGACTCTTGGGCTACAAAACCCGATACTTATGTCTGCAACGGTCCGTACATGATTACCGAATGGACTCCCGGTGAGCGCATTGTATGCAAAAAGAACCCGAACTACAAAGGTGGTTGGGATTCAAAGCGCATAGTTAACAACAAGCTCACATTCTTGCTTCTCGAAAACTCAAGTGCTTCCTTCACCGCATACAACAGCGGCGAGGCTCAGCTCATTAAGGATGTTCCCACCGAGGAAATCCCGACTCTCAAGAAGGCTGCTGACGGCGGAGACTTCTATGTTGACACCATTCTCGGCACCTACTATCTCAGCATGAACCTTAACAAGGCTCCCTTCAACAACAAGAATGTCCGCAAGGCTCTTAACCTTGCAATTGACCGCGACTACATTGCAAACACCATAATGCAGGGCACATACTCCCCCGCCTATAACTATGCAGGTCCCGGCGTTGTTGATAACGAGGGTATGTTCTTCGATAACGCAGTTAAGGAAAACGGCGGAGAGACCTATATCAGCAAGGATTATCAGGCTAATCTCGAGGAGGCTAAAAAGGCTCTCGCAGAGGCAGGATATCCCGACGGTAAGGGCTTCCCGACCATCACCTACTCAACAAACGATGCAGGTTACCACAAGGCTGTTGCAGAGTATCTCCAGAGTGCTTATGCTCAGCTCGGTATCACTATGAAGATTGACATTGTTGAATGGTCTTCATTCACTCCTCAGCGTCGTGCAGGCAATTACGATATGGCTCGCAACGGCTGGGTAATGGACTATAATGACGCCTCAAATATGCTTGAGCTCTTCGTTTCTACCAACGGCAACAACGACGGTAAATACAACAGCTCTGCTTTTGACGCTGACATTGCTAACTCTAAGGTTGCAGACTCCGCAGCTCACTTTGCGGCTCTCCACGCGGCTGAAAAGACCATGATGGAAGATTACGCCTGCATCCCCGTTGCTTATTACAATGACTTCTGGCTCCAGAAGCCCGAGCTTAAGGGCGTATGGCACAGCCCGTACGGCTATTGGTACTTCCAGTATGCTACCCTTGAGAAGTAATTTCTCTTAAGACACTAAGCACAAAAACAGATCGCCCGTATCGTTTAAGGTACGGGCGGTTTTTATATGCTTGAAAAGATAATAGCCGTATGTTAAAATCATTTTGTACCGAAAAGGCATAATTTTTTCAGATAGGAATGAATAATATGAGTGTTATTGACAGATTTTTAAGATACGTCGAATTCGAAACGACCTCAAACGAAAACAGCGAGAGCATACCGTCAACGGAAAAACAAACAGTTCTTGCGGATTACCTTGTAAAAGAGCTGAAAAGCATAGGTGTAAGTGACGCTTACCGTGATAAATACGGTTATGTTTACGGACATATACCTGCAACAAAAGGATTTGAGAAGCTTCCCAAAATCGGATTAATTTCTCATATGGACACATCCCCCGATGTCAGCGGAAAAGACGTCAAAGCAAAAATAATAAAATTTGACGGCACAAATGCGCCGATGATAGATGCCAAATATTCGGGCGAGGATATTATAGTTACCGACCGAACAACACTTCTCGGCGCAGACGACAAGGCCGGTGTTGCCGAAATAATCGAGGCGTGCCGCGAAATTTGCGATGACGCAGAGCTTTGCCACGGCAAAATTTCAATTTGTTTTACACCCGATGAAGAAATAGGCAGAGGTGCCGACAAGTTCGATTTTGAAACTTTCGACGCGGATTTTGCATATACCGTTGACGGCGGAGAGCTTGGCGGAATAGAATATGAAAACTTCAACGCGGCAGGTGCAAAAATAACCTTCAACGGAGTCAACACGCATCCCGGCTCGGCTAAAAACAAGATGAAAAACGCTGTTTTGTATCTTGCTGAATTTATAAATATGCTTCCTGCCGCCGAAGCTCCCGCGCACACCGAAAATCGCGAGGGATTTTATCACGTTTCATCGGTTAACGGCAACGAGAGCAAGGCAACTCTTCATATGATAATCAGAGATCACAACAAACAAAGCTTTGCAAAGCGCAAGGAATTTATTACCGTACTTGTTGAATTTTTCAACCGCAA
>OLSD01003268.1_pt1 | contig 10363 bp, 10 predicted proteins | sample 1672211 | NCBI WGS metagenome assembly OLSD01 (sample SAMEA3136659, study PRJEB25190) | human gut metagenome
ATAGCTGCCGGCCGCGCTGCGCTTGACAAAGCCCTCCGCCTACCGTACAATCCTATAGTAACAGACACCGGAGGGAGGGCGGCGCATGGCGCGGACAATGAGGCTGACAGGGATTTTGTCGCTGGCGGGGACGCTGCTCCTGTCCGCCCTGTACAGGGCGACATCCGGCGGCATCTGGCTCTCCCTTGCCATTACCTGCGGCACGGTGGCGTATCACATCATCATGCGGTTGCTGGTGGGGCTTGCGTTTAACGCGGAGATGCAGAACCGCGCGAATTACACAAGCCGCTGGTACCAGGTGAGCCGCCGGGAGATGGCGGTGTACGAAAAACTGAAGGTTAAGCGCTGGAAGCGCGGCATGCCCACCTACGACCCGTCCCTGTTCGACCCCCGGACGCACACATGGGAGGAGATCGTGCAGGCTACCTGTCAGGCGGAGCTTGTCCACGAGACGATCGCGGTGCTGAGCTTCCTGCCCATTGCGGCGGGCGTGCGGTTCGGAGCCTATCCGGTGTTCATCATTACCTCCGTTCTGGCGGCGGCGTGCGACATGGCGTTTGTCATTATACAGCGATACAACAGGCCGCGGCTTATAAAGCTGATGGAGCTGCAGAAGCGCAAAGCGCCGACGGGAGAGTAGGGGACGGCGTCCCCGACGTCCCGCTTCGTAGGGGCGGACGACTCTGTTCGCCCTGTGCGACAGCCTTGCGGCATTTTAACACAAAAAGAGCATGACCGGAACGGTCATGCTCTTTCAGCTTCAGGTGGCTTTCTTGTCCAGAATATACACCGTGACGTTGCGGCGTCCCCAGTTGTAGCAGTCGCCCTTGGAGGGGAACCACAGATCCACGATGTTGCCCTTGATGGCGCCGCCGCAGTCCAGCGCGGTGCCCATGCCGTACACGCGGCGGCCGTTGGTGGTCTGGATGAACATCTTGGTGTAATAGGGGATCACCTTGGGGTCCACGGCTACGGTGCCCACGCCCACGCGGGCGCCTACCGCCGTTGTCCACGCCGCGCCGCCGCTGCCGCCGCTGTAATAGGCGGTGGAGGAGCAGGTCATGACCTTGCTGTATGTCATGGTGTCGCCGGAGGCGAACAGCAGATAGCCGCCCTCGCCCTCCTCGTTGGGGAAGTCCTTCTCAATGGTGTCGCCCTCGGCCACCTCATAGACCCGCGTGCCGTAGAGCACCAGCTGGGCGTGGGAGGTGTCGTGACTGGCGCCGATATACTTGGTGGACACCACCTCGCCGCTGACCACCGTGTCCTCGTACGTCTCCACGATCTGACCGGTGATGCCCTTGCGGATGACCTCCTCCGTGCCCTTGTCCATCAGCGGATCGGGTATGCGGATGATCTTGAAGTCCGTCTCCACCACCACATAGTGCTGGTAGGTGAGGGTGTGGCTGATGCGGATGGAGGGCTGGTCGCCGGTGACGTTCAGCTCCACCATTTCGTCCTCGCCCAGACGGACGCCGCTGCGCTGCAGCAGGGAGGACAGGCGCTCGGCCTCGGTGGTGAGGGTACAGGTGTCCTCGCCGTGGGTGATGGTGACGGTGCGCCCCGGCTGGAGCAGCAGCTGCATGGACTTGTCGCCCATGCTGCGGCGCAGCAGCAGATCGTCATAGGTGCGCTCCGCGCTGCGGTCGTCCAGCACATGGGGACCGTCGCTGTCCACCACGATGCAGATGGCATCCATGGTGCGGACAGGCTCTGTGGCGGCTGCCACGGTAAAGACCACGGCGGTGGCCGCGATCATGGTGATGATGCGGAGAGATACATGGTCACGCATAATGTCGCGCAGCTCCTTCAGCTCCGGGGCGTGCAGCATCCGGCGGCAGCCGGTCACAAGACGGCTGCGGCAGAACCAACGCCAGTTCTCCCGCGCGTCGGTGGCCACGGCGTCCCACGTCCAGGCAAGGCAGTGACCCACCGCCCGGACGCCGGAGATCACAGCCCGCGCCGCGATATAGGGCGCATCGTGGATGGCCTGGCACACGGTGACAGGCGTGATGCGGCGGCGCGGATGCTTCTGTTGTGTGGCTGATGTTTGTCCCATAGTACCTCGCAGTATAGCCGCCGGAGGGGAATGCTAAACAGGGGCGGCTATAGAAATTGAAACAATTTGTAACTTTTGTTACCATTTGGAAATACCTGTGGAGTATAGCATTATCTGCCGGGTTTGTCAAGTTTTGGGGGATACGGCGGGAAAAAGAGAAACTTTTTCCCGGCTTTTCGTTGCGCGGCGGGGAAAAAGATGGTACAATGGCGGCAATGTGAAAATGAAGGAGACATACCATGGATCTGTGTGACCGGAATGATATACAGGCGCTGCTGGCGCGGCACGGGTTCCGCTTTGCCAAGTCGCTGGGACAGAACTTCCTCATCCGGGGCGACGTGGCGGAGGATATCGCGGCGGCCGGGTGCGTGAGCGGCTGCGGCGTGCTGGAGGTAGGCCCCGGCATCGGGGCGCTGACGGTGCAGCTGGCGCGGCGGGCGGAGAAGGTGGTGTCGGTGGAGCTGGACAAGCGGCTGCCGCCGGTGCTGGCGGAGACGCTGGCGGGCTATGACAACTTCTCGCTGATCGAGGGCGACGTGATGAAGCTGGATCTGGCGGCGGTGGCGGCGGAGCGATTCGCCGGGCTGCGGCCGATGTTGTGCGCCAACCTGCCCTACAACATCACCACGCCGTTTCTGACCGCCTGTGTGCACGCGGGCTGCTTTGAGCAGCTGACGGTGCTTATTCAGAAGGAGGTGGCGCAGCGGATCTGTGCCCGGCCGGGAACGGGGGACTACGGCGCGTTCACGCTGCTGATGCAGTACTACACCGAGCCGGAGCTGCTGTTCACGGTGCCCAACACCTGCTTCATGCCGCCGCCCAAGGTGACGTCCGCTGTGGTGCGGTGCGTGACCCGGCGGGAGCCGCCGGTGCAGGTGAAAAGCGAAGAGGCCTTCTGGCGGACGGTGCGCGCGGGCTTTGCCCTGCGGCGCAAGACGCTGGTGAACAGCCTGCAGACGGGGTGGCAGCTGCCCAAGGAGCGGCTGACGGAGATCGTCATCGCCTGCGGCCTTCCGCCCACCGTGCGGGGCGAGGCGCTGGGTCTGGAGGAATACGCGCGTCTGGCAGATGTGCTGGCGGAGGAAGCGTAGGGGACGGCGTCTTGACGTCCCGCAAGGGGCGCCGCGTTGTTTTTTTGGGGGGTATGCACCTGTAGGGCGGGACCCATGTGTCCCGCCGCCGGGTACGCATTTTTCGGTGGGGCACGCGGGCCCCGCCCTACGGGGCAGGTGCGTTATCCACCCGTAGGGGACGGGCGGACGACTCTGTCCGCCCGTTTTCATTCGCCCCGCTGTATTTTCTCCTCCGTGTCCCGGCGGATGGCGGCGCGCAGCTCTGTCAGGTAGGGGGAGAAGGCCACATTCTCGTTGGCGTAGGTCAGGTTCAGGTCGTACTCCCGGGGCAGCCATGTGGCGATGGGCGCTTCGTTGTGCTGGATCACCGCCTCCAGCTTGTCCAGCGCCTTGTATAGCTTGGCCTCCGGCGTTTGCAGGGCGTTCATCTCCGCGTACAGTGCGCTCATCTCCGCGTTATAGGGCGCGGGCAGGCCGGACACCCACCGCTCCAGCAGAGAGTCCTCCTTCTCCGTATCGGCGTCGGTTTTCAGGAAGCTGGGGATGTCGCCGGTGAAGCACTCGCCCAGATCGTGTATCAGGCACATGCGGATGACCCTGTCCATGTCCGTGTCCGGGAATTCGTCCCGGAGGAAAAAGGCCATCAGCGCCAGCCGCCAGCTGTGCTCCGCCACGCTCTCGCGCCGCCCCTTGCTGGTGTCGCAGTGGCGGAGGGTGTCCTTCAGCCGCTCGGCGGTGTGCAGGATGTCCAATAGCTTGTTGGGTTCCATAGAATGACCTCCCGATGCATTTTTCGTCAGTATACCACCGGGGCGGGGTGCAGTCAACGCTTGCGCGGCGGGGAAAGCTGTAGTACAATAGCGGTAAAGAGAGGAGTGTCGCTGTATGGGACTGTTATATGCGCTGGAGAGCATCCGCACGCCGGTGCTGGATAAGATCATGTCGGTCATCACGCTGCTGGGCGGCGAGCTGTTCTTCATGGTCATCGCCGTGGCGGTGTTCTGGTGCGTCAGCAAGCGGGAGGGCTACTACCTGATGATCGTGGGGTTCTTCGGCACGGTCATCAACCAGTTTCTGAAAATACTGTGCTGCGTGCCCCGACCGTGGGTAAAGGATCCGGGCTTCACCATCGTGGAGAGCGCACGGGCGGAGGCCACAGGCTATTCCTTCCCCAGCGGGCATACGCAGAACGCCGTGGCCACCTACGGCGGTATGGCGCGGTATACGAATAAGACGTGGCTGCGGGTGCTGCTCATCGTGCTGGCGGTTCTGGTGGCGTTCAGCCGGATGTATCTGGGCGTACACACGCCGCTGGACGTGGGCGTGTCGTTCGTGGTCGCCGCGGCGCTGGTGATGCTGGTCTATCCCCTGATGGAGGAGGCCGACCGGCGGCCGGCGGTGCTGACGCGCACCATCGCCGTGATGGCGGCGTGCAGCGGGCTGTTCGTGGGGTATCTGTACCTGCGGGGCGACACCGGCGCCACCGCCGAGGACACCGCCAACTACGTCAGCGCTCTGGAGAACGCGTGGAAGCTCACCGGCGCCACGCTGGGCATGCTGATCGCCAACATCGCGGATCGAAAGTACGTCCGCTTTGAGACGCAGGCTGTCTGGTGGGCGCAGCTCATCAAGCTGGCGGTGGGCTTCGGGCTGCTGCTGGCCATACGAGCGGGGCTGAAGGCGCCGCTGATCGCCCTGCTGGGCGGCAGCGCCGCCATCGCGGGCGGGGTACGCTATCTGCTGGTGGTGCTGTTCGCCGGGTGCGTGTGGCCGCTGACCTTCTGGTGGTTCGGACGGTTGGGGAGAAGATAAGAAAAGCCCTGTATGGGTACGGTATTTGTTGTGCTGCACAGGCCGCCGGGCAGGCGGCGGCGAAAGGGCGGCACGAGGCGGATGATCTCCGGGAGGTACAAGCTGCCATGTCACAGGTAACAAAGCGGGCGTTGGAGCAGTCACTGAAAAATCTGCTTTTGAAAAAGCCACTGACCAAGATCACCATCAATGACATTGCCGAGGATTGCGGCATCAACCGCATGACCTTCTATTACCATTTCAAGGACATCTACGATCTGGTGGAGTGGTCTTGCCTTGAGGACGCCAGGAGAGCGCTGGACGAGAAAAAGACCTACGAAACCTGGCAGCAGGGATTCCTGAAGATCTTCGAGGCGGTGCAGGAGAACAGACCGTTTATCATGAACGTGTACCGCTGCGTCCACGCCGAGCAGGTGGAAAAGTACCTGCAGCCGCTCGTTGACCGGCTTTTGCTGGATGTGATCAACGAGGAAGTGGGCACCATGAAGGTGCGGGACGAGGACAAGCAGTTTATCGCCCAGGTCTATTCGTATATATTCATCGGGCTGATGCTGGACTGGATCAAGGACGATATGCGCGAGGATCCGCGGCAGATCGTGGACAGGCTTGCCAAGCTGATCAGGGGCTCTATGTCCGCAGCGCTCTCCCGATTTCAGTTCTGATTTTATCATTTCCCCGCATTTGATAAGTTTTTTTACACTTTCCGGCCCCGTGATAAGACTTTTATCACGGGGCTTTTCCTGTTTATTGTAAGCCGGACGGGAAACGCTATAATAAAGCCAACAAAAGAAAAAAACAGGAGGTTTTGTTATGTATTACTCTGCTGGCACCTACGAATCCTTTGCCCATCCCGAAAAGCCCAAGGATGTGGACAAAAAATCGGCTTATATCATCGGCACCGGCCTTGCCGGGCTGACGGCAGCTTTTTATCTTGTCCGCGATGGACAGATGAAGGGTGAGCACATCCATCTGCTCGAAAAGCTGGAGCTTGCCGGCGGCAGCTGCGACGGACGCAAGGACGTGACCAAGGGCTTCTTCATGCGCGGCGGCCGCGAGATGGACAACCATTTCGAGGTCATGTGGGATACCTTCCGCGATGTGCCCTCTATCGAGACGCCGGGCGTCTCCGTGCTGGATGAGTATTATTGGCTCAACAAGCACGATCCCAACTACTCTCTGTGCCGTGCCAGTGTGAATTGCGGTGAGGACGCCCACACCGACAAGCAGTTCAAGCTGGACAAGGACTCCGCCATGGCGCTGTCCAAGCTGTTTTTGACGCCGGAGAAGGAGCTGGAGGACAAGAAGATCTCCGACGTGCTGCCGGACTCCTTCTGGAGCACCAACTTCTGGCTGTATTGGCAGACCATGTTCGCATTCCAGCGCTGGTCCAGCGCTCTGGAGATGAAGCGGTATCTGTGCCGCTATGTCCACCACATCGACGGCCTGCCCGATTTCAGCGCCCTGCGCTTCACCAAATACAACCAGTATGAGAGCATGATCCTGCCGCTGGTGAAATATCTGGAGTCCCACGGCGTGCGCATCGAGTACGGCATGGACGTCAGGAATGTCATCATCGAAACCGAGGGCGGCAAGAAGATCGCCCGGCAGATCGTATATGTGAAGGACGGCAAGGAGCAGACCATCGACCTCATTGAGGACGATCTGGTGTTCATCACCAACGGCTGCTGCACCGATACCTCCTGCTACGGCGACCAGACCCATGCTCCCGACCTGTCCGGCGTGAAGAACGGCTGCGGCGAGTCGTGGGATATGTGGAAGGCCATTGCTGCGCAGGCGGAGCACGGCGAATACGGCAACCCGGACACATTCTGCTCCGATGTGGAGGCCACCAACTGGATGAGCGCCACCGTGGCCACCTCCAACGAGGAGATCATCCAGCATATCATGAACATCTGCAAGCGTGATCCCCGCTCCGGCAAGGTGACCACCGGAGGCATCGTCACCGTCAAGGACAGCACCGACAACTGGTATCTGTCCTGGACCATCAACCGTCAGCCGCAGTTCAAGTCGCAGGACAAGAATACGGTGCTCGTGTGGCTGTATTCACTGAACACCAACAGGGACGGCAACTACGTGAAGAAGGCCATGCGGGACTGCACCGGCGAGGAAGTCTGCCGCGAGTGGCTGTACCACATCGGCGTGCCCACCGAAAAGATCGACGCGCTGGCGCATGATGCCTGCAATACGACCACCTGCTTCATGCCCTATATCAACGCCTTCTTCCAGCCCCGCAAGGAATCCGACCGTCCCAAGGTCGTGCCCGACGGTGCCGTGAACTTCGCCTTCATCGGCCAGTTTGCCGAGACGCCCCGCGACACCATCTTCACCACCGAGTATTCCATGCGCACCGGTATGGAGTCGGTATACACCCTGCTGGATATCGACCGCGGCGTGCCGGAGGTGTGGGGCAGCAAGTACGATGTGCGTGAGCTGCTGCGTGCCTGCTACTATGCCATCGACAAGAAGCCCATCAGCGAGGCACCGCTGTCCTTCGCGGAGAAGGAAATGCTCAAGATCGCCATCAAGAAGATCAAGGGCACCGATATTGAGATCCTGCTGAAGGAAAGCGGGCTCATCGAGTAAAGCGCGCAGAGGCTGCCTCGCAATTCAACAGACAAGGAGCGCACCCCGTAAGGGTGCGCTCCTTTGAGACTGTCAAAAAACCTGCCCGGTTACAAGTATCGGAGGGAAGGATAGTGTGAAAGGGAACCGTCAGGGTTCCCTTTCGCGTTCAATCACCCGCCGCAGCGACCAAAATCGCAAAATAAAATACTGTTTTTTATTTTGCGATTTTGCCTCAGCTTGTCAAAAAAGTCCGAACGGACTTTTTTGACAAGCTGAAGGAGCGCACCCCGTAAGGGTGCGCTCCTTTGTTTTATGCCGTTTTGATGCCCTGATACAGCTTCTGGTAATCCAGAATGTTCACCGCACCGTCGCCGTTGTAATCGGCCAGCAGGCGGAAGTCGTCCTTGTCCGCCAGCTTTTCCGTGGTGCGGCCGGTGGACAGGTTCTCGTACAGCGCCTGCATATCCAGCTCATCCGCCTTGCCGTCGCCGTTCAGGTCGCCCACGGTGCAGCCGTTGGCGTCAATGAGGAACGGGCTGAAGCTGCGGGTGACGATGCGCACACCGGCTGCGGTGTACTCGCCCAGCAGGGATTCCTTCTCCGTGCAGTTCTCGTTGAGATAGTGCCGGATCAGCGGGCGGACGCCCTTGGCCGCCAGCGCCAGACCCTCCTCCGCCGTCAGGTCGAAGTAGCTGTACGGCAGGTAGATCTCGGCGCCGTCCTCACCCAGCTGCCCCTCGCCGGTGACGTTGAACAGCAGAAACAGGCGCTTGCCGTCCTCCGTCTGGGGATTCCGGTCGCACAGCAGCTTCAGATCGGTGCCCACCAGCGTGGGAACGCTGACCGCCTCTGTGGGAGCGGTGTCCACGGTGTCGGTGTCCACGGTGGTGGAGATGTCGCCGTTGCGCCCGTACAGGCAGGTGTAGCCGATGACGTTCTTGCCCTTATCCAGCCACTGGACGATGAGGGAGTTGTACGACTGGGATTCGGAGTAGTACACGGTCTTGCCGTCCAGTTTAAGTTCCTCGGTATGCATCAGCGGCATCCGAACAGGTCTATCAGGATCAACGGGCTGCAGTTCTGCATCCGGGCTGCTGAACTGCTCCGTGAACCGCTTGACATCCTCGTCGATATTGTGGCTGGAGATACCGTCACCCTGCCTGTGGTCATCAAGTCCACCAACTATGCAGATGCCACCGTCAATCAATGTGGTCATCACCATCATCAAGGCCACGCCTACCGGCGAGCCTGCCTACACCAAGATCACCACCAGCGGCAAGACGCTGGCGGATGCTGCTCTGGGTGTCGGCGCCATTAAGCCCAACGCCGGTACGCTGGTGTGGGTGGATAACGCAGGCAATGTCCTGCCCGGTATCATCGCTGTGGCAGCCAATACCACCTACAAGTGGCGCTTCACTCCCGCCGACGCCAACTACACGACGCTGACCGGCTCCATCAAGCTGTGGACCAAGTCCTCCGGCGGCAGTGGCAGCTACTATCCTGCCGGTATCACTTTCACTACCGAGTTGCCTGTCGGCACCATCAACAGGGTGACTGTTAATGGCAAGAAGCTGGACAGCAAGTACTACACCGTCAGCAGCAATGGCAGCGGCAGCATCGTGACGCTGACCGATGCATATCTGGCCACCCTGAAGGCCGGCAAGTACACGGTGAAGATCGAGAACAAGACCCATGTGAGCACGGGCACCTTCACCATCAAGGCGGATGGCACCCTGTCCTCCCCCAAGACGGCGGACGCCGGTATCGCGCTGTACGCGATGTTGGCCGTCAGCTCCCTGATGGGCACCGCTGTGGTCAGCAAGAAGCGCCGCAAGGCATAAAGCAATAACGCGCAATACCAAACCTTGAGCAGAGGGACGGTTCGGGTCAGTCCCGAACCGTCCCTTTTTTGACAATTTCCAGATTCTGCCTGATTTTCGCCCCGTGGGGCGCTGAACGGCAGAGCGACTGACTTCACACGGGCAATCGAAAATACCCATAACACAAGTAAAAAAGAGCAAAGAACGGCATAGCCGCTAAGCTACACCGTTCCTTGCTTCCATGTTTTCCTAAGTCACCGCCGTTTCCTAAGCGGTGATTTTTTCAGCCTCCCCCCGCCGCGAAGTCCCCTCACTCCTGCGGCGTCAGCTCTCCGGTCTCCGTGTTGATGACGTAGCCGCGGATGGTCACGTCGGCGGGCATAAGCGGGTGGTTCCGCAGCAGCTCCACCGTCTCCGCCACGGACTTCTCCACGCAGTCGAACCCCCGCAGCCACGCCTCGAAATCGACGCCGCAGTAGCGCATCATGTCAATGTGGTCTTGGGAGATCCCCCGCTGGATGAGGTGGCGGATCATCATATCGGCGTTGATATGCGCCACGCCGCAGTCGTTGTGCCCGATGACCATGACCTCCTCCACGCCCAGCTCCACGATACCCACCAGCAGGCTCCGCACCGCGCTGTCAAAGGGCCCGGTGATCATGCCGCCGGCGTTCTTGATGAGCTTCACATCGCCGTTGCGTATGCCCAACGCCGCCGGCAGCAGCTCCACCAGCCGCGTGTCCATGCAGGTGAGAATGGCGATCTTCTTGTCGGGGTACTTGCTGGTCTGGAACTTTTCATAACCCTTGGAGCGGACAAACTCGCGGTTATATGCCAGCATTTCTTCGATCATGGCGGTTCTCCTTTTCGCGTTTTCTCTATCATACCGGATTTCCCTCCCCCACGCAACCGGAATCTTCCGCCATAGCCTCCCTCCACCCAAAAATCCCGCGTGACGTTGAACTGCACCCCATTTGTTAGACAGTATGATATACTATCTAACAAGTGGGGTG
>OLSD01003276.1_pt1 | contig 10347 bp, 9 predicted proteins | sample 1672211 | NCBI WGS metagenome assembly OLSD01 (sample SAMEA3136659, study PRJEB25190) | human gut metagenome
CGACAGTTATGGATTATAAGTACATCAACCAACTTTTGGACCGCTATTGGAAGGCAGAGACTTCTCTCGAAGAGGAGGAGATTCTCCGCGCATTCTTCAGCCAGGACGAGTTGCCTGCCGAGCTGAAGCCATATAAAGCCCTCTTCTCTTACGAAATGGGCGAGGCTAAGCATGAGACATTGGGTGATGACTTCGACCAGAAGATGATGGCGATGATTGAGGATGAATACACCAAGGAGCCAAACAAGGCGAAGGTGGTTTCATTGACAGAGCGCCTGAAGCCGCTCTTCAAGGCTGCTGCCGTAGTAGCTATCGTCCTGACCTTGGGCAATGCTGCTCAGGTTCCTTTCCAGAACGATGTCGATAATCAGATTGAAAACGTAGGATATACAAAGAGCGGAAAGGGTGTTTCCGTAGCCATGGGCGATTCTGCTGCCGTTGATTCCATGCAGCGCACGGGCATCGACCAGGTGAGCACCACCAATGCAACTCCTACGATATTGAAGTAGTTATTTCTATGCTTTCTCTATATAAAAATCATGTTTAGTAAAACAATTATGAAACTGTGAAGTTTCAATTCTCTCAAATTTTTCATAACATACTAACGTATTAGGGCTGCCAGGATGTACTGGCAGCCCTTGCTATATGGTAAGAGGCAGCCCTCACGGGTTGCCTTTTATCGGATAATACGCACCAAATGGACTTATTACTTAAAACGAATGATAAATGAAAATTTTTTCCTCATTTATGCGAGAGTTTAGAAAAAAGTTTGTATTTTTGCAGTGGGTCCGTAATAAGGAGTCTTACAAGATGAAATCACGTAACCGAGAAGTCATCTTCAAGGGCATCGAGCTGTCGTACTATTACGAAGGGTATGAAAGAGTGAAATGAAGGACATAAATATTATAACAATGAAGACAACATCTGAAATACTAAACCTTTTGAAGTCGTACAAGAGTATCGCTACTTCAAAATATGGATTGACAAAGATTGGCATCTTTGGCTCAGTAGCTCGTGGTGAACAGATTGACGAGAGTGATGTTGACGTTTGTTACGAAGGCAAGGCTCCTTCTTTCTTGACATTAGACTTGATACAAACCGACTTGGAAAAGTTGTTTGGAGCCATGGTCGATATGGTTAGGGTAAGAGACAGGATGAATGGCTTGCTTAAACAAAGAATCATGAAGGAGGGGATTTATGCCTAAAGTTCTTCTATACATAACAGCCAAAATCATTTGGAACTTTCTGTTCTATAACACAAATTTCCATGAGAACAGAGCTCATGTTCATGTAGGTAAGCGAGGAACAGAAGAACTCTGTAAGATTTGGTTGGAGCCAGAAGTAGAAATGGCAAAACAAGGAGACCTCACTGACAAACAAGCCAAAGAGGTTCTTGATATAGCAAAGAGATACCAAACTAAACTGCTTTACCAATGGAAGCAATTCAAGGAAGGTAAAACTATAAGAATAATAAAAATAAAAAAGTAAAAATATGCATCAGAATGAAGGTTATTGGAATGTGAAGCCTAAAATCAAGGCTGTATCTTTCCCAAAGAGAGGTAAGTTTGAAGTTACCCTGCAAGACGGTCGTTCTATAACGATGCCTATTTCTGCTTTTCCAAGCATGAAGAAAGTGCCTGTTAAAGAAAGAAACAACTGGTATCTAATGGGAGGTGGCTTCACATGGGATTCATGCCCAGAAGTAATCCATATCGAACAAATTTTAGGTAACTACGCTAATTATGCACATGAAGAGGCATAAGTCCTTACTCCTCACTCCCATAAACTATAGATATCTTAATTGGATAGGAAAAGACAAAGTGGTGGGGCATCATAATGATGTGCCCTATCATGTATTGGAACATCAATACGGTTATTCTGCCGAAAAAGGGCAGACAACAGAACCAACCCATAGTGGCAACATGATTATCCATGGGGAGGTTTTCCTGATGGGGGTTAACAGGTTAACAGTTAACAGTCCGAAAATGCATACTACTCCCCACTCACATATTATAATAAGTATATATATATTTATATAATATAAGGTATGGGAAAGAGGGGGAGGATGCAAAAAACAGCTGTTAACTGTTAACCTGTTAACTCCTTGCCCTCTTTGTTAACGAATCTAACTCATAGTTTTCTTCCCCAAAACTCACCGTTTCTCGGTACAGAAGTCATCGTTTTCTTCTTGGCAACTCATCGCTTACCGAATCAAAATCCTTGTTTTTTTAATGATTTCATGTTAAAAAAATAACACGGACAAATTCAATTTGTCCGGACTAATTGTCCGATGACTTATAAACAACTGATTATTGGATAGTTACAAGCATCCGGACAAAAGAGCCGGACAAATTCAATTTGTCCGTGTTTTATTTTTCAACCGAAAATCGAATATAAGTTCTATCATCGAAGCTCTTATTGCCCTCTACGATGCCCTTGGTGGCGATAAAGGAATGGATGTTCTGAGGGTCGTTGGCAATCTGCTCTGCCAATGCCACCTCGCTCGCTGCCAAGGTTGGCTCCAGGAACGGATAGCCATCGCTCGCCAATACAATCTCGGAGGAAGAGACAAAAATTGTACCTGATGCAGAAACGGAGTCAGAGCAAGGGACAGAATCTGATGCTGGGACAGAATCTTGAACAGAATCTTGAACAGAACAAGAATCTGAAACAGAGACAACCTTCACTCCCTCCCGATAGATAGGAAATCCATCGATAACCGTATAGGTCCGGTTCTGCCCCGAAAGCATCGCCTTGATAAGCAATGGCTCTATCTGCTTTCTAGCCTCGGCAGGAGAAAGGCCCTGTTCTATCAGCTCCACTCGCTTCCTGGCAATCTCCTGCTCATAAGGCTTGCCGTTCTCATAAAGCTTTCCATCGATGATGGCCTGGCAATCGCCCACCATCCAGACTTCATTTCTTGTCCGGCTATAAAGGATAGCCGAGGCGGTAAGCCGCTCTTCCGGATGTTCCTGCAACCGCTCTTCCACCCCTAGCTTTTCATACACCTTATTATATATGTAGGCTGTCACACCCTGGCAGAAATCATCTACCGAGGCATCCGCTTTCAACTCCTCACGAATATACTCCGAGATAAGCATCATGGCGTATCTTCCGTTCTTCATATCAGGATTGAGATGCTTCGGCGTCTTGCTCGTACTGCCATCAATCACAGCAATGAAATCATCGGTAACTACCATTCCATCCTCACAAGCCTCAGGGCTCTTCTTTCCTATGATACTGCTTTCTATAATATCCATCTTTGCAATGCTTTAAATAAAACATTGCAAAGATAGTTTTTTTTCCAGAAAGAACCAAGATTTTTCCATGTTATTTCTAGATACAAGATTTTTCCATATTATTTCCAGATGTATGTATTAAATGAATGAGGCTTTGCCTGTACATTCAAGTATTTCTTGCCAACCTTCACTGCCAAAGAAGCCTCAGCATCGGTAAAGTTGCCCACGGTAACTATATACTGGCCCTTCTTATCCTTGAATACAACTACCGGAGTCTTGCTGTATTCACGTCCGGCATAAGCCAGCATCTCGCTACCCTCCTGCACAAAATGACTGAAGTGCTTATAGGCGTAATACTCAGCCGTATAACGCATCTTGCGGGTCTTTCCATCCACCTGAATCAGCGCATTTTGGGTCCATCCCCATGGCGAAATGCCATTATCCTTCAAGATGAAGTTCCAGTTGTAATACTCATCACATCCATTTCCCAGGTTATCCGAAAGAAGGAAGAAGGTATGTTCTCCTGCCTTCCAGTCCATAGAACCATTTCCACATTCACTCTCACTTACCATGAAACGATGGTTTGGATAGCGTTTTCGCATTTCGGGCAAATTGTTTCTGCATTCCCATTGGGTTCCGATACCCTTGATATTAGCCTGCAGAGTCTTGTTGTCTAATATCTTCTCCACATAATCGAGTCGGTTGGTATTGAATGTACCTATCCACAAATCCACCTCCGGATGCTTCTTGGCAAGCGTTGGAGCCAGATATTCGTTGTTGAATCTCAAGGTTCCCTCAGCAGTCCAGGCGCATCCTGGATAAGGAGTATAAGAGTAAGCCTCGTTCTGATACATCACCTTGGTGATAGGCAGGCCTTCCTCTTTGTATAAATCGATGAACTTACAGAACATATCCGCATAACACTGCAGATAACGGGGATCCTGGATGAAAAAGTCCTGGGTGGCAAGGCGTCGTGGAAACACTCCCTTGCGGTCGCCCAGGAGTTTCATCTCGTCGGCATCCACCAGCTTGCCGTCATCCATATAGAGCAGATAGTTCTGTCGAGGATCCATCTTGTTGGTCTTGCTCGGAGACACAGGATAATCGTGATTGATTTTCATCCATACAGGAGGACTCCAAGGCGACATGAAGAGCTGCAGATTAGGCTGATACTTCTGTGCCGCACGAGCCAAAGGGATGATATTGCGCTTGTCGTGCTCAATATTAAAGTATTTGAGTGCGAAATCGCCATCCACATCATCACAGCTATACCAGGCACGCGCATAGTCGTTGGCGTTCATGGAAACTCTTCCGTGCGTAAACTTCAGGTCTCCTTCTGGCGAAAACAGATTATACATCACTTCGTCCTGTTCCTTGCGGGTAAGCATATTGAAGGCACCCCAATCCAATTCATTGAAGGTTGTGCCAAAAGCCACGAATCGGGTTCCTTTACTCTGTTCTTTCACATCGACCACCACTTTTCCCCTGGCTTTGCCCGACAAGGCTGTCTGGGCTTTCTTCCAAGACTGTTCCTGGGTGGTAGAATACGATGTAACTTTCTGAGCGCTCATATACGAGCATGCCATCAATAGGATTGATGCTAGAAAAAACTTTTGCATGGTTATATTTCATTTATAATTTTACATTGCAGTCTTTATCATTTCCCTCATCTGCTTGCGGGATGTGAAGAGTTGAGATTCTACAGTTCGCTTGGAAACCTGTAACTCATCTGCGATGTCGCCAGCTGTCATATCGTCAAAGAAGCTCATACGATATACCTTGGCACAGGCAGGAGAAAGGCGACTGATACCGGCATTCACAATTCTCATTGCATCGTTATATTCGGCAAGGCGCTCTGCATGACTATGCTGAAGTTCCATCTCATACTTCTTGCTTTCCTCCATCTGATGACGGAAGATGCGATGGCGGAGAAGGTCCTTCACCTTGTTGGCTGTGATGGTATAGGCAAACGACTTGATGGTTGCCTCGTTGATGATGTCCTCGATGGTCATCATCTTGACGAAAGCATCCTGCACCAAATCCTCAGCCTCCTCGCGGTTACCCAAGCGGGAAGTGGCGAAGTTGACGAGTTCATTCTGATGAACGGTATAAAAGGCGGCGATTATTTGCGCCTGGTTATGAGTTGACTGTTCCATAATCGTTTGATAGTTGTTTGATTTCTGCTGCAAAGGTAATATAAACCTTTAAAAGCAGATGTATCAAACGTACCAACGATATATGTGAAACGTACCAACTTTATATCACAACTGAATATCAAATACTTACAACATCTCACTTTTTAAGAATACTGCGATGGCAATACGCCAAACATCTCCTTGAAATGCTTGGCGAAGTTCTGCGGAGAAGCAAAACCTGTGCGATAACAAGCCTCCGAGACATTGCATTTTTCCTCTTTCAGGAGCTTTGCTGCCATCTTCAATCTCACCATTCGGATGAAATCGGCAGGCGTCTGTCCCGTCAGGGATTTCATCTTTCTATAGAGACTCATTCTCGACATTACCACATCGGCGGCCAAGGAATCAATGGTGTATTCCGAGTTATCGATGTTCTTCTCGATGCAGGCGATAATCTCCTTCAGGAACTTTTCGTCAGGCGAAGAATCGGTTACTGTCTTCGGGTCAAGCGAGATGCTGTGAGAGAAGTCTCGCTGGCGCTTCTCCTGTTTTTCCAGCAGATTGTTGATGCGCGCCAGGAGCACCTCCATGTCGAAAGGCTTGGCGATATAGGCATCGGCTCCCGCCTTATAGCCAGTCGCCCTGCCCTCATCTGTGCTCCATGCCGTGAGCAGGATGATAGGGATATGCGAGGTCTCGATGTTCTCCTTGATGCGGCGACACATATCCGTACCGCTCATTCTTGGCATCATCACATCACTTACTATGATGTCAGGGTTCTCAGCCTCAGCCATCATGGCTCCTTCTATTCCGTCCTTTGCCGTCATCACCTTATTATATATACGGCTCAGCTCTTGAGAGAGGAAATGACAGAAGTCTCCATTATCCTCAACAACCAGCACGGTCTTCTCTATCTTCCTTGATGTTTGCACATCTACGGCACCATCCACAACATCAGCCATCACCGGTGCTGCCATGCGGTTCTCCTCAGAAGCCTCCTGCTGCACTTCCCGCTTCAGGTCGGCAGGGATATCCACGATAAACCGTGAGCCCTTGCCCTCTTCACTCTCCAGCGAAACCTTACCTTCGTGCAGCTTGATGTATTCATACACCATATTCAATCCGATGCCCGAACCCACCTGGCGCAAACTAGGCTCCTGCTCCGTGCGATAGAAACGTTCGAAGACATGCGCCTGGTCTTCCTTCGAAATGCCACAGCCCGTATCCTCTACTACGATATGAGCATATTTCCTGCTATCCAGGATACATTTCTCCAAACAGACACTTACCTTTCCACCTGCCTTCGTAAACTTCAAGGCATTGGAGAGTAGATTGGTCAATATCTTGCCCAACTTATCCTTGTCGAAATACATAAATAAGCCCTCGGTCTTGTCGTAGAAATCCAGACGGATGTTCTTCTGCTCGGCAAGCGGCATAAACTTCATCGTGGTATATTGGATAAACTCGTTCAGGCTTCCACTCTGCAGGTTCAGGCGTTCGCCGTTCATCTCCATCTTCCGGAAATCGAGAAGCTGGTTCACCAGTTGCAGCAAGTCGCCTGCATTCCTGCTCACATCGTTAAGCTGGGCACGAGTCTCGCCATCTTCGGTACGCTTCAGGATACTTCCTATAGGCGTGATGATAAGCGTGAGCAAGGTGCGGAACTCATGACTGATGTTGGTGAAGAAACGGTATTTCATCTCCTCCAGCTCCTTGTATTTCTCATCTTCCATACGTCTGCGGTTCTGCTCCATCTTCCAGCGGAATCCCCATACCAGAATGGCTACAAAAAGTAAGAAATAGATAAGCTTTGCCCACCAGGTAGCCCACAAAGGAGGCTGTACCTCTATCAGCAGCGTGGCAGGCTGCTTGCTCCACACCTTGTCGAAACCGGCAGAATAAACCTTCAGTTCATAACTGCCCGGAGCCAGGTCGGTAAAGCTTGCCCTGCCCACTCCATCCTGCGGATTGATTTCCACCCATCTGTCGCTCAATCCCTTGAGCCTATATTTATAATAGGTGTGAGTAGGCATGTCGAAATTCAGACCCGAGAAGAGGATGGTGATGAAGTTCTCTTGATGCTTCAATATCAGCTGACCGGTGGCGGATAAAGTAGAAGTCAGAATGGTTCTGCCATCTACCTCCTTGCCCGGTGATACCTCCTGATTGTTCACCCAGAGAGAAGTAAAGATAGGATGCCCCGTGTATTTCATCTCCCTCACATCGGCAGGATTCACGATGTAGTATCCATCCTGCGTACCGAAGAACAGGTTGCCCCCTGCCAGATGCCCCATAGTCATCCAGCCGAAATTACTCTTACCCAATTTGTTCTGACTATCGAATACCATCAGCTTCAGTTCGCCATCCTGCAGGCGCTGGAACCGGCAAAGACCATTTGGCGTTGTAACCCATACATTGCCATATCGGTCTTCTATCATTCCATTAATCATCTCGTTAGGCATTCCCTCCACTTTTCCGAAGAAGCGAGAGGACTTATCCTTGGGATTGATGACGAAAAGCCCGTTGAGCGTACCTACCCATACCCAGCCCTGACGGTCGATGAGCAATGCCTTGCAAGGTCCGTTGAGCTTCATCTGCGTAGCCTCATCATCTACCAAATCCTTTGGGAAAAGGGCACGTCGGGTAGTTGGCGAATACACGAACAAGCCTTGAGTGGCTGCCACCCAGATGCGATGCCGGCTATCCTCCTTAAAGTCGTTGACCACCTTATATTTCTCCAGCGCCTTGTTTTTCAAAGGCACGATTCGCCTGTTCTGTTCATCAAAGCATCCGATGCCTCCATGATAATTCACCCAGATGCGATGCTGGCTGTCTTCCAGAAATCCACGTACGATGTCGTAGTTAATGTCTCTGGCAGGAATGCCACCCTGCATGAAGTGATGAATGGTCCCGTTCTCCCGCAGGAACAATCCCTGGCGGAAACTTCCTGCCCAGATTCTTCCCTTGCTATCCATCATGCTTCTGATAATATCGGAACCACCCATAGAGATAGGAGAAGCCTGATGATTCAGGGCATCCAAGGCAAACAAGCCTTTATCAGAAGATAGCAACGGCAAGCCATTCGGCAAATCGTTGATGCGATAGCCGTTCATCTTCAGACCCATGGCTACAAAAGGGAAATAGGCAAACTGCTGCATGTTGGGATGATAGAGACAGAGTCCCTTGCTCCATAATCCGAGCAGCAGATTACCTCTACTACAGGCGATGCCCTGGATATCATCTATCAAGGTCTCGCCATCCAAGGTATGAATTTCAGAAAGAAGAGAGGTTTTGCCATTGGGAGCGATGGTCAGAAGACCCGCCTGTCGGATGCTGGCATACGCCGTTCCATCATCTGCGATGCTGAGCGCAACCAACGCTGCCGCCTCATTCTCATACCGATGCTGCCAATGATGGGTAACTGATACAGAAGATTGATGATTGGCTGATAAAGAAGGTTGTTGATTGGCTGAAGCCGAAGGCTGATAGGAAGCCACGCCGCGGTTCCACATCAGCCAAAGCTGATGCTTATTCTGTGCAAACTGCATGAAATCGCGAGCAGGCACCTCTCCCTGCCAAACCTGCTCGGCAGAAATCGTCTTGGTCATGGAGGCATTCATCCCCTTCACCCAACCATCAGAATAAAGGAACCAGTGGTTTCCCTTAAAGTTGCAGACATCACGCAATCCTTTGGTTCTTATCTTTATCTGCCGGCATGGAGTTTCAGCTTCTCCCAATTCAGACGCTTTCACCATCAGCATCTTTCCCGATGCAGTGACAAACCAAAGATTCTTCGCCGAATCGATGAAGAAATCACGAACTCTCTCCCTGATGCCCATCGAAGCCAGCAGTCCCTTGACATCCCGCACGTAGGCATCCTTCGTCAAATCGAACACGAGAAACTTTCCCAGTTCCTTGATCCATACCCGCTGCCTGGCATCCACATACGCCGTGGATAGCGCCGATACATAATCGGCAGCATAAGCCTCATCGCCCATCGGAGAAACCGAATGGAAGGTGCAGCCATCGAAAAAGGAAAGACTGGAAGATGTTCGCACGCCCAATCTGCCATCAGAAGTCCAAAAGAGGGCCTTCACCTCATCATCCGGCAATCCTTGGCTCGTATTGATGAGGCGAAAAGAAGACTGGGCGCTAGCCAGGAGATGGCTAACGAAAAGTACTATGAATATAATGTATAGACGCAATGCTTTCATCCTGTTATTCGTATTGTTTGTTATTCCATCATTTATCATTCGTATCGTTTGTATCATTTGTATCGTTTGTCATTAAACGGTATAGGTTGTTCTGCCTTATGATGGTAAAAGCGATGCAAAGATACAAGTTTTTAACAACTAAGCCAAGAAAAAGAAAAGAAAAATCAGTTTTTTCCGTTTTCTCATAAGTATATCTTCCAAGTTATGCGTAACAGATGTATAAAATAAATGATTCATTATAAAATATAGCTTTTATGAAAAGAATATCTCTTATAAAGAGTATGTCTCTATTGAATAGAACATTCATGATACTCGCCTTGGGACTTGCATCCCTCACTTCTGTTGCCAAGGATAGACTGGTGACAGCCAAAGCACCTGCCGGCATAGAACTGAAAAATGACTTTAAGGTACAAGCCCGCACCAGTGGCGGCGAATGGCAGGACATCGATACCTACGCCTTTAAGGTAGATAGGGTGGCTGATGCCAAGCACAATGTAGAGGTCACATCCGTAGCTAAGTTTGAATTCGAAGGTAAAGTTGAAATACAGGTAAAGAGCATTGCTCAGGATATCAAGAGTTTCAAGGTTCGTCCTAACTCCTATGGAATTGAGGCTAAGCAAGAGGGCAACACGTTGACATTCTCTCTCGACCGCCCTCGCTACCTCTCCGTAGAAATCAACGGCAACATCTACCAGAATCTCCAAATCTTCGCTGACAACATTTTAGAAAAACCTAAGGTAAAAAAGAAAAAAGACCTGA
>OLSD01003280.1_pt1 | contig 10334 bp, 9 predicted proteins | sample 1672211 | NCBI WGS metagenome assembly OLSD01 (sample SAMEA3136659, study PRJEB25190) | human gut metagenome
TCTGCCGCTGCACCTCGTCCAGACCGGAGGGCAGATAGATGCGTGGTTTTACAACGCCGAGGATGAACGGCGAGGAAATGGCATCGCAAAGATAAATGTGATCCTGTATGGGGAGCGACACGCTCACGCGCCGGCGCAGCCGAAGATAGCTTACGAGCGCATAGAGCAGCATGGCTCCAAGGCCGATGAGCCACACCCAGCCTGCAATCTCCGTCCAGACATAGAGCGGGTTGACACTGGCTGTTGGCACGGCGGCAAAATGCTCGCTGAGCGAGGGATTCACAGCATTGTCGATAACGCTCACGCCGCTGGTGATGGTCGGCGCAGGGTCAAACTGCACGGCTGCGGGACTGACCGTTTCGGCACTGGGGATCAGGCTCACCGCGCTCTCTATGGAGAATGGCAGAACCAGCCGCAGCGCGACAATACCCCAAAGCAGGACATTCACCCACTTGGGCGAACGCTTTGATATCAGGCGCAGTACTAGCACGGCCAGCACCAGCCAGCTTGCGGAAATGCTCAGATTCAAGAGCTTCAAAAAGACGGCAGCCATAGGCTCACTCCTTTCCGCAGCGGTCGATCATGCGCTGAATTTCCGCAATGTCCTTCTCCGAAAGAGACTTCCGCGTGGTAAAGGCGGCAAGAAATGCGGGAAGGGAACCGTCGAAGGTGTCCTCCACAAATTTCTCACTCTGTACGGCGTTATAGCCCTCCTGTGAAAGAAGAGAAGTGACCGTGCCGTTTTCGTTCTGAAAGATACCGTGTTCGCAGAGTTTTTTCAAAACTGTGTAGGTCGTAGATTTTTTCCATTGCAGCTCCTGTTCGCACAGTTTCACCAGTTCACCGGAGGTCAGCGGCTCGTGCTGCCAGATGAGTTCTGCAAAACGCGTCTCAACAACGCCCAGTTTGTAACCGTCCATGTGGGCCCCCTATCTTTGCTGGTCTATTTATGATAGATTTTTGATACTTGAAGTCTATCACAAGTAGACTGTGCCTGTCAAGCACATTTTGCACCGCTGAAATCAATGATGACCACCCGACCTCAGAAAACGGCAAATGAGCCGCTTTAACAAGCGGCCGTCCAGCGTTTTGAGAACATGCAAAGCGCACCGAGGGGAGTGATACCGTCCCCGCCTCGCACGTTCAGAAAGTACTGCGCACAGAGCGAAAAAACAGCAACATCACCAAATTGCAAACAGATCACGCAGCCCAGCGGGGCCGCGACGCCTCGGAACAGCGACGCGCATGAGCGCATCGCTGTTCCGCAGGCTTTCTGTGTTCTTCGGGAGCGCCTCCGACCAAGACTCAAAAGCGGCAAAGTTTGCCGTTCTGACACCCGGCCACGCAAGGTTTCCGAACCGCGCAAAACGCTCCGAGGGTAGTAATAGCGCCCCCATCCGAAATGCCCCCTGTTTCGCCGTGTAAGCGCGTGTGTGCGATTCTTTGAGCGAAGCCGAGTGTGTACTCGATTTCAGGAGCGAAAGCAAACGTGAGCCATTTGTGCGAAAAGTTGAAAAATGCGCTAAAAAGCGATTTGGAACAGCGTTGTGGCGGTAACTTTTTGGCGATATTCGCGGGAACGATTTTGGGCGAAAAGCCGAACTTTTTAAGCCGGATTTTTGAATAGGGAAGGCCGTTCGATTTTAGCACAAGATAAAGGGCCGCAGTCGCAAGCGTCCGCAGCCCGGCCGGAAAGCCCCGCACTGCGGGGCTTTCCGGGGTTTTGAAACCGCAGTCTAAGGTGCACCTTGAGAGGCACTTTCGCAGTCATAGGTGAACGTGAGGCACGAAAAAGGCCTGTGACAGCGGACTTTTCAAGGTGACTGTTCCGCAGGCGGTTGAGAAATTTGCTGTTTTCAACCACTCAAAAAAGTGACTTCTGTGACAGCAGGCCCTTGGCTTTCAGGGATAGGGCTTTGTTCCGTAGGTGGTGGTTGGACATCACCGTATAGCCTTTGTTCTTCTCTACGCGGAATACTGCCATATCGTTGTCAGCTCCTTTCACTGTGAATTTGACCGCAGCAAAAGCGGTCAGATTGCCCGGCTGATAGGGACACTCTGCATACTCTTGACTCACAGATACAATGAACGATCTAACTTGGCTTTGGGTAACAAATATTGGAGTGTCTGAACAAAGGGCTTCAATCGCCTTTTTGTACCACCAGCCCTCTAAGCGTTCACAAATTTGATTCTCATACTTAGGAATACAGCTATACCGAATCTGTTTTCTGAAATTCTTTTCAACATCAATTATATCACTCGCACCATCAATAACACATATTTGGCTGATTAGATGCTTAATAGTGCTTTCATCAGTTTTCAAAAAAGCAAATTTTCTCCTTTTGGGCTGTTCCACAGCCTGCTCGATTTCCAGCCCATCCCGCGGCGTTACACGGATGTGCTCTCGGGACAGGACGGTGACCTTCTCCAAGAGCTGATAGATCACATTATCCGGAGCAGTTGTTGGTGAAAGAAAATGGCTTGATGATGACTGCACCATTTTCGTTGATTACCGTTGCTTCGTGCTTTCTCTTGGCAATGTCGATCCCGACGATGTACATGCAATAGGACTCCTCTCGTGTTCAAATTACGGACATTCCTCGTGCTGCTGAAGGTCACAACCCGTTGCGAGATTAGAAGAAGGCGATCCATCGCTCCGACATCCGGCTCATAAGTGACATCCCACAGGGCAGAGGTTCCAGTCTGTGCGCAGTAGACTTGGCTATAAAGGTAGAAGCAGGAAATTCTCTGTCCGCATGAGGATATGGTGCCTTATTTAAGTAATGCTAGTGTCTAACAAGCTATAGAGACCGCTGTACAGATCTGTAAATGGTGAAATAATAAGATTAATTTGGATTTAATTCGGAAAAACGAATTTACCAGCAGGATTTTATAGAAGTACATATTTACCAAGAACACAAAAAATACTGAGTTACAAAAGGAATTGAACACAAATGATGAAATGGCACGCTTGTTGCTTATGTTAAATTGTTCTTCGAATAACTCGAGGACAGCCGCAGCAGGAGATCGTTGCAATAAGGTATGACTGCGGGTACAATAAAAAGTAGGGAGGATATGGCAATGTCAGAAAAGCAAACATTGGCAGAGAAGATTACAAAAGACGGCTCCGGAGGTCTAAAACGTCAGATCAAGCTGAGAGACGTCATTATGACCTGCGTGGGCGGCACGCTCGGTACCGGTATTTTCCTTAGCTCAGGCTATGTGCTGTCGGTCGCAGGCCCGGGCGGATGTATGCTGGCTTATCTGGTCGGCTGCCTGACACTGTGGATGACAATGTCGATGGAGGGTGAGATCTGCACTGCGATTCCCATTCCCGGCGGCGTTCAGGCTTGGGCGAGTGAGTACATCAATCCGCCGATGGGCTTCACCGTCGGCTGGCAGAACTGGCTGGGTGGCGCACTGACCATTACAGCGCAGATTACCGCCTCGGCTATCATTGCGCACAACCTGATCCCCGCCGTTTCTGAGCCGATATGGTGCGTTATCTTCACGATTATTCTTTTTGCGCTCAATTATCTTGCTCCCGGCGATTTCGGTAAAACGGCCTTCTGGTTCTCTACACTCAAGATGCTGTTAGTGGTCGGCTTTGTGATGGTCGGCTTTGGCCTGATTTTCGGCTGGATCGGCGACACAGCTTACGGACTTGCCAACTATACGAAGCAGGGAGGCTTGTTCCCGACCGGCTGGGTTGGCATCGCCTCCGGCCTTCTGACGGCAAACTATGCTTTCGGCGGATCGTCGATGTTTATTGAGTCCAGCGGAGAAATCGAAGATGCGAAGGCCATCCCCAAAGCGGTCAATATGTCCACCTTTACGCTTGCCGGTACGTATCTGCTGGTGATGTTCGTGCTGTGCGCGGTGCTTCCCTGGCAGATGGCCGATTTGGATGGCTCTCCCATCGCCTATGCGTTTGAATTGGCGGGCATCAAGAGCGGAGCGTTGATTGTCAACGTAATTGTACTGACCTCTGCCCTTTCCTCTGGCAACTATTTTGTTTTTGCAAGTAGCCGCCGCCTGTGGAGCCTTGCAAAATTTGGACAGGCCCCCAAAATTATGGCAAAGACCGATAAAAGAGGCGTACCGCTCGCATCTTTGCTGGTGTGCATGGGATTTGCAGCCTTCGGCATCATTACCAGTTTTGTCGCTGCATCTACGGTTTATCTGTGGATGACCGTTCTGATCGCTTCGAGCAATTATATTATTGGCCTTTGCGAGTGCGTATGCTATATTCGCTTCAGACGTGATTATGTTGCACATGGCGGCAGCGTCAAGGATCTGCACTATGCTGCCCCGTTCTTCCCATTGATCCCGGTTGTGATCATGCTGATCAATGTCGTTGTACTGGTCGTATCGCTTGTCGATCAAAGCCAGATGGCGTCCATCCTGATCTCGTTTGCAGGCTGTGTTTTGATGTACGTTGGTTTCAGCATCTATTCAAAGAAAAAGGGCGGCCTGCAGGCAATGCTGATTGAAGAGGACGACGAATAAATCATTCAGCCGTCCCTAAAACAACACGCTTCACCTCAAGGAAATGCGCGGCACAGCGATCATATTGCTCCTGTGCCGCGCAAATTCTTCAAAAGAAAGGGAATCATTATGAATCCAGCTCTAAAAGAAAAGATTCTTTCTCAGCTCTCTCAAATGGAGGGGCAAGTCGGCTTCTACTACAAAAATCTGGTGACAGGTGAAACCTTAGCCTACCGTGAAAATGAACAGTTTATGGCAGCGAGTGTTGTCAAACTGCCGCTCCTTGCAGCGATCATGCTTTGGCGCGAGCAAGGAAAGACTCGTTTTGATGAGCATATTACTGTTCATAAAGAACAAATGCATCCTGACAGCAGTGGTGTACTGGCCTTCATGACTGGAGATGAAGACGGAAGCGTGACTCTGGATATTAAAACGCTTTGCAACTTTATGATCATTATCAGTGACACAACCGCAACGAACGCACTTTACCACCATTATGGAAACGAGCTTGTTATTGCCACGTTGCGCGAGCTTGGCCTTTCAGGTACACAGTTTAACCGTGAATACTATGACAGCGAACGGGAGGATCAGGGAATTCAGAACTATTTTGTTCCCGCAGAAATCGGCACGCTGTTAGAAAAAATATATAACCGAACTCTTGTTAGTGTACAGGCGAGCGAAGAGATGGAAAAGCTCTTGCTCTGTCAGCAGGTTAACCACAAAATGGGAGGAAGTTTGCCGGTGGGATATCCCATCGCGCATAAAACCGGTGAGGAAGAGGACAAGACCCACGACGTAGGTATCGTCTTTGCACGTGAGCCGTTTGTGGCATGCTTTGCCTCCTGTCAATCGGACATTCCGGAGTTTGAAAATTTCATTCGGCAAACGACCCGATCGCTGGTGGAGGATATTGACCCGGAGTTACGGGTATGTGAGCGAATGGAGGATTGCTGATGCTTGATTGTATCATCAGAAATGCCCGCGTCATTGATGGGACCGGTGCCCCTTGGCATCGTGGAGACATTGGCGTGGCGGGCGGAAAAGTCGCAATGATCGGCAATCTTTCCGGTATGACCGGCAAAGTGGAATACGACGCGCACGATCACTATCTTGCTCCCGGATTTATTGATGTTCATGCGCACAGCGATGAAACATTGTGGGCTTATCCGCAGGCGGAAAGCAGGATCCTACAGGGAGTTACTACCGATATCGGCGGAAATTGCGGCACTTCGCCATGCCCGATCAATCCGCGTTATCTCTCTGATCTGCGGACAGAACTCGGCGAAGATATGCCGATTGAATGGGACGACATGAAAGGCTTTCTTCGCTTTTTAGAGGAAAAGACGATCAGTACCAATTTCGGTTGTCTTGTCGGGCACGGTACGCTCCGCTGCGCCGTCAAGGGCTATTCACCTGAAAAACTGACCTCAAAGGAAATGGGAAAGCTCAAGGAGCTTGCCGCACAGGCGTTATACGACGGTGCATTTGGGCTGACCTCCGGGTTGATCTACCCGCCCGGTTCGTTTTCCGACAGCAGCGAGATGATTGAAGTACTTGAAGCCGTGCGCGAGTGCGGCGGCTACTATGCAACGCATATGCGCAACGAGAGCTCTCAGTTGATTGAGTCGGTTCGGGAAGCTCTTCAGGTTGCACGTGCGGCGGGAGTGCCGCTGCAGATCTCGCACCACAAATCCTTGTGCAAAAATCTCTGGCGCACGGCGGTCAAGGAAACGACCGCCATGATCGAGCAGGCCCGTGCGGAAGGGCTTGACGTCATGTGCGACCAGTATCCCTATAACGCCTCGTCTACGGGAATCAGTTCAAATCTCCCTGGCTGGGCATTTGAGGGCGGATTTGATGAGTTTCTCACTCGTATCCATACGCCGGATGTGCGTGCACGAATGATCTCACAGGCAGATCAGAGCCACCTTGGACGCTGGCAGGATATTCATGTTGCCTATGTCAAAAGCGAAAAGAATCAGTGGATGCTTGGCCAGAATGTGGTGGAACTCGGAAAAACGCTCGGGAAAACGCCTGCAGATGTAGTCATTGACCTTGTAGAAGAGGAGCGCAACTGCGTCAACGAGGTGGATTTCGGTATGTGTGAAGAAGACATCGAATACATCATGCAAAAGCCTTATGTTGCAATCTGCTCAGACGGGCAGGCGCTTTCTCTGGAGGCGGTGGGGCAACCACATCCACGTCATTTTGGCGCTTTCACACGTGTACTGTCGCATTACAGCCGCGATAGGGGACTTTTCCCATTGGAGACGGCGGTGCAGAAGATGACGAGCCTCCCTGCCTCGCGCATCGGTTTGCAGGATCGTGGGCTGCTGCGTATAGGGATGTGGGCAGATATGGTACAATTTGACCTTGCGGTGCTTGACTCTGCGCCGACCTACAGTGCACCAAAGCAGGCAAGCCCCGGTATAGAGCGGGTTTTCGTCAATGGTGTACTGACGGCGGAAAACGGAAAGCACCTCGGCGTAAGAGCGGGGCATATTCTCCGCTCACATTGACGGTACAAGAGAAAGGAATCAGATACTATGGGGATTTATCATATAGACGGGTTTGACCTCCACTCCAAGTGGTCCTGCGGCGAAAAGGACCTCATCACGGACGTGCCGGGGGTGCTGGTCGGCCATACCACGCTGATCGACCCGGCAAAGAATATCCACACGGGTGTGACCGCCGTTCTCCCGCACGGGGACAATCTGTTCCGCGACAAGGTCATGGCCGCCTGCTCCGTCATCAACGGCTTTGGCAAGAGCATCGGCCTTTTGCAGGTGCAGGAGCTCGGCACGATAGAGACCCCTATCATCCTGACCAACACAATGAGCATCGGTACAGCCTACACGGCACTGTGCAAATACATGCTGGAGCAAAACCCCGACATCGGCGTGACCACCGGCACCGTCAACTGCCTTGTCACCGAATGTAACGACGGCACACTCAACGATATCCGCGGCATGCATGTGCAGGAATCGGACGTCCGCGGCGCCATTGAAGCGGCAGACACGGATTTTGCCGAAGGCTGCGTCGGCAGCGGAAGCGGCATGTGCTGTCTCGGGCTCAAGGGCGGCATCGGCTCCGCCTCGCGTGTGCTGGAGATCGACGGCACAGCGTATACGGTCGGCTCGCTCGTCATGTCAAACTTCGGCGCACCGGGCAACCTTGTGATCGGCGGCCGTCACTACGACACGAACAAAGCCTGTATTTCGAACCCGAGGGACCGCGGCTCGATCATCGTCGTTCTTGCAACAGATATTCCCCTCTCCGAGCGGCAGCTCGGACGCGTGGCCAAGCGCGCTACGATCTCGCTCGGGCGTGTGGGTTCGTTCTGCGGCAACGGCAGCGGCGATATTGCGATCGCCTTTACCACGGCCAACCGCATCCCGCATTACAGCGACCACGATATTCTGCCCTGCCGGATGTTCTACGACGAGAACATTGACAAGGTATTTGAGGCTTCGGTCGAAGCGGTGGAGGAGGCTATCGTCAGCTCACTCTACCACGCCGAGACCACGCACGGCATCCGCGGCAAAACAGCCGTCGGCCTGCGCGAGTTTCTCGCCATTTGATTGTTACCAATCTCTACCATCCTCTTCACCAAGGCGAAAAGGAGGGAGCCTTCCGGCTCACTCCTTTTTGCCTTGTTTTTCTGTTCCGGTCATGCGAAGTCTTGCTCCTCGAGCTTGCGCAGGCCTTCCGCCGTCAGTCGCGTCCCTTGCCGTCCCTTGCCGACTTCGACGAGTCCCTGCTTGCCAAGTGCGGCGAGCAGCTTGCGCAGGTAAACATCGCTTGCCCGGATACCCTGTGCGGAAAGTCCCTGCATAAGCTCCGTGCGTCCAATGCCGTGATTCGGCGCCTGCCGCTGCGCGATCAGCGCAAGCACCTGCAGCTCCACATTCTGCTGTGTGCCTGTGGCAGGGCGTGGTGTGTCTGCGGCCTGGCGGAGTGTGATCTGCTGCGGCAGTTCGCCGAGCGTCTTGTAATAAAGCGCGCAGTTTTCCAGCTCCCGAACATTTCCCGGCCAGTCATAGCGGAGAACCGCGTCCATATCCGCGCCCGTCAGGCGCGCGGCGTCCTTGCCCATAAAGGCACGGAACAGAACGGAGATATCCTCTCTGCGCTCGCGCAGCGGCGGGAGCGTGATGGCAATGGCGTTGAGCCGGTAATAGAGGTCGCCGCGGAAGTGTCCCTCCTGTACAGCCTCGAGTAGATTTCGATTTGTCGCGGCGATGATGCGCACATCAACATCGACGATCTTGTCGCTGCCGACCTTCATGATCTGCCGCTCCTGTAAAACGCGCAGCAGTCCCTGCTGCAAGCGCGGCGAGATGTCGCCGATCTCGTCGAGAAAGATCGTGCCGCGGTTAGCCTGCTCAAAATAGCCAAGCTTTCCCTTTTTGTTCGCGCCGGTAAAGGCGCCCTCTTCGTAGCCGAACAGCTCCGATTCGAGCAGCGACTCCGAGATCGCTGCGCAGTTCACGGCGATGAAGGGCATGTTTTTTCGGCCGGAATAGTTGTGGATCGCCTGTGCCAGCAGCTCCTTGCCCGTGCCGCTCTCACCGCCGATGAGAATGGTGTAGTCCGTCACGGCAGCTTTTTTTGCCATCCGGATGCAGCGGCTCATGCTCTCGGAAACATGCTGAATGTCGCCGAAGACATGCTTTGCGTAAAGCCCCTTCTCCCGCAGGTGCTTATTGAATGACGTTTCGATGCTCTTGAGCACAATCTCGTCCTGCAAAGTGACAAGATATCCGAGCCGTTCCTCTCCTAGAAGGACGGCCGTCTTGTCTACGATAAAGTCCTTTTCTCTCAGCGTGAGTGGATGCTGCGCAATGTCCTGCTCCGTATGAATGAGCTGCAGCAGCGGTGCAGGCAGCTGAACGCCAAGGTGCACAAAGCCTGCGGAGTCCGTCCCGAACAGGACCTGCGCGCGGCGGTTGCAGTAAACGACGCGATCCCCGGCGTCAAGCGCCAGCACCGCAGCTGGTGAATCGTAAACATATTCGTTGAGCATGCGCTCTTTGAGAAAACTGCTGAAATAACTGACCCGGTAATACTGCATGGGCTCGACGATGTTGGAAATGTATTTGATCAGGTTATAGGTCACACGCGCATTGTTCATATCCAGCACATCCATCAGCTGTACCATGGAGTCAAAACCGATCTCACGGTATTCTGTATTGATGACATGCTCGATGTACGGCGGGAGCATCTGCGGCTCATTCGGCGTGATGGCATAGCGCAAGCCGCGGTAGATGCCCTCCCGTTCGCGGCCTTTGTCGTAGGGGATCAGGTTCAGATGCCCGATACCTAGCTCATAGAACATGAGTACCATCTCCTCCGAGCTCTGCATCGTGTCGTTGACCAGCAGCACATCCGTGCCGGTCGGAATGGCGAGGATCGCAGGAAGATACTCCTTTTTGACGCTGCGTGTCATCGTCACCACATTTTTCAGCGAGGCCGTGTGGCGGCGTAGCTTCGGCAGCAGGCTGCTGCTGATTACGAGAAAAGCGTCTGCGGATAAATGATCTTCATCCGTAAGCTCATCCATAAAGCAGTCCTCCACGTCCACGTAATCCTCATAGACCCGTTTGAGGCAGTTGTCGAGCCATGCGATCGCCGCCGTATTCCGCCGGTTCCTGTATACGACACAGATTTTTTTCATCGTGTTTCCCTCCGTTCGGTGGCCGCCCGGCCACGATACTGATACAAAGATTATTATAGCAGACAAAGTATTGCGGCACAACCTTAGCATGCAATGTAACCCGTGTTTTACGCTGCTGTTAGCGCCGGGCGGAATTAGCCATTCCGGGCCGGGCGGAAATCGCCAATTA
>OLSD01003283.1_pt1 | contig 10329 bp, 10 predicted proteins | sample 1672211 | NCBI WGS metagenome assembly OLSD01 (sample SAMEA3136659, study PRJEB25190) | human gut metagenome
TTCCGTGTTCTGATCTTCAACCGGCGCTTCGTGAAGCAGGTAAAGCATGAGCGCGGCGTCAAGTGCTGTTTCCGATTTCTCCCAGAATGGATCATTTGCTTTTGCACCTTTTGGCGTGGTGTTTTTAATGAAATTGTCAATCAGCTTGAACACATCCGCATCCTTTCGGATGTAGCAAAACGGGTTGTAGCAGTCTGATTTTGACGGGTCGATCAGGTCAAAAACGCGCAGAACGTAGCCTTCCTCCAGAAACAGATTTCCGACGGCACGGAGCATTTCGCCCTTTGGATCAGTGACGATAAAACTCGCATTGGCAAGCATGAGGTTTGGTTTTGCGAGGAATCGCGTCTTGCCCGAACCAGAACCGCCGACGATAATTTGCAGAAGATTTCGCCGGTGCAGCTTACCGTTCATGCTCATTTGCAGGTGTTGGGTCAGTATGACGTTTTTGCCTGCATCCTTGTCGCGGTACTTCTTATCCAGCTCACTGACGCTGCCCCACGACGCGGAGCCGTGTTCTTCACCGGGTCTGGTGTTCTTCTGTCCGGTGTAGTAGAACAGGATCGCACCTCCGTAGAGCAACAGGAAAATACCGATAAACTTCATCGTATATGGCGTCCAGTGCAGCGCAAACGGTGTTTTGGTCACTTCGGAGAATTGCGCGGCAAGGTCAAAGATAGTCATTCCGGGCGTGTAGCAGCCTGCCATCAGCACAGCAAGCCAGACGATAGGTACAGTAAACGCCGCCCACACAGGGGCGGCGTTTCGGAATGATTTTTTCTTGTGTGTCACAGGTCACTGTTCAGACAGGCCAGACCTGTCCGCTCGGCATGGTGCTTGCACAGGAGCAGGGTGCCAGCCACGAGCAGCAGCAGAACCGGTGCAGCAAAACAAAACAGCTTTTTTATCATGTTCAGATACCTCTTTTCCAATATCATAAATGCGTCTCACGGTGAGACGCATTTCAGGTCGGGCACACGGCCCTCCCAGCATAGGAGCTGCCCGCGCCAGCGGGCAGCCTTGGTTTGCTCCCCTTGTCTGCCACACTTCCGCTGGGTGGCCGCTGTCAAGGCCCAGCCAGTGCGCACACTGGCTGGCTCTGCGGCCGATGCGTCAGCATCGACCGGCCTTGACTGCGGACAGCCAGCGGAAGATATTCCCCCGGAGGGGAGCAAACCTCTTTAACGTGCGCTGCGGTTCATATTCCGTGACCGGACCTGTGGCGTGATCGCACGTTCAATGCTGCCGCCGATCTTCTGCGCCATGTCCTGAATCTGTCCGAGTGCCTGCCGTCGATCCAGCGGCTCGAAGCCGTCATAAAATGCTGCCAGATTTGATACGTCGGGCGCTTCGCACGGGACACCGAACCGACGACAAATCATGTAGCCGACACTCTGCGCGTCCAGTTCGTAATCCTCCCGCGAATAGTTCTGATTATAGCCTTTGGCATGAAAACGGACGTGGGCGATCTCTGTTGCGATGCCTGCGAACGCTTCTGCATCGTTATATTTCGGATTGACCGCCATTTTCATCTGGTTTGGGTCGTAGAGCGCAGGCATGGGGATACTCTCATCACTCACCAGCGGCACAACACAATAATTCAGGAGCGTTTTGAGGGCTTCCGTCATTTCCTTGCTGTCCGGCTGCAATGCGGTGTGCTTCAGGTCGCGCCCGCTTGTCTGCCGCACGTCGTAAACGTCCGTCAGTACATACCCTTTGCCGAAAGAGGAACGGGTGTAAATTTTCACGCCATTCTTTTCCTCGGTCGGAGATACGCTGCGCATCAGACTTTTCCAGCGGTCTTTTGTTCCGAAAATGGTTGCATCCTGATCCTGCACCATAACGAGCGCAACATTGCCAGCGCTATAACTCGGATTGTCGGCTTGACAATTCAAGTACCGCAAATAAGCGTCCGGGTCGCTGGTGATCTGAACAATACCTGCGTCCTGCATGGCGTTTGTGTTTTCGCGGTCAGCCTGCCGCTGCGCCTGCCAGAGTTCGCTGCTCTGATTCTTTTCATTTACTAAATCTGCTAAATTTAAGATAATACTCACTCCTATTACCTGATATGCTCCAGCTCGCGCTGGGGTTCTGGCCGCGTCCGCTCTGCGACGGCACGCAATGCCGCCAGCCGTCCGCGAACGGGCTGCTTTTCCTCATTGGTCGAAATCGGCCCCTGCGTCAAGCCACTCCTTTGCTTTTGCAAGGATGGTTCTGGTCGGGCAGGGGTCTGCTCTTTTTTTGGCTGCGCGTCCGCCAACTGCTTCGGCTGGTATCCCATCTGTTCTAAAATGTAGTTTGCCTGTGACAGATGATCGATATTGGTCAGAATTTCAAGGTATGGCGCGTCGCCTTTCTTGTCCAAAATGGTTGAAAATAACAAGCCGACCTTTTTAGCGCGCCGTTTGAAATCATCAAAATCCTCCGTGCGCAAGGGTAGAACCTCAATGGGCCGCTGTTCGCTCAAAAGTCGGTTCATATTGACCTTGCCGTAGAGCTTTTTCTGATCCTTTGCCAGTGCATACAAGAGTGCCGCGAGATTCTTTGCGCCCCGCGCAAGTAGTTTAATTGCTTCTTCTGAAATTTGTACGCTCTCTTTCATCACGAGATCAGCAGCTTCGCCGCTTACCTCCATAGGCTGTGCCTCCTTTCTTTTGCCTTGTTTGGCAAATGATTTTCTGTTGATGGTGAAGTGCTTTTCTGCACCTGCCGCAGCATCCGCGGCGCATATTCCACGATTTTTCCGCATAACCGCAGTTCCCGACGCAGCGGCCTGAGCTGCGCGGTCAACGCATCAATGTCCGCGTTAAGCGGCTCAGACGGCTGCTCCCGGCGTAGCGCATATAATTCTTTGCGCCGGTCTACGATTATCTGCATCTCATTTGACAACGCATCAGACAGCATTTCTAACTCTGGCTTTGTATCTATGTGATACTTCTGCAAAAGGAAGAATTGGTGCCGGTATTGCTTTGCACGGCGTATCTCTGCCCGCGTTTCAAACGGAACTTTTTGCGGGCGTTTCTTTCGCGGTGACAGCAGATACAGATAGTATAGGTATAGCGCCCGGAAACTGCCGCGTTTGACGGGTGGATAGCGGCGCGGCTGCTTGCGGATGGTATAGCGTTTGGATTCACTTTGTTCCGGCGGAATGGCAGCGGTTACGCCGCGCTGCATGCGCAATCGCCGCATAAGGTCGGCTTCTGTGTATCCATCTCCAAGGCTGTCCAGACGAACAAACCGCTGCCCGCCCGGTGGACGGACGGCGGTATGCTTGACATTCGGGCCGCGCTTGACAGAATAGCCCTGCCGACGTAAGGTTTCCAGAAACATATCATAGGTCAGGCTTCCGGCCAGCGCTGCGTCAATATCACGGCGGATAAGGTCACGGATTGTACCGCTGCCGCGCTTTTCTGCGTTCCATGCAGCGTAGGAAGCGCCTTTCCCATCCGGTTCAATCACGGAGTATCCGCGCTCCCGGCTGACCGCATTGGAAATGCCGCGCAGATCGTGGAAATAGCTTTTGAAATCACTCCGGTACTTTTTGCCGTCCATGAATGAAACGGAATTGAAAACAATGTGACAATGCAGATGGTCACGGTCGGTGTGCGTACAGACAACGGCTTCGTATTTGTCTCCTAACAGTCGCCGTGCGAACTCTACGCCCGCTTCGTGTGCCTGTTCCGGCGTGACCTCGCCGGGAGCGTAGGAGTGAATGATATGATAACCGAGAATCCCGCCGTGCTTATCCCAGCACCGTTTGGTTTCCTGCATTTGCAAAAAAGACTTATCCAGCATACAGTTGATTGCCGTCTGGAAGCCCGCTTTGACAGGATCACAGATATAATCCACGGCGTTTCCCAAATCCGTTTTGCCGTCATTTTGAACGTAATCCAGGCAGCGATCCAGCCGGGAATGAATGACGATAATCTTATCGTATGCCATTATATCGACTCCCGCACCAGTTCCCACGCTTCTCGCGCAAAGCGTGCGGCATCATGGATTTGTGCCTGTGTGACATAGCCCTTGCCGTTCGCCCAGTGCGCAAGCTGGTTGATGTTCGTGCCGATGCCAGACAGCACACGCAAAAGCTCCGCATAGCAGTCCGGCGGGCGCGGTTTGACGGTTTCGCCCAGAATACACTTGCGGATCATGGCGCTGGCAGACAGACCGCTGCTCTGGCAGAGCTGCATGAGCTGCCGATATTCCGCGTCGTTCAGCCATACGCCAGTGAAATGTGATCGACTGCGCAAAAAATCCCTCCTGTCCAGTTGAAATGCGTCTCACCATGAGACGTATTTCCGGCGCATCGTCATATAGAAATGCGTCTCACCGTGAGACGCAAAACGCGGGGGTCTTAGGGGTTCACCCCTAACAAGGGTCGTTTAACAAACGACATACTTGCTAAATCAGCACCGCAAGCGGTGCTGATTCCGTTACCGCTGCATGGTAACAGATTTTGTCCGTCGAGGGCGCTTATCCTGTTTTTCCATCTGGTGCTCCAGCGATAAAAGGCGCTGCAATTCCGCTTCACATTCCGGTACATATCGAATATCGTGTGTGTTTTCCTCCAGCCGCAATACGCGGTGAATGAATGTTTCATGGCTGCTTTCGCAAAAATACTCGTCCTTATCGCGGTATTGCACCTTTGCAATGGGCAGCGCAGATTTGACCACACGCTGTACCTGTTTGGCATAGTCCAGATGAATGATCTTCCCCACCAGCTTGCCGTCTCGAACGCCATCCACCACAACGCGATATGCTTTGATGCCGTTCGGCTGGTCTGCGTAAAACGTCCACGTTTTGTATGCGCGGCTGTCCTGCAAATACGTCTCGCGCTCCGGCACACACCATGTTCCACACGGACGGCTCATCCAGAGAAAAGAACGATGCTCCAAACTGGATTCCTGCGCACTGTTCCAGAGAATTTCTTTGTCAACGTCAAAATCTTCTTTGTAGGCAATGGTGTTCCGCTGGACAATCTTTTCTAAAAAATTGAGGATGTCCGGTTGGTAGTCTTTTTCGTTTTCCATGCTTAGCGTTCTCTCCTTTGTGGTATATGGGATATGCAAATAATCCAGCACGTCGCCGCAGCCGAGTTTGTGGATGCAGAAATCGTATTGCTTTGGATGCGTGACCTCCATGCACTGAAACCGGTTCGGCTCTTTTTCGAGATGTGCGCCAAACATACAAAACATACAACCGCTGCGCTTTACGCCGGTCGTTGTCAGCTTTCCGGCTTCCTCGACGATCTTACCGTAGACAGACGCATACGAGATACCCGTCATTTTGAGGTAGGCCAAAACATCCTGCTCTGTCCAGAATGACATCGGCTGGGAAGTTGGGTCGCGTTTGAGATACGCATTGCAGCCGGTTTTCAAATAGCTGCTCTGGCGGCGAACGCTTTCACTTGCCATCGTGCCAAGGATCATATATAGATGATGTTCTCTGGCGTACTTATGTAAGGGGCGCTCTTTCATTACAGCGCAACACCTGTCTGATATGAGAAATGGCGCATCCAGAAGAAAACGCCATTTTTCATATCGCTCGTTGTATTTTGAAGGTGTGCCGTCTGCGTTCAGGCCATTCAGGTGTCGGATCGCCCACGGACTGCCTTGCCGCGCGTAATAGATGCGTCTGGCAACATCTTTAGAGATGATAGGATAGCCATACGTCGTCAAAACCTTTGAAAACGGCATTTCCGGTCGCAGCCACGCCACATTCGGAACGGCCTTTACAAACTCACGGATTTCTGGGTACTCTAAGCCGGTGTCTACAAACACAGCCGGAACGTCCGGAAATGCCCGCCGCACCAAATCCAGAAGCACGGTAGAATCCTTTCCGCCCGAAAAGGAAACGGCAATCTTGCCGCCATAGTGGTGATACCATTCCAGAATTTTAGCTTGTGTCACACGAATTTTGCGTTCCAGCGGCCACGCCTGCATGATGCTTAAATCCTGCCGGGTGTAAACGGGCATACGTCATGCACCTCCCGCTATCGCTCCAGCGTGGCAGACACGGTACGCTGCCTGGAAACTGCTAATGACGGACATTGCTTTTCGATGGCGTCAATCAGATCGGCGGCGCAGGAACGGATGGTATCGAGTGATGCTTTCAGCTCATTCAGTTCCTTGCCCTTGCTCCACCCGGCGACGTAGCCGAAAGAATAATCCGACGTATCAATCCCAAAATGCTGGCAAACGACATACGCCACACTTTCGGCTTCAACCTCGCGCGTGTGCTGGTCTTTGTACGGCGGTTCGTTTTTCTTGCGCCGGTGGAGTGTGGCGTGGCTGATCTCATGGAGCATGGTTTTGACCGTCTGCTTCTGGCTCATGCCAGGGCGGACGAGAATTTCCTCCGTGACATGATTGAAGCAGCCCTTGGCCGCGCTGGGCGGCGCGGCATATAAAATGGGAACCGGCGAAACGCTTGTGATCGCGTTCGCCAGTTCCTCAAACCGGTCAATATTTCCACTCAACTCCGATACACCAATGCTGGGAAGCTCCTTGCCCTCGGTCTGTGAAATGTCAAAGACGGTGACAATACGGAATCGCATGAGCTGCACCAGTGTCCGCTCCCGGAGCGGTTTGCCTGCTGCATCAAGCACAGGCTTACCATTCTTGTCCAACTTGTCCTGCTCGATGAACCGCCGATACGGGCACGGAGCGAGAATTTTCAGGCCGCTTTCATGTGCCTTTACATTGCGCCCAAACTCTTTCTTCCATGTGTGAAACCCGGCCACACAGGATGCAGCCGGGTTTTGCATGAGAATGAGCATGACGTTGCCGAAACTGTATGTGTGAAATTTTGACATGGCAGACAGATATTCCGCGTAGCGCCCACTGGTAAAAATCTCGCTGACACCCTGTTCCAGTTTTTCGGTCAGTTCTTTGAGCCGTTCGTCCGGTGTTGCACCGGTCAGTTCAAACCCCATTTCAACGCTCCTGCGACGGTGGTTTGCGCTGCTTTTCGGGGTTCAAAACCTTCTGCTTCGGCTCGACCTTCAATGTGACTGGTTCATTTCCGCAAAAGCCTACCAGAATCTCAGCCTTATGGAATTTCTTCTTGAAGCGTTCCATCTGGTCGGGAGGGAGCGAACAAAAGCTGTCCTCCGTCAAACCGCACACGAAAAAAGGACCCACCAGACCACCATAGCCGCCCTCGACGCTGCGGTTGAAATCCATGTTCAAAAGCAACCCCTCGTCATTTGCGACAATGCCGATTGGCTCCTCATACGGATAAATAACCGTAATCAGGCCGCCTACGATCTCCTGCATGGCATGAAGCTCATGCGGAATCGTCTTTTCGTATGGCGCATAGCCCGGCTCGACGACAAGCACGGTCATTTGCTCTGTGACTTTTTCTTCATCCATACAGTTATTCTCCGCCCCATTCCAGCACGAATACGACGGACAGGACCTCCTGCTCAGTGATTGCTTTGGAAACGGCGCTGACAACAGCATCATAAGAGAGCGTCATCCGGCTGTTCTCCGCAATTTCCCACGGAGCGGACAGTGCAAATGTTTCCGCATTGCCGTTTTTTGTAGTCTGTGCGCCGTTAATCTTAAAGCCGAGAAGCTGGGCATCAACCTTTTCGTGTGCCATATCGGTCGTGTAGGGAACGAGCTGCCAACCGTTTTTGGTGGAAATCGAAACGCTGGATACAACGACCTCGCCAGTAGAGCCGTTGATAATCTCTGCTGTGCCGGCATGAACCTCGCCGCTTTCGTCAACGATAAGCGGCAATGTAACCGGCACGGTCACGGAAAACACCTCGGTAATCTCCCAATGGGCGTAATAAGTTGTTTCACCGTCCGTCGTATAGATGGTGTTGGAATCAACCTCTGTACCGCCGTCTTTCTCCGTAAACCAGCCTAAAAATTCTGCATTTTTGCGTTCCGGGTCCTTGGGCAGCAGCAGCTTTTCCCCGTAAGTCTGCTCGGTCGTTTCGCTCTGACCGATGCCCAAATCCCATGTTACGGTGTACTTGTTGGCCGCGAACTGCGCGTAAAATGTCGTGCTGCTGGTGATCGTGACCGTACTGTAAAGGCTGCCGCCCGTCTTGGCCGTAAACCAACCCTTGAAAGTGTAGCCGGTCTTGACGGGAACGCTGCCCGGCGCGGTCGGCTTGCTGTTCAGCTTCACGGTTTCGGAAAAGCTGGCCTTGCCGTCGATGGTGCCGCCGTTGCTGCCTGCGTCCCATGTGACGGTCAAGGAAACAGTTGCGCCGCAATCGTCGCACTTGCCGTCACCGTTCGCGTCAGTGTGGTCAGCGTATTCATAGCCAGAATCGCCGCAGGCCGAGCACGTCTTGGTGCGCTTATGCTGCGTTTCGCTGTCCGACACCCACGAACCATAGGAATAGCTGTGATTGGCGTAGTCATAGGTCGATGCGCCGCAGCCGGAACAAGTCTTGCTTCTGCGGTGCTGGGTATCGCTGTACTTGCTCCACGAACCGGTAGAATAGCTATGATTACCGTAATCCGTAGTGCTGTATCCGCAGGTGCGGCAGGATGCCGTTCGGCTATGCTGGCTGTCCGAATAATTGCTCCACGCCCCATAGCTCATACTGTGGCTGGCATATTCGTAATCCGAATCGCCGCAGTTCCGGCAATAGGCTTCGCGCCGGTGCTGCGAGGCTGAATACTGCTCCCAGCTTCCATAAGAATAGCTGTGACCGGTTGCGTAGATGGTTTCGCGCTTGCTCTGGCCGCAATCGCAGCTATATTCCCGGTAGCCGTTTCGCGTGCAAGTGGCATCATTTTCATAGTCCAAAACCCATGTATGGCTTCCGCAATCCGGGCAAGTCCAAGAACCATACGAGCCGGAACCGTGGTCTTTATACACATAAGTCCCCAAATTCTGAACATAATGGCACTTGTAGCACTCATAATACTCCTGATGCCCTCTGGATGTATGCGTCGTGGAAACGTAGGTCCCCTGCAAAGAATACTGCTTACAGCTTGGGCAGGTGCCGACAATGCCGGTGGACGCGCGAGACACAGCCTTCGCGGGCGCTTTCATAATACCGGAATCAGCAACAGTGGATGCAGCACCGTCGGCGTTCGAATACACGCCGTACAAATCGTAAAAATACCGGTTGCTGCGGTTGGAAGCCGCCCAATCATAGGTGTAGAACGGCACGGTCGATTCCGGGTAGCCAATGATATACGCAATATAAAGTGTGTCGCCGGAATCGGCTTCGCGCCAGAAAGCGTCCTCACCAATGCTTTTCAGAACGGTCTCGCCGTAATACATTGTGATTGTACTCAGCTTGGAACAGCCATAAAATGCGTGCTTGCCAATGACCGGGGCGAGCGGCAGCTCGGCGGTGGTCAGGTTGACGCAGCCCTCGAACCAGTATGCCAGATCTGGGATGGTCAGCGTTTCCACGTCCTCAAACCAGACCTCGGTGATCTGGTCGCGGACAGCCGCCCACGGCTGATCGTCCACACTGGTAAAGACCGGCGCTTCGCCGCTGCCGGAGATGGTCAGCCAGCCCTTTTCATCCAGCGACCAGCGAATGCCGCTGTTCTGGATCGTGCCGGAGGTGGCGGCTTCGCTGGAAACCACGGGTTCTTCGTCAGGCGCGCTGTCATAGATCGTGTGTTCGTCCGCTTCGGCGGCAAACACTGAAATGCTCAAAGACAGCAGCATACAGAGGACAAGCAGAAGTGCTGTGATTTTTCTGAATTTCATAGCTTAACCCTCCATGACGGCGGCAATCGTGAAAATCACAGTTGCCGCATTGACGTTGGTCACGGCTTCACTCGCAGAAACCTTTGCTTTGTAGCGAATTGCCAGAGACTTCTCAGCGTTGATAGACGGAAACGCACCGTCCACAAGCGTCAGGCTGCCCGCGCCCTTGGTCGAGCAGCCGTTGATGGACAGTGCGATGCTGTTCTTGCTTGCCGTAAAATCGTCAAAATTGCCGATTTCAAACGTGCCCGCCTGAACATCTACCTTGGTCACACGAATTGCGCCGGTTTTGCCGGTGTTGGAGATTGCGGCATTGTTAGCGCAGACCACATAGCCGTCAACGAGAGAAACCGGCAGCGCAGCGGGAACTGTACACGAAATTGGCGCGACGGTGTTGACCACGGTGAGCGTCACCGGCACACGGGCCTCGGTTGTTTCCGCTGCCGACGCACCCGTAGCCAGTGATAGGATCATTGTCAGTGCCAACAGTAAAGTGATAAGTTTCTTTTTGCTCATCACTGCACCTCCTTGGGCCACAAATACGCTGTGTGCAAAACGAGTTCGGTTCGCATGGAGCCGATCTGCTTGCCGTCGCGGAATGCTGTGATCGTGACCGTGCAATCTACGTTG
>OLSD01003288.1_pt1 | contig 10307 bp, 9 predicted proteins | sample 1672211 | NCBI WGS metagenome assembly OLSD01 (sample SAMEA3136659, study PRJEB25190) | human gut metagenome
CCGCAGCCGTCGGAGCGGTGCTTAAGCCGCAAGGCGGGAATTGTGCGGTGTTGCCCTAATTCTAAAATTGCTGTTCTATGGTTAGCATAGCATCTTATGCGGGCGGGTGCAAGGGGTGGGGGAAGGTGTGAGGATTTTTGAAAATCCTGTTTGGATTTTCAAAAGACGGCATGGGATGTGGCTGATATAATAAAGACAACGAAGCGGGAAGGCGCAGACAAAAGGATGCCGACCCCAAGAGAAGAAAAAAACACAGAATAAAAGGAGAAAAACACCATGAAAAAGCTGATCTCTCTGGTCACGGCGGGCATGCTGGCAATGAGCCTGGCAGCCTGTGGTTCAAGCGGTTCCGGCAGCGCAGCTGCTGGCGGCAGTTCTGCTTCGTCAGAGCCGACCACCGTTACGGTCTACTGCATGTCTTTCAATAACATCCCGGAAGACAGTGAAGTGACCCGCGTTGAGAACCTGATGAATGATTACCTGGCAAAGACCTACCCGGACGATAACATCGCCATTGACATCAAGCTGTTTGGACCGGCAGAGTACACCCAGAAAGTTCAGCTGGCCATGCAGAGCGGCGATAAGATCGATGCATTCTTTGAGCGCGCGCTGGCAAACGACGTGGCTTCCGACATGCTGGCTCCGATGAACGACCTGCTGGAAAAATACGGTCAGGAAGTGACCGCCAAGCTAAAAGAGGATTTTGACGAAAACCCGTACACCGCTACCACCATTAACGGCACGATTTACGCGGTGCCTGCTAACAAGGGCATGGCCCTGAACGGCAACCTGATCTGGGATGATGACATTGCCCAGGCCGCCGGTGTGGATATGAGCACGGTGAACAGTATTGAAGATCTGGAAGCAGTATTTGAACAGGTCCACGCATATGACCCCAACATCGTCTGCTATGCACCCAATAATCAGGGCGACACCAGCCTGATCCGTCCCATCCTGCGCTCCGAAGAAAAAATTGACTGCCTGAATGACACCGACTATTACGCCGGTGTTAGCATGAACGGTGATTCCACCGTGACCAACCTGTATGCATCCGATGCCTTTATGGAAAAGTGCAAACTGATGCGGGAATGGAACCAGAAGGGTTACCTGCAGGCAGATGCCGCAACTACTACCAGCACCGCTCCTGAGCTCTTCAGCGCGGGCCGCTGCTTCTCCACCATTGACTCTTACGGCGGCGATTCTGCCGGTGCAGTGCTGAGCCTGTCCTCCGGTCACAACCTGAAGAGCAAAATTCTGTACAATTTCTACTTTGATTCCGCTTCCGTTTACGTTGACTTTGGCATTGCCAGCACCAGCAAGGTGCCTGAAGCAGCCATGAAGATGATTAACCGCCTGTGGACGGATGAATACCTCATCAATACCTTCCTGTATGGCGAAGAGGGCGTTGACTATGTAAAGCCTGACGCTGACCACTGGGCATACCCCGATGGAAAGGATGCTACTACCGTTGGTTACACCGCAGCACTCTGCACCGGCGTTATCGGCTCCGAGAGTTTGCAGTACCAGCCGGTTGGCACAGATATTGCCGATATCCAGCTGAAGCTGAAGCACAACAAGGAATCTGAGCGCAGCCCGTTCTTTGGCTTTATGTTTGACGCTTCCGGCGTTACCACTGAGATGAGCGCCATTGCCAATGTTTACAACCAGTATGTTCCGGGCCTGATCTGTGGTACGGTCGATCCCGAAACCACCATGCCGGAATTCCTGAATGCACTGGATGCAGCCGGTATCAACACCGTAATCCAGGCAAAGCAGGAACAGCTTGATGCATGGATCGCCGCCCAGAAGTAAACAAAACCTTATGCGGGCCCTGCGCAAGCAGGGCCCAATTTTATCAGACAATCCACACTATGTTTTACCGGAAAGGATGGTCCCCATGGCGACACAGGCTGTAAAACCAACAGCAGCAAAGAAAAAGCGCGCGCTGCGCCAGAACACAAAGCCGTTGTTGCTGATCGCACTGCCCGGCATTTTGTATCTGCTCATCAATAACTATCTACCCATGATCGGCATTTTTCTTGCGTTCAAGGATTACAGCTATATCAAAGGCCCGTTCAAGAGCAACTGGTGCGGTTTTAAGAACTTTGAGTTTTTGTTCCGTTCGGATGCCGCATTCACAATGATCCGCAATACTTTGGCATACAACGTTGTGTTCATTATTACCACCACGGTGCTTGCCATTACGCTGGCCATTATGATGAATGAGCTGAACAAGCTGACAATCTCCAAGTTTTTTCAGGGTAGCCTGCTCTTGCCCAACCTGGTTTCCATGGTTATTGTTTCTTACCTGGTTTACGCTTTCCTGAACCCGGAAAGCGGTTTGCTGAACAATACCCTGGAACTGCTGCACCTGCCCACTGTCAACTGGTACTCGGAACCTAAATATTGGCCGATGATTCTGGTTGTCGTCAACGCCTGGAAAAACGCCGGTTACGCTTCTATTGTGTACATTGGCAGCATTGCCGGTATTGACCCCAGTTTGTATGAAGCAGCCCGTATTGACGGTGCAGGCAAGTGGAAGCAGATTGTGCGTGTTACGTTGCCGCAGCTCAAATCCACGATTATCCTGATGACGCTGCTGAGCGTAGGCCGCATTTTTGCTTCGGACTTTGGCCTGTTCTATCAGGTGCCTATGGATTCTGGCGCACTGTACAATGTGACCCAGACCGTAGATACCTATGTGTACCGCGCATTGATTAAAAACGGCGATGTGGGCATGTCGGCCGCAGCCAGCCTGATTCAGTCCATTGTCGGCTTTGTGACCGTTGTAACCGCAAACTGGTTGGTCAAAAAAGCAGACAGCGACAGTGCACTGTTCTGATAGGAGGACAAACAAATGGGAAGCAAACTTTATACCCGCGGCGAACGCATTTTCAAATGGGTATCGCTTGTGCTGCTGCTTGTGATCTGCGTGGCAACGCTGGCCCCCTTTGTGCTGATTCTGGCAAGCTCCCTGACGGATGAAACCACGTTGATTACCTATGGCTACAGCTTCTGGCCCCAAAAGTTCAGCATGGACAGTTACCTGTACATGTGGAACCAGCGCAAACAGATTGGTCGCTCCTATTTGACCTCCCTGGGCATTACGGCGGTGGGTACCGTGGTTAGTCTGTTATTTACCACCATGCTGGCTTATCCCATGTCCCGCAAGGATTTCAAGTACAGCAATCAGCTTTCGTTCTTTGTGTTCTTTACCATGCTGTTCAATGGCGGTATTGTTTCCAGCTACATTATGTGGACCCAGTTTTTTCACATCAAGAACACCTACTTTGCCCTGCTGCTGCCCAACCTGCTGATGAACGCCATGAACATCATGCTGGTACGCAACTACTACAAAAACAGCATCCCCTTTGAGCTGGTCGAAGCTGCCGAGATCGACGGAGCCAGTGAGCTGAAAACCTTCTGGAAAATCATGGTGCCGCTGAGCGTACCGGTCAATGTGACGGTTGGCCTGTTCACCGGCCTGGCTTACTGGAATGACTGGATCAATGCCCTTTACTATGTGGATGATCCGGTATATTACGGTATTCAGAACTTTTTGGTGCGCATGATGAACAACATCCAGTTCCTTTCCAGTGGCAACGCTGCGGCGATGGTGGGCAGCGGCATGGCTTCCCTGCCCAGCACCGGTATCCGTATGGCGCTGGCTGTTGTAGGCGTACTGCCCATTGTGGTCATCTACCCGTTCCTGCAAAAGTACCTGACCAAGGGCGTTATTATGGGCGCAGTCAAAGGCTAAAGGAGACAAAATCATGAAAATTCAGGAAGTAATTGATCGTGTCCTGACGGATTCCACCGGCGAAACTCGTATTGCCCCTACCTGCGACCAGCTGATGACCGGCGACCCCCAGCAGGAAGTTAAGGGAATTGCCGTTACATTTATGGCAACGGTAGAGGTGATCCGCGAAGCTGCTGCCAAAGGTGTGAACTTTATCATTACGCACGAACCCACCTGGTTCACCGGCCGCGATGTACCGGACTGGTGTGCGGAAGATTCGACCTACCTTGCCAAACGCCGCCTGATCGATGAGACGGGTATGACGATCTGGCGTTACCATGACCATATGCACGCCGCGGCAGGGGACCGCATTTATTGGGGCGTAGCGGACAAGCTGGGCTGGAACCAATACCTGGTGCCCGGCCAGAAAGCCCCTTGGCTGTACGAAATCCCCCAAACCACGCTGGTAGACCTGGCCGCAGACTTAAAGCGCAAGCTGGATATGACCACCCTGCAAACCATAGGTGATCCGGAAATGCCGGTAAACAAAGTGTTGATTTTGGTGGGCGGCGGCAGCCTGGGCCTTGGCGTGGAAGAGATGCCGATGCAGGCCATGGAGCAAACCCACGCCGATGTGATGCTGTGTGGGGATGTGACAGAATGGACCACCTGTGCGTACATCCGGGATGCCATGCAGCTGGGGCAGAACAAGGCCATGATCAAACTTGGCCATGAGCGCAGCGAGGAAGCCGGAATGGAATATATGGCAACCTGGCTGCCGGATCTGATTGATCACTGCTGCCCGGTAATCTTTATTGATGCAAAAGAACCGTTTGTTTATCTGTAAAAGGGGGCTGGACTGGAATGGCGATTTTCCATGCGGAGTTTTTTTCCAAATGTTTGATGCGGCTGGTGGATGTGGACATCTGCCTGCCGATTGAGGATCTGGTGGAACCCCAGCCGCAGGAGGGACCGTTCCCCACGTTGTACCTGCTGCACGGCTATACAGGCCGCAGCGAGGACTGGCTGCACGGCAGCTGTATTGCCGAGCTTTCCCGCCAGTACGGCATTGCCGTGGTAATGCCCAGTGGGGAAAACAGCTTTTATGAGGATGATACCGAAGCTGGATTTTTATACAGTACCTTTGTTGGTCAGGAACTGGTGGAGCTGACCCGTGCCGTGTTCCCGCTGTGCCGGGATAGGGAGCACACCTGGATGGCTGGGCTTTCGATGGGAGGGTTCGGTACCTTGCTGAACGCCTGCAAGTTCAGTGAAACGTTCAGCGCTGCGGCGTGTTTTTCCTCCGCTTTTATCATTCAGGACATTGCAGGAATGAAGCCGGGTGCTGTGATCCCCAGTGGGGTGGGCAACTATGGCTATTACCGCCGTGTGTTCGGTGACCTGGATGCCTTGGCAGGCGGTCCGCGAGACCCGCTATATTGGGCCCAAAAGGCCAAACAGACGGGCACATTGCCCCGGCTGTACCTTGCCTGTGGAACGGAGGATTCGCTTTTCCCCAATAACACTGTTATGCGCAAGGAACTGGAAGGACTTGGTGCGGATGTGACCTGGTTCCAGGGGCCGGGCGCACATAGCTGGCAGTTCTGGGACCAGGAAATCAAAAAGGCAGTGCCCTGGATGTTGAACGCTGAAAAACAGGAGGTTGACGATGAAACGCAGAGAGTTTGAGCGCACCACCCCCGAAGGAGTGGGGCTACGCAGCGAAGATATTGAATGGCTGCTGGACGAGCTGGAAAGCGGCTTTACTGAGATGCATGGCCTGATGATCATGCGGCATGGCAAAGTATGTGCCGAAGGGTGGTGGGCCCCTTATGGCCCCGGTGTGCGGCACGGGCTGCAATCCTTAAGCAAGACCTATGCGGCCACAGCGGTTGGCATTGCCTGCACCGAAGGGCTGTTGCACCTTGATGATAAAGTGATTGATATTTTCCCAGATGAAGCGCCAGAAAAACCCAGCGAGAACCTGAAAAAAATGACGGTACGGGATGTGCTCTGCATGGGCTGCGGTATGGATACCATGTCCCCGGCGGATGAACACTGGATCCGCAGCTTTTTGGCAACGCCTGTGCTGCATGAACCGGGCACGACTTACATGTATAACTCCATGGGTTCTACGCTGCTGGGGGCTATGGTTCGCAAAGTGACAGGGCTGGGTCTGCAGGATTATCTGACCCCGCGCCTGTTTGATAAAATTGGCATTGATGCCGCTAACCTGCGCTGGATGACGATGCCGGATGGCATGGAAGTGGGCGGCGGTGGCCTGTTTGCTACTACTGAGGATAACCTGCGCCTGATGAAGCTGTATGCCGATGACGGTATGTGGAACGGAGAACGCATTCTTTCGGAGGATTACGCGCATAAAGCAGTCAGCTTACAAAATGAATCGGCCACGGAGGCTATCGGCAACCCTGAAGCGAGCGATAACTTTTTGGGGTACGGGTTCCAGATATGGCTGTGCCAGCCTAAAGGTGTTTACCGTGCAGACGGTGCCATGGGGCAGTTCAGTGTGGTGATTCCCGACTTGGATATGCAGATATCTTTGAATGAGACCGCTACCGGCGCCCACTGGGCACAAAAAACACTGGATACATTGTGGGCCTACCTGGACCGCGTAAAAGCAGTGCAGCATGTGGAAGAAAACCCTGAGCAAGCGGCCCGCTTGGCAACGCGGATGCGTCATTTGGCAATCGCGGCACCGGTATTTGCCCCGTTTAGCCCATTGCGTAGTGCCATAAATGGCAAGATGTTTGCTGTAACCAAGGGGCGTCTGCGCCTTTGGAATGAGGGCATGGGCAGCCTGAGCGGTGCGGCCGGAGAACAGGCGATCGAAACCGCAGAATTTACTTTTGCGGATGACCATGCGGTGCTGTATTTTACACAGGGTGGGACCCAAAAGCAGCTGATCATTGGTACTGATGGCACCCGCCGCCAGAACATTCTGCCGCTGCAGAGCAGCCCCACCAGCCGGGTAGAACTAGCCGGTTGGTGGGAGCAGAAAAATACGTTCGCCGTGGCAGCGCGCTGGGTGGAAACCTGTTTTGAAGTGACGGTGCATTTTGCGTTTGACCGTACAGGTGTGGCCATTACCCACGAAAACACTGTGGGCGGCTTTGACGCCATGCGGCCAGAAGAAACCGCCGCCCGCGCAGAATTTTTGCCGCAGACATAAAAGGAAAAAACGACCATGACAGAACAAAGCAAACAGGTGTGTAGCTTGTTGCAGGCTGCGCAAAAGGACTGGAACCCCCCAACGCTGCCCCAAAAGGCAGCAGATATGCCTCAGGGTGATATGCCCGGCGATGCAGTACATATCAGTGAAGCACACCGCACCAAGGCGAATGCAATTTTCCCGCTGCTGCTGCCGCAGCTGGCAGAGATCTGTGCTCGCAACCCCTATGGCCGTGCAGTGATTACCGTGTGCGGTGGGTCTGGTTCCGGTAAAACAGGTGCGGCGGCATTGCTGGGCTATTATTTTAAGCAGATCGGTATCGGCAGTTATGTACTCAGTGGGGATAACTATCCCCGCCGTTATCCGGCGCTGAACGATGCCGAGCGGCTGCGGATTTTCCGTCAGGGAGGCATGCACGGCCTGACAAGTGGGGCACTGCTGAACCCGGATGTGTGGCAGCAACTGCACACCTGGCAAATCGAACAGCGGGATGCAGATCCCACTTTGTGCGCTGATGTACCTTGGCTGGCTGTGTACCAGGCCGAGGGGCGCAAAGCACTGGCTGGATATCTGGGGACCCCCAGCGAGCAGGACTTTGACGAACTGGGGCAGACCCTGGCTCGGTTTAAAAATGGTATAGATGCCATCTGGCTCAAGCGCATGGGGCGCGATGAAGCCGCTCTGTGGTATGATAAAGTGGATTTCAGCCAGGTGAAAGTCTTGATTGCGGAATGGACCCATGGCAACAGTGATTTTTACTGCGGAGTGGACTTGCCGGTGTTTTTGTACAGCACCCCGCAAGAAACTATGACCTACCGGGTCAGCCGTGCGAGGGATGGTGCAGCTGACAGCCCGTTTGTTACTATGGTGCTGCAAATTGAGCAGCGGCTGCTGGAATCTCAGGCGTACAAGGCAAAAATTATCCTTTCACGCGAGGGTAAAGTGTTGAGCTGGTCGGAATACTGCAAACTGGCTGTGAGCTGAACAGATTGGAGGAATCCGGAAATGAAACTTGATATTTCCCCCATGCTGAATGCCTACCCGGACAGTATGGGCGGCACCCTGCATGACATTGTGCAACTGCTGGCCCGGCCGGAATTTGAGAATGTGTTCGGTTCGTTCTACATCTTGCCCAGTGTGTTCAACACCGATCTGGACCGTGGTTTTTCAGTTATTGACTATACCCTGAACCGGGAACTTGCTGGCCCGCAGGATATGGAGGGGCTAAAGGCGCTGGGGTTAAAGCTTAAATTGGATTTTATCCTGAACCATGCTTCGGTGCTTTCGCCACAGTTCCAGGACCTGTTAAAAAACGGAAAAAACTCTGTCTACCGAGACTTTTTTATTAACTGGAATGATTTCTGGCAAGGGTGTGGCTCCATGACGGAGCAAGGATATATCCAACCGGAAGCAAAATACCTGGAAAAAATGTTCTTCCGCAAGCCGGGTCTACCCATCCTGATGGCACGCATGCCAGACGGCACCGAGGAGCCGTATTGGAATACATTCTACCAGCAGGTGGATTATCTGCGCCCCACGGTGCAGCAACTGATGCAGATTTCCGGCTTACAGTATTCAGCTGCTGTGCGGTTGCATTCAATGCTGACTGCAGCATTGAATGCGGGCCAAAAGCCGGATGAAATCAACTTTGGTAAATATGCAGCCTGCAAATCTGTTGTGATCAATTGGCTGGAGGAACACCGTGAATACCTGGGGCAGATGGACTTGAACATAAAAAGCCCCATAGTGTGGGAGTTCTACCGCAATACCCTGCAGACATTGGCTGGATATGGAGCATCCATTGTGCGGCTGGATGCCTTTGCCTATGCCCCCAAGGAACCGGGAGAGAAAAACTTTTTGAACGACCCGGCTACTTGGGAGCTGCTGGACAAAGTAAAGGTACTGGCGGACGAATATGGTTTGCAGCTGCTGCCGGAAATTCATGCATCTTACAGCGAAAAAATTTACCAGACAGTGGCAGATAAAGGCTACATGACCTATGATTTCTTCCTGCCGGGGCTGGTGTTGGATGCCATTGAAAATAAGGATGGCAGTTACCTGGCCGCTTGGGCTGATGAATTGCGCGATCATCAGATCCACACCGTAAATATGCTGGGCTGCCATGATGGCATTCCGCTGCTGGATTTGAAAGGACTGCTGCCGGAGGAGCGCATTCAGAGCCTGATCGGAACTATTGTAGCGCGCGGCGGTATGGTGAAAGATCTGCACGGACAGAAAAATATTTACTACCAGGTCAACGCTACTTATTACAGCGCCCTTGGTGCTGATGATGACAAGATGCTGCTGGCCCGTGCGATTCAACTCTTCATGCCCGGCAAACCACAGGTGTGGTATCTTGATCTGTTTGCTGGAAAGAACGATGTGGAGGCCGTGCGCCATGCCGGTGCGGGCGGCCACAAGGAGATTAACCGAACCAACCTGAATGCGGAACAGATCAACACAGCATTGCAGCGTGATGTAGTCCAGCGCCAGCTGGATCTACTGCGTCTGCGCAAAACGCACCCGGCATTCCACTCGGATGCTGAGATCACGACTACGTGGAGTGCACCGGTGCTGAGCATCTGCTGGAAACATGGTGCGGATATGATTGCGTTGAGGGCAGATTTGGTAAAGGATAAGTTTGAAATTCAATAAATTAGGGGGTATCTGAAAAGTCAAAAATATCGTCTATTTCTACAAACGCAGCGGAATTTTGCGTTAAAAAGCCTTGGAATCCACAAAGGATTCCTGCGGCTCTTTGCCTTAAATTCTGCTTGTGTTTGCGAAATATCCGTCATTTTCTTTGTTTTCAAATACACCTTAGAAAACATATAGAATAAAAAATAACTGCTATGCGAGAATTTTAGGCCTGCATGGCAGTTGTTGCTTCAATAGGTTCCCGGGAATAATAACGTTTCTTCTGCTGTGTAGGATGCACTGGGATGTATGATGCAAAAGCAGACGTGCCATCGGTACAGACTGTAAAGAAGTGGGAAGTCTGATACTGAAAATCGATTCTCTCCCAGCCGATAAAGGAGCAACGTTCTCCATAGAAGAAATTAGCCTTATAAGCCGTACATTCCCGGATCTGACCTTCGATGGATTCTTCGCGCTGGTTGTCACTGGAATAGCGGGCATAGATCACAGCGGTCATGGCAGACACCCCACTTTACACATCATTAAACGGCGAACGGTTCTTTCAAAATGTAGTTTCGTATAATAATTTTACAACGGTTTGCAATGGGAAAATCAGCGAACAGCATTTCATTCTTTTCGTAAATCAGATACCCACCGACCTATGGTTTTCGCCATAAGCTGGTGGGCATCTGTTGTTCTGGTTTATAATTCACTGATGGTTGCAGTAATGGGCTGCATGAG
>OLSD01003299.1_pt1 | contig 10282 bp, 9 predicted proteins | sample 1672211 | NCBI WGS metagenome assembly OLSD01 (sample SAMEA3136659, study PRJEB25190) | human gut metagenome
ATCTCCAAGAGACGATAGGCGTTTTCCTCGTCCTCTCCCTCTAGGTCGATCTCCAGCTCCACCCCAAAGTAGCGGGGGCCAGTGCCGTAGAAGAGAGGACTGGGTTTGTAGCTGTACTCATGAATGACCTGTGCAGGGCGGAGATCATCATAGCAATCCTCGCAGAAGCAGCCGTCACGTCCAGAGATGGTATAAGCGTCCGAGTACGGGATGACCTCATCACAGTTCTCACAGATGGTGTAGTAGTCCTCGAAGCATCTGGGGCAGATGTACTCAGAGCCATAGGGCGTGGCCTGATCTCGATAGACTCGTTCTCCACACTCCCGGCAGAGAGTGGTGAGCGTGTCCAGGCAGGTGGGACAGAAACACTGATCGTCCCAATAGGTGCAGGCGGCTTCAGCGTGTTCTTCGCCGCAGATGTCACAGATGAAAGTTTCTTCGTTCATGTTCTTTTTTCCTCCTAATCAAAATGAGACCGTCCCATAGAGCTGTGTCTATGGGACGGCCTTGTGTCGTGGGTGTGTCGGTCCTGTGTTGTCGATGTGTGCGTCAGGTTTGTGCCTTGAAGTAGAGCTCAACCAGACGGAACTGGTCATAGTAGCGCTTCAGCTGTTCGTCGGTAAGATCAGCAAAGTCCTCACTGTCCAGTGGAGCACCACAGAGGAAGAAGGGGCCGGAGATAATGTCGTAGATGGTTCCCGCTTCATCTCGCAAGGCACGGTTCAGAGGCAGCCCTTTCAACTTGCCCTCCTCGTTACAGACAAGAGCAACAGGATCGTCGAAGGGGTAGAGAACCTGGATGTAACCTCCCACCAGGTGCTGCATGGCAGAAAGGGTCTGAGGGATCTCGGTGGGACGAGGGGGTTTCCCGGGTTCGATGAGTAAGATGTTCATGGTAGTTGTTTCTCCTATCAATTAAGATAGCCACCTAGTACAGGTATACTGCATCAGGTGGCTTCTTGGATATAGTATGTAATTGAAATCTCACAGAATCCGGAAAAGGCTTCCCTGGGAGGTGCGCCTCCCAGGGAATGTGTTCCTATATGCGGCAAAACTTGTGTTGAGTGTGTATCGAGTGTTATTGGTTTGGTGTGTTCCAGAGGAATCTGGTTCGTTCGTTTGTAAAGTCAATGACTGCTTGCTTTGGGACCCTCCAGATACGTCCGTTCCGAAGGGCTTTTAGCTGGCCGGTATGCAGCAGCTTGTAGACAGCATTGTGTCCCATCTTCAGCAGTTCACAGGTTTCATCTACTGTCAGGTAGTCATCCCAGTTATCCAACATGGCAGTGTTCCTTTCCGCACATCTGGTTTTCCTCAAAGGCTTTCCGATACTTACAGTTCTCACAAGAGTTTCGGGGCGGCTGTGGGAATCTGGTTCGTTTTGCATTGGGAGCAGACAGAAGGCCGAAGAGATTGAGCTGGTTGATGATCCCGCTTTCTGTCCGCCCAAACATAATCGCAATATCGGAGATCCCATAGCCAGCTTGATGGTAAGCAGCTACAGACTCTCGCTCTTCATCACTCCAGTAGTCTCCCGCTCGTTCTGGGATTTTTGTTCCATTTCGATAGCACTGTAACAGCGCTCTAGTATTCTGTGGCAGTTGGTCCATATCGGATCTCTCCTCTCTACTGATTTACTGTTATGTTACGTTCTGTAAAACCAAACCGCCTGATTTTTCGCTAGTTCCCCTATCTTTTTTGTAAGGAGGGGGACCACGGGACCGCTGCCTACGTCAGCAGTCCTTCCCCCTCCTTACGATCCTTCCCCTTGTAGCGAAAACATGATAATTGAAATAAGCCCTTTTCATCGGAGCGGGACTGACCAAAGAAATGACAAAAATAAAGCATACGGCGTGAGATGGGGGTTCGGGGGAAGGCCGCATGGGAGGTCCATGAAATGGAGCTCCCATGCCCGCAAAGCCTTCCCCTGAGTAGAAGTAGGGTACCGTCAATCTCTTCTATTTGGATTGTATATCATAGTTGTGAGATCCCATGCATAGGGAATCCCGGCAGGAGGTGAAAAAAGACATGCCTTGGAGAATCCTTGGGGCAACCATTGCCTTTGCTCTATTACAGATCATCCGTGAGGAGTGATCGGAAAGAAGGGTAAAAAAAGAGGGCGGCTTCGTATTGTAACGAGGCCGCCTTCCAGCATAGCTTTATTTTTTATTAGGAGCAGGGGAAACTGTTTGTGTCGGTGTCTTGTAGAGAGGGAAAAAACTTTTTATATGTTCTTCTATCCTCTATCCCATTCTCCCTTCCTATCCCTATCTCTCGCGCTGAGAGAAGGTACTATACAAGGGGAGATAGACACAGGGAGGAGAATCAAGCGGAAAATAGCAGAAAAAAGGTTTTCACCCTCCACACAGAAACATCGACACAGCTTTGTGGATGGGTCTGCCCCGGAGGTCTAGGTCAGAACGAAACGAGTTGATCCGAAAATTTCCGGGTTTCGATTTCCAGAGTTGAGATTTCGGTATTTTGACGAACTCACTGCTCTTTATATTCTGGGTGGGACAGAAGGGCTTTTAGAACGTTTTTGTAATAACGCCTCTCTTCATCAGAACCCTTAAGTATTTCGGCTACTAGCTGATATAGCTCAGGATCTCTATTAAAACCACGGACCAAGTTACAATCATAATAGATTTCCTTTCCAGCCGAAAAGTAAATCGGGTTCCTAACAGCAGGGGCACCTGGCTGTCCCGGTTCAGCCACACATCTTGGATCATCGGTAAATCCTAAAAGGTATTGCGTAGTACATTTAAGTACTTTTGCAAATTCCTTAGCGGCGTCAACATCAATGTTTTTGACTCCCGTTGCGTTTTCAATTTGACTGATCCTTGACTTGGAGATATGTGTTAGCTCTGCTAGTTGTTCTAATGTAAACTTTGGCCATTGCTCCGTTTTCCAAATGCCGTCTTTATATACATATACCTTAACTTTTCCTTCACGTGTCTTTTTAAGACGCTCACCATATTGTTTTGGCGTAAAGGGAATCGTCACGTCATCTGGAACCTGTAAGTTTAATAATTCTTCTTTGCTTGGGGAAGTACTTGCTTTTTGCTTATCCATCAATTCCATTCCTTTCTTGCTGTCCAGTTTTGAATTTCCACGAAAAACAGTCTGGCTTCTTTGTCAATGGAAATCCAACGGCACTGGTGATACTATATTTTCTGCCGGGGCGCCACGGCGAGATTAAAAAATAGGGAGGAAGTTAGCAATGAATAACTTCAAAGTTCTTGAACACAATAGACCCCGGCAATGGTTCGTCCCTCGTGAGGATCGTGACACACCCATCAAGGCTGAGCAGCTTAGAGAAATTCAGCCGAATCAGTCAGACCCAGCCCAAAACATTCGCTATCCTATTATATTCCCTGATGGAAAGGGTGGCTACCTATCGCAGGAAGAAGGACAGCGACGCGCGGAGATTAAGCTGAAAGAGGAGGCTGCTCAGCTTCAGGCTGCCGAAGAGGATATGAAGAAAGAGCAGGCCTTGACTGGGAGGACAGCTATTGAAACAGAAGCGCCTACCCAGAAGCAGGAGCTTCGCTATGCTATCGTGTTCCCTGACGGAAAAGGCGGGCACCTGTCACAGGAAGAGGGACAGCGACGCGCGGAGATCATGCTGAAAGAGGAGGCTGCTCGGCTTCAGGCTGCTGAAAAGGCCATAAAAAAAGAAGAGGAGCAAAAACCGCTTGTCCCCTGCGCTTCGTCACCCCAAAATGAACAGACGAACGAAAGCTACTCTTTAAAGGAGATCATCGACACAGCTTCTCAATCGCTAGAAGAGATGGAAACTTCTGACAGGAATGTTATCCTCCGGGAAATGTATCCTGTAGCCTCTCCATCAAATTATTCACAAACACAAGGCTGGATGTTGCAACAACCACCGTTCTCGCAGGTTCCAGCCGTACCTGTACCATCGCAGAATCAACCAACATTCTCTGTAAACACAGGGAAAGCTATTGGAAAGGTCAATGCTCACAGTATTACAACTATGCTGTTGCAAGGAGAACAACACCAGCTGAATATACGCATCATCAATGAGATGGCGTATGTCTACGATGGCATTTGTTACAAGGTGCTCTCTGTTCGTATGATGCAACGGCTCCTATACCTCTACTGCCGTCCATTCGTAGCAGCAATTGGGGACAGTTCCATCATCAAAAAGATCTACGATCTTATCATGATCTATCCGGACATCTGCCACAAGCAAGAGCCAGACAGTGCAAGCTATTTCCTAGCTTTTGATAATGGAATTTTAGATGTCCGCTCTATGCGACTTCAACCCCATTCGCCTGAAATATTCGTCACATCGCGTGTCATCGGAAACTTCTGCCCAGAGCAGTCGTTGGCCTGTCCTGTCTTTGACCAGTTTCTATACACCGTTTCTGGTGGGGATTCTGTATTGACCCAGAGAATCTGGGAAGCGATCGGATACATTCTAACACCTGACTACAGAGGCAAGTGTTTCTTCATCCTACAGGGTGTCCCAGACAGTGGAAAAAGCCTCTTAGGGGCGTTGATCGCATCCTTCTTCGAGGATGAGGACGTTACTGCCCTGGACATAGATGCCTTTGGTGAACGATTCGGTCCTTCTGACCTAGTCGATAAGCATCTATGCCTGTCGATGGACCTGTCTGCCGGACTTTGGGATTCCCGCTCGGCAGGTATGATAAAGAGCTTGACAGGAGGAGACATGCTGACTGTCGACATCAAGTATCAGCCGCGAGCTAAGTTCCGCAACAAGGCTAAGATCCTCTTTGCTACTAACCATGCTGTCGGCACAAAAGAGGATGACTCGGCTTTGCTCCGTCGGGTTGTGTGTATTCCTTTCCGGTATTCCGTCCCACGGGAAGCCCAAGATCAAGAACTGCTTGCAAAACTGAAGCAGGAGCGGGACGCTATTCTCACCCGGGCACTGATCGCCTACGGGACACTACGGAGTAAGAAATACATCTTCTCTGGCGATGGCGTCTATCACCTGAACGACGTTGTCAACGGCGGAAGATTTGGAGGCGTTGCTCCAGCACTGTCTTTGGACGAAGCTATTCTGGGTTTTGCCCACAGACACTGCCGTTCTGTAGCAACGGAAGAGGCATTCATGGCGGATCTCTTCGGCGCCTTCCAAAAAGAAAACCCAGCCATGAAAACCATCCAGATTCAAACATTTTCTGCCAAGCTCCACAAGGTCCTGGACGACATGTTTCCCAGCCAATTGGAGTTCAAATCCAAACGCAGAGAAGCAGGAACAAACCCGATCAGCTGTGTCATCGGCCTTCAGCTGATCCTGTGACTTCGATGGTAGCACAGCCTAGCCAAAAAGTCAACACCCCCCGGCGTTACTGCCGGGGGCTGTTGCGTTGCCTATTGCGCTTTGACTTTTAGCTTTAGAAAGATCACAGAAGCACAGGAGATAATCTGAACGAGGGGGCCGGGGCTATGTGGGTAAGAAAAAGCCCCAGGCCGGTGTGGTGTCGGCCTAGGTGATATAACGAAATTATAATTTAATAAGTGTCGTCATGTTTATATTGTCATTTAAGATTTTTGTAGCAACAGCATTTTGTAAAACATAATCATTACTTGTTAAATGTATAATGTCTTCGGGTTTAATTTTACCTTCATACAAATCACAGATGACTGATTGGTAGTATTTAAGAATATCATATATAATGGGGTCTTCGCTCTTTGCATTTATAAAATTTTCACCCGGTTTTATAGCGGAATTATCTTTTCGATTTCGTTTGGTATTATCACAATATTTCTTAACAATATCATCAAAATCATCTTCAAGGCCGAAATAAACTAAAGGCACTTCATAACGATATGTGTTCAGATCATGTAGAATATAGCCAATTCCATTCGTGCTGACCTTGAGTTGCAGCCCTGCTGGGATTCCAGAATTCCAGTCTCTAGCGCTAGGCATCATGGCCTGATTTCCCTTGTTATCAATCCAGATAATATCTCTTTGAGAGTCACTAGGATTATATTTATGAGGATGATTCTTTTTGGTCGAAGCGAGCCCTGTTCCAACAGCGTGAAATTTCTCAGCAGTACGTTTGTTTATTGCGGACATCATTCCTTTTCGTAACCATCGTTTATTAGTTTCTATATCCTCTGCACATCGGCGAACCATGAGTGCTTCCGCCATTCTCCCTAACAATCTCATACTTCCACGATTATCTTCTGTTATCAAGACGGAAAAGATAAGTTCATTATCTTCAAAACGTATTATATTTAGATCGTCGATTAAAATTTCACCTAATTCATATCCATATGGGCTCATAATAGTATGATTACCTTTTAATCTCTGGGAGGATTGTATTTGCCCATCCCCTTTATAAAAATTAGCCTGAAGTTTATTGAGCATCATATAATTCATTCCTCTGCTGGATATAATACCCCTCTGAGCATAAAACTCAGAGGAGCGTAAAAACATTGTTACGCATCCGAACTTTCTATGAGTGTAACCGCTCTCTTGTAAATATTAACACCGATCTTGCTCTCCACTAGACCACACAAGACACCAACTGCTATTTGCAGTTCAGGCTGAGACATAATACCCACAGTTGAAACAGTGCCTATCCCCAAACTAATCAGCTGTGTGTTGAGTAACAGGATAAAAACTGCCGAACAAGCACCTATGTACAAGAGCCTGATCCAGGGACTCATCATATCCTCTTCAAGAACACTAAGCTCCTCAAAACTGATTGTAAATTTTCTTGCTCCAAAAGAAAGCCAGGTACCAACAGATGACCCAGCAACAGCTAAGAAGTACGCGCCGAACTCGGAGATACCATTTATAAGAAGCACATAGTAGATTGTAATTGACACAATTGAAATGATTAGCGCTCGAATGCCTAGCGTTTTCATGTAGTCATTCTTGATACGTTGCCCTTCAATCATGACCATTTCATTCCTCAGTTTCGCTAGGGATTTCATGGCCAGCTCAGGTTGTGCTGTTTTCCCGACTAGGCCAACTTGAGCTAGACTTAAGAGTTTATTGAAATACTTTCGTTTGATTTCTGATGATGTGTTGTGCAACGATTTTAGAACATTATTGGTGTTTTCGACTTCTGTATATAGAGCTTGCTGATCCTCTGGGATGTGTTTCTTTCCACGTTTTTTATGGACTGCGCAGACGATGTCAAACTCTTCCTCTTTATTTTTATAAACGATAAAAAAACCACGCATCTTTACTTAAGGAAGCTTTCGCCCACAAGTAGGACATTCAGAACCAGCCTTTTTAAGGGAAAAGTTGGTAAACTTCATAATGCTTGGAAGGCTCTTTTGGATTTCTAGAAGTTCTTTCAGCAATAGCTCGTCTTCGTTCGATTTCTCAGATTTTTCCTTCAGATTTTTAACGAATTGGTTAAAGTTTGGATACATATTAAACCTTCCTTGTATTCAAAGCTTTTGACCGCAGGTTGGACATGTTTTAGGTGAGAGACGGACACTTTCATCAAGTGTAGTAATTTTAAGCTCATCCAGCAATTTTTCATCATCCAGGCTATTTATCATCAAATTTCCACCAGATTCTAGGTACTCTTTCAACTTTTGAAGTTCCGTCTTTTTCACATTCATAAGAACTACCTCCTAATGTTAATGGGGCAAAGCCCCCAGGGATCACTCCCCAGGGGCCTTGCATTTTACGGGGAATCTTCCTGAATCAGATTCAGGGAAGATTACTGCTTAACCCACTGAGTGCCGTTAGACACATAGGTAGCAGCAGGGATGTTTGCGCCGCTAATAACTGCAGTAGAAGTAGCGGTAAAGAACTTCGTGGAGACTGCAGAAGTCTTGTCAGAAGATGCGGCGTTCAGAACCAACTTGGCACCGTTTGCACCGGAAATATTGTCCAGAGCAGCAACGGTCTGAGCTGCATTAACAATCAGAGTCTGACCAGCCTTCAGCTGTACACCAGCATCAGGCAGAGTACCAGTCACAACAACGGTACCGTTATCACCAGCTGCCTTCAGAGCGGTGTTGATTTCCTCAGCAGTGGTACCTTCGGTGACAACTTCGCTCTTACCAGTCCACTTGTTGTTCTTGACGTCGATAACCAGCAGGTCGATCTCGTCATCAGCAGCATCATAGACATAGATGGCGTTGTAGTAATAGTTGCCATTGCTATCCTTCTGGGCTTCGTTAATAGCGGTGCCAGGCACGCCTTCCTTCTTATCGGTGTCAACATTCAGGATGGTAACATCGTCAGCCAGGTCATAACCCTTACCGTTGATCTTAACCTGCTTGCCGTTGCTATACTGGATAGCACCGAAGTCAGAGACCTTCTCAACGTTCTTCACAACACCTTCACCATCCCAATCGAAGGAGATAACGGTGTTCTTGGCGGCGTTGGTAGAAGTAACTTTCTCAGTAACCTCGATGGACTTCTCGGAGGAGCCATCCCAGATGGAGTAGGTCACAAAGTCAGTACCAGCAGCAATATCGGAAGTAACATAAGCATACTTGGTAGTAGTGTTAGGAGTGACTGCATTAGTGCCAGTAACATATGCAACATCCAGATACCCAAGGCCAGAATTATTCTTCAGGCCAACACCAGCAGTGCCAAAGTCGGTCTTCCAATCGTTCAGCTGCTTACCGGTGATAACCTTATAAACAACATCGTTGTTAGAAGCGCTCTTCTTGGAAGCGACAAACACAACAGCGCTATCATTCACCTTGGTGCCAGCAACGGTCTTATCCTTCTTATTCCAAGCAGCACCGTTGACATCATAGGTAGAAGTGTTGCTGGTTACACCAACAACAGAATCATAGCTTGCCTTAGCCTTGTCATCATTCTTAGTGTCGGTATAATCTTTACCGATCAGGAACAAATTATAATGATCGTCGTCCTTTTCATAAGCGACCAGAGAACCAGCCTGGATATTCTCCATCCGGTTGCTATCCTTCTCGATTTCGCCCATGTAGTCGGTGATCTCGGTACCATCGGTCAGCATCAGACGAGTCTGAACATAACCATCAAAGTTGGTGTTGGAGGAAACGCCGGTCACCAGAGCAACCTTCGTTGCGCCACCGCTGACTTTTTCTGCATAGTAGACATAACCATCCACAGCAGCAAACTTATAGGTGGTGTCGACAGCAATCTTGTTGTTGTTGTCATCCTTCAGGCCAGACAGCAAAGTGTACCAAGTGCCGCCGACCTTCATGTCGGTAGTAGCATTGGTGGAATCAGTCTTGATCTGCTCAGTCTTGCCTTCGGTGGTGGTCAGCTTGGTGACCTCATACTTACCATCGAAGTTGTATGCCTTACCAATTACGGAGACATAGTCATCCTTAGCCAGATCACCGGAGATGACGCAGTCACTCTTCTTGATGTTACCCAAAGCGGGAGCGCCGTTCAGGTTCTTCAGAGTGATGTTGTCAGAGCCAACATAGGTGATTTCATAGACATCGACAGGAACAACGATAGCGAGATCGATCTTATCATTACCGTCGTTGGAGATGAACTTCACTTTAGTGGCAGAATTTGCACCAGTGAACACTGTCGTGAAATCATCAGAAGCAGCACCGTAAACGTTGGTGTCAGTAGTCTTAGCGGCATTTTCCAGGTCGTACTCAGTACCATCAACCTTTACCTTGGTAGCGTTAGCAGCAACAGCGTCAACGTCGCCCATAGTAGCAGTGATAACGGTGTTCTCATCAGCAACAGGGAACACACCATAGACCGTCTTATCCTTGGTGTCATACATGACCTTGACGTACTGGCCCAGCAGATCAGTAAAGTCTTTCTTGCACTTCAGAGCCTGATTGTGGAAATTGCTGTCGCTCACATCAGTGCCATCCACATACTTTACATCGACAACCAGCTTGTCAGAACCGGTGCCAGTAGCATTCATGGCATTGTACTTGCCGGAAGCCTTCAAAGTACCTTCATAAATGACAGCCTCATACTTATCGCGCAGCAGGGTCAGCTTCTGGCTAAGATTGTCAATGCCAACCTTATCCTGCACGGTAATCTGGGAAGTCAGCTGACCCTTGGAGTCGGTGACCAGAGTGGTCTTGTACTCGACTTCGTAAGCGTTCAGCGCGTTCCACACCATACGAGCGGCGTTGTCACGGGTCAGAGCAGCGTTGGTGTCCATAGCTTCCAGGCCCTCATACAGGCCCTTCTGAGCAGCACGGACATTGACGTTGGTAGCCCAGGCGTTGCCAGTGAAGCCCTCGTTCTCGGACTTATAGCCCAGGGAAACGAGCAGCATCTTGGCCAGCTGGACGCCGGTCACGTTGCCGTTGGGGGCGAACTTGCCGCCGCCGACGC
>OLSD01003300.1_pt1 | contig 10281 bp, 11 predicted proteins | sample 1672211 | NCBI WGS metagenome assembly OLSD01 (sample SAMEA3136659, study PRJEB25190) | human gut metagenome
GATAAAGACGGGAATATTATTATGGAACAGATGAATAATGAGATAACAGAGCATAAATGTACCGGTCATGCAGAGACACAGCTGGTAGAACGTGCATCCCACGCTTACAGCAAAGAATTTCTCTGGGACTGCACACTTTACACAACGGCAGAGCCTTGTGCCATGTGTTCCGGTGCCATTTACTGGGGCAACATCGGCCATGTTGTGTATGCTATGACAGAGAAGGATCTGCTCTCCCTGACAGGTGCCGATCCTCAGAACCCGACCTTCGATCTGCCTTGCCGCGACGTCTTCGCCAAAGGTCAGAAGGCCATTGAAGTCACAGGGCCTTTCCCTGAACTGGCCCCTGCCGCTGCCAAAGTTCACGAAGGTTACTGGAATAAATAAGCATCCTGCTGCACCGCACTCTCTTTGATCCCGGAAAGCGGTTTGGCATGCAGCATGTGAATAAATAGAGGAAGAGATATGAATACGAATAGCAGAAATTTGACTTTATTGACAGATTTATATGAATTGACCATGATGCAGGGCTACTTTAAAACTCACTCCAAAGAACATGTTGTCTTTGATGTTTTTTATCGCCAGAATCCGTGCGGCGGTGCCTATGCCATTGCCTGCGGTCTTGACCAGGCTATTGATTACATCAAAGACCTGCATTTTGAACAGGAAGATATTGACTATCTGAGAAGCACCGGCTTTTTCCAGGAAGATTTCCTTGATTATCTGAAAAACTTTCGGTTTACAGGTGATATTTATGCCATTCCCGAAGGAACAATCATTTTCCCGAAGGAACCGCTGGTCAAAGTCATCGCGCCAATCATGGAAGCCCAGCTTGTTGAGACCGCTCTGCTGAACATCATCAATCACCAGAGCCTGATCGCCACCAAGGCCGCCCGTGTCGTTCAGGAAGCTGGCGGCGGAGTCATGGAGTTCGGTCTTCGCCGTGCCCAGGGTCCGGATGCCGGTATCTACGGTGCAAGAGCTGCTGTGATCGGCGGCTGCGTGGGAACTTCCAACGTGCTGACCGGAAAGATGTTCGGTGTCCCGGTCAAAGGTACACACGCACACAGCTGGATCATGAGCTTTCCGGATGAATATACCGCGTTCAAAACCTATGCAAATCTGTATCCGAATGCCTGCCTGCTTCTGGTAGATACCTATGACGTTCTGGACTCCGGTGTGCCAAACGCCATCCGTGTCTTCAAAGAAATGAAAGAAAAAGACCCTAACTTCCATGGATACGGTATCCGTATCGACAGCGGTGACCTGGCTTATCTGTCAAAGAAAGCTTACGAGATGCTGGAAGCTGCAGGATTCGGCGATGCGATCATCTCCGCTTCCAGTGACCTGGATGAATACCTGATCGACAGCCTGAAAGCCCAGGGCGCCACAATCAATTCCTGGGGTGTCGGCACGAACCTGATCACCTCCAAAGACTGTCCGGCATTCGGCGGTGTCTATAAACTGGCAGCCATCAAAGATAAGGACGATGAAGATTTCGTACCGAAGATCAAACTTTCTGAAAACACAGAAAAAATCACAAACCCGGGAAATAAGACCATTTACCGTATCTATGACAAAGCAACCGGCAAGATCCGTGCCGATCTGATCTGTATGGTTAACGAAACCTTTGATGAAAGTAAAGATATGATCATCTTTGATCCGATTGAAACCTGGAAAAAAACCAAGATCAAAGGCGGCACTTACACCCTGCGTGAACTTCTCGTTCCGGTATTCCAGAAAGGTCTGTGTGTCTACACTTCTCCTTCTGTTATGGAGATGCAGGCAATCTGCAAAAAAGAGCAGGAAACCCTGTGGCCGGAGACACGCCGTCTTGTAAATCCACAAAAAGTATATGTGGATCTGTCCGACAAGCTGTATAAAGTAAAATCCCAGCTGCTGGAAGAGATGAGTATGAAAGCACTGGATCTGCAGTAAACAACTCCTGTATAGCCAACGCCCCCACCTGTACAGTGGGGGCGTTAATTACTGCGTGAAAACCACATCAAAGACCGTTCCGCCGGACGAGCCGGACTGAACGGTGATACTGCCGTCATGTACCCGCACGATTTCACGAACCAGAGCCAGTCCCAGTCCTACTCCGCCAAGCTCCCGGCTTCTGGATTTGTCTACACGAAAGAATGGTTCAAACACCCGTTCCTTCAGTTCATCCGGAATTCCGCTTCCGGTATCTTCTACGGACAGACAGATATTTTTTCCCTTCCGATATGCGGTTACAGTAACCTGTCCACCGAAATGATTGTATTTGATCCCATTCTCAACAAGATTGTATACCATCCGGTAAATCAAAATATCACTTCCGATCATAGTGATATCTTTACAGTTCCCAACCAGTTTTATTTCCTTTTCCTGGGCGAGCGGTTCCAGATCCACCAATACCTCATCGACAAGATCCGCAACGGCAATAGTTTCATCCCGTCCTACCGTTTGGAGTTCACTCATATCGAGCAGTGTCTTGACCATTTTGCTGAGCCGGCCGTTTTGTTCCGTAACCATCTTTATCGTCTGTAAGGTGTCACCATCGCTGCCGGGATGTGGAGCGGAGTTATATACATCGAGCTGTACCTGCATAACAGATAAAGGAGTTCGAAGCTCATGTGCTGCATTTGCCGTAAATTGTCTCTGTATTTCAAAAGCATCCGCGAGACGTTCCAGCATCTTGTTATACGAAATACGAAGCTGGTTCAGTTCTTTCACTTTGTTTTCTTCAATTCGCGAATCTGCCAGATTTTGCGCCTGTACTTCCTCGATCTTCTCAGAAAATTCACGAATGGGTCTGAGTGCATGACCACTGATAAAATAAGTCGCCACACCGCCAAGAAGTGCCAATACGGCAGAAAGGATCAAACTGTTTTTCTTGTAGTCAGCTTTATTGTTGTACACCTGAACAGAGAAATCCTTTGCAAACTCATCCCACTTGTCCTCCGGAATGCTGATATATATCTGATCCGAATCATCTGTGTCGCCATCCCCGACACGCTCTCCGACATCATCTCCCCGGGCATCCACAGTCTCCTGCAGAGAATCGATATAATAAATCCCGTTTTTATAGACAAGCAGCGTCAGACAACCACAGACCAACGCAATATACAGGGTAATGATACAGGTAAGTCTCCACTGCAACGATATTTTTTTCATCGATCGGACTCCTCTCTTATTTGATAGCCTTCACCCACTTTGTTCAGAATCGGATCATATCCAAGTACAGCCCTGAGCTTACGTCTGAGCGAAGACATATGTACGCGGATGGATCCGCTGAAGCTGTCCACAGATGCATCCCAGACATGCTCGATCAACTCTTCCTGACTTACCGGTCTTCCAAGGTGAAGAAGCAGATATTCCAAGATTCCGTTTTCTTTTCTTGTGAGGGAAACCAGGGTTCCTTTTGCATAGGCCTCTCGTTTGATGGTATCGAATCTTATCCCGCCGCTTTCCAGGCAGACATCCTTCTGCACAAATTTTCTTCTTGTAAGACTGCGAATCCGTGCTTCCAGCTCCTGCAGATGGAATGGCTTTTCCATATAATCATTTGCCCCGGCATCAAGTCCTTCCACTTTATCTGCGATCTGCCCTCTTGCAGACAGGATCAGAACCTTCGTCTCCTCATTTTCCTTCCGGAGTTCTTTCAGAAGATCCATCCCATCCATGCCGGGCAGATTGAGATCCAGAACGATCAGATCATAATTCTCTGCCAGGATGCATTCCAGAGCCTCCGCCCCATCGTAACAGGTATCCACCTCATACCCGGCAGCGTACAGACTTCTGGCAACCGTGTCACACATTTGTTTCTCATCTTCAACGATTAATAATCTCAAAATTTCTTCACCCGCCCATTTCTTAACAATTATTTTACAACAGTTATTGTATAATATCGAAGTCAGCTGGTCAATCAATACAACAAACAAAAGGAGCAACCATATTTTGAAGTGCAAACAAATATCTCAAATTGTTCTGGTCATCACAGGCATAGCGATGACGAGCTACGGTGCGGTCAGAGGGGAAGCGGCTGCAGTGCTTGGAAAAGCAATTAAATTATGTCTGGAGTGTGTCGGAATTGGATAAGAAAAAGAACTTACGATCAAAGAAAATAGCCGGAATACGTGGATGGATACAGGCAGCGGCCACACTGCTTACCAATATTCATATTCCCAATTTCTTTCAGGGTAAAATATATCAGGGCAAGGCGAAAACGGTATGCGTCCCCGGGTTAAACTGTTATTCCTGTCCTGCTGCCACGGGAGCGTGTCCCATCGGAGCCTTTCAGGCGGTTGTCGGATCATCCAGATTCAAGTTTTCCTACTACATAACCGGGTTTCTGATTCTACTCGGAGTGACACTGGGAAGATTTATCTGTGGCTTTTTGTGTCCCTTTGGATGGTTTCAGGATCTGCTTCACAAAATTCCCGGAAAGAAATTTTCCACAGCCAGGCTGAAGCCTCTGCGGTATCTGAAATACATCATCCTTGTAGTTTTCGTGATCCTTCTGCCGATGCTTGCAACAAACTCGATTGGAATGGGAGATCCCTTCTTCTGCAAGTATATTTGTCCGCAGGGTGTTCTTGAAGGGGCGATACCACTTTCCATCGGAAATGCCGCAATACGGTCTGCACTGGGAAAACTGTTTTCATTCAAATTCTGTATTCTGATTGCGGTCATCGTACTCAGCATTATGTTTTACAGGCCCTTCTGCAAATGGATCTGTCCTCTTGGCGCGATCTATTCCTTATTTAACAGAGTCAGTCTTTTGAATATAAAGATCGAAGACAGCAAATGTGTCGGATGTAACCAGTGTACCCGGGCATGTAAAATGGATATTGATGTGTGCCGGACACCGAATCATCCGGAATGTATCCGGTGCGGAGCCTGTATCAGAGCCTGCCCGAAAGATGCGATTCACTACCAGTTCATGGGAAAACCCTGTCAGAAAAAGGACAGCAGCAACCAGTGATTAGCAAGTTTATACTATTTATTAAGGAGACATGATTTATGAAAAACAAAAAAATATTTATTCCTGTTTTTACACTCAGCGTAGCATTATTACTTACAGCATGCAGCGGAAAAGAAGCTGCAGACACAACAAAAACACAGACAACCCAGACGGAATCCGGTACAGAATCTGTTACAGAATCCGGTACAGAAACTACAGAAGCTTCCGGCACGAAGCTGGATGATTTATATCAGCAGGAAAACCAGATTTTTGCAGACCATGAGGAGGTATGGAACAAAGTATTTGGCATGATGAATAAAAGCACGGCTGATCCAAGTGGAAATTATGCAGATTATCTGGCAGACACCGTTGACTCCAACAAAGACTCTTTTTCAGAGGACGAGCTGAAAACACTGACAGATGATATTGAAACGATACGAAAAATCGAGGAACAGATCGCAGAGCTGGAAAACGACACAACAACATCTGAGGATACCGATGCCGAAAATAATTCCGAAGATGCATCTCCATTCCGGGATTTCTCCGGTCAGGATTATGACGGCAACACAGTTGACGAAAGTCTGTTTTCCAACAATGCAGTGACCGTCGTTAACTTCTGGTTTACCGGCTGCAAACCCTGTGTCGCAGAGCTGTCTAAGCTGAACGAATTAAACGATGCAATCAAATCCATGGGAGGCGAGGTTGTAGGCATCAACACAGAAACCTTTGATGCAAATAAAGATGCGATAAAAGAAGCGGCATCGGTTCTCGAAAGCCAGGGTGCGAAGTACCGCAATCTGTCCATCGACTCTGATTCCGCAGCAGGAAAATATGCCTCCGATATCATGGCATTTCCTACCACAATCTTGGTTGATCGAAATGGAAATATTGTGGGAGAACCGATGCTCGGCGGAATCGACAATCAGGACAACTACGATACACTGATGAAGCAGATCCAGTCTGTGATTGATGCTGACAGCGCAAAATAATACGGAATCCTCCCACAGCAGATACTGCGCCTTTTAGAGACTAAAATAAAAGCTGAAGCCCCATGGCGATTATCCACATGTATGCACACGTTTTCGGAATCATCAGTAATCCTACCTTTGGTTTTGTTTTACTGAATAAAGTTACCGGAAGATAGCAGCCAAAGGAAATGATGATGGCTGCAACCATTCTTGTCATATGGTAGCCATAGGTGTTTCCGGACATAGCATACAGGATGATGATCCCGATACCGGTCACTGCAAAGACAGCGTTTCGGATGACAGATAACTTCAGATTCCCCTCATCGGAACACCAGTTGTTCTGAGGGAACAGGCAGATCACGATCCGGACAATGGCAGATATCCAAACGACAGCTTCAATGCTTCCCGGGACGGCAAGTTCCGGGAAGGTAAGTTTCCAGATGTACATTAAGATAATATAAAAGACAGTCATGGTAATCGATGAGACCTGCAGTCCGATTCCCAGCTGTCTTTTTATTTTGTCATTGCTTCCGCGTACAGCTCTCAGGATTCGCGGCACCAGATGAAACGCATCGCCTCCGCAAAGAGTCAGAGTCAAGATTCCGTAAAGGATAAATAAGGGATTCCCCTGTGAGAAGAAGAAAAACAAGAGGGCTGCAATCAGATCAAAAATCAGATATGCTACGTCAAAAATTGCTTCCATCACATCCGGAATCTGTGGTTTGTAGTTGTTCTGTTTCATGATTCATTCTCCTTATCATTTTTTAACTGTTCTTCTGCGTTATTACAGATTTTGTCAAATACCCGGATGCACAGACGGATTTCTTCTTCGGTCAGACCTCTTAACACATTTTGTGCAAACTGTTTTTGTGCGTTCAGGCCTGCTTCTATAATTATCTCAGCCTGATCCAACAGCGCGATTTCAATATGTTTTTTATTGTCTTTGCTTTGGATACGTTCCACCAGCCCTTTACTTTCCAGGTTTTTCAGCGAAGTGGACACGTGGGATTTGGTTGATTTGCGGATCTTTACGATTTCTGCCGCAGTATTGTACTGCGGATTATTATGCAGGAACATGAGGATGTCATATTCCATCTGCGTCAATCCGTAACGGTCACATACTTCACCGGAAAGCAATTCATAATAAGTGGTAATTGTTTTATGCTTGTCCCAAAAATACATAGCGCCCTCCTTTATCGTTCTTTTTAGAACGATTATAGGGCGAAACTATTGAAATGTCAATGACTATAATCTTAACTTCCATTCAATTGTATATGGTAAATAACTCGTCCTCCCGAAAAAGATATGCCAGCCCGAAGGCTGGCACTGAGCTTTACCTTGATTTAGTTTTTCGACAGTGATCCGGCAGTTCTTCAGACCATGGCATTAAAGTTTTTAACACCTCTGTTGGAACATCGTTTCGTGGATACTTCACAAGTTCTGTCAACAGGTAGCAGAAGTACTCGTATGGTTTCAGGCTGTTTGCCTTGGCACTTTCTGCAATACTGTATAAGAGAGCACTCGCTTTGGCTCCTTTTGTAGAATCAATGATATGCCAGGAATGTTTTCCAACGCAGAAAGACTTGATACTACGCTCTGCATCGTTGTTATCCAGCGGAAGAAGCGGATCTTCCAGGAATCTTCGAAGGTATATTTCCTGATTGATCGAATAATTGATTGCTTCTTTTAACTTGGAGCTTGCGTTTGATTTTCCCTGTAATGTTTTCAGCCACGCAAAATAGGCATCGACAAGAGGCTTTACAGAGCGCTGTCTGTTATCTAATCTCTCTTTTGCCGATGATTCTTTATACATGTTGTCCAAATGATACATCGCGTCAATCCGTTTGACTGCTTCAGCAGCAACTGCCTGTCCTGGCGTGAGCGGCGTATTCTTCTTCACAACTTTTATGATCTCTGTGAATTTACGTCTTGCATGAGCATAACATCCGGCCACCTGGATCCTATCACTTTTTTTCATAAGCGTATGATACGGCTGGTAACCATCGGTTACGAGTGTCCCTTGATATCCGGATAGATATTTTTCCAGGACTTCGCCGCTTCTGCCACCCAGATATTCATATAGGAAGAGTGGATGGGTATCGCTTCCACCAGGAGAATGGAACACCCACATATATTCCTTGCTGTGCTGAGGCATGATAAATGGTGTTTCATCACAATGGATATGGTGGGATTCCATAATCTCTGCTTTCATCAGATCATGAACCGGCTGCAGATAATACTCACTGAGACGGATCATCCATCCTGCCATATCCTGCCGCGGAATGTTGACATCATTTCGAAGGAATTCTTCAGAAAGACGGTTCAAAGGTACCGCATTTACATACTTTGCATTAAACACGGCAGCTGCCAGTTCCGGGGTAAGAATACTATGTGCCAGCAGACGTTCCGGTGCTTTTGCACGCAGAAAACTGCCGCAATCAGAATTCCCGGCATATACTTTGATATGATGTTCCAATACTTTAAATCTGGCTGGAATATACTGAAGTTCTTTATATACTTCATCTTCCATAGGATGCCATCCTTTTGGAAAGTGTTCCCGTAATTCTTCTTCGGAACAATCGTGGTTGATCACTTCAACTTCGATGTCCTGAAGATTCAGGTCACGTTTTCCTTTGGTTCTCTTTCTGCGGACAACGGCTTTTTCAATGTCAGGTTCATCAGGAATACCGTTTTCTACAAGTGCCTCTGCTTCATTCAGGACACACATGTTTTCAAGAGAAAACGACAGTTGTCCCATAACCTGTTTGTCAGTTTCCGTTCTTTTTCCAAAACGCTGTTGTGTCAGGATCGCAATCTGTTCCTGAAGATCTTCAATCTGATGGATCAGCCTTTCATTCTGATCCTGGATCTTCTGGCTCTGTGCAGATAAAATCGTAAAGCTTTCGCTCATCTGTATGTACAGCAATGCTATGGCATTCTTCGGCATCTTATTCAGTTCGTCCAGGGTTAAAGTAATGTTTTCCATGAATCCATTATACCACAGATGGCACTGAAAAACCCTTTATTTCAGGCATTTCAGGGAAATTTAGATAACTTATAAAACTGTCAATGTACATATATAAAACAGAACTAATAAAGCTCTGGTTTCACCTTGTGTATTACTTTTTTCTGTTCAATGGAAAGTCCTTCCATCAGCCATCGGTACTGTTGAGGGGTAAGGTCTCTGGCTTCTTTTTCACTTCTTGGCCATTGAAGTTTTCCATCGGTAAATCTTTTATAGCATAGAAGCCAGCCATCGCCTTCGTAGAGTAAGACTTTCATCCGGTCATTTCTGCGTCCACAGAACAGAAAGATGGATCCCGCTTCGGTTGGATCCAGGCCAAATGTTCCAGTAACAATAGAGATCAATCCATCAATTCCTTTTCGGAGATCCGTATATCCGGTACATAAGTAAACGTGTTGGAAGCCGGAAGCATCATTGAGCATGACGTATGATTTCCAGCATTCTGGATATTAGTTCTGATGACGAGTTTTCGTTCACACAGAACTCAATCTCATTTATTTTAATAATCATCTGAGTTTCAAATGCAGAGGTTCCTTTTTCAATTGTTTTGGCTGGTATCTGTTCTGATGTCAGAGCAGGAAGTTCTACAAAACCAGCCTGTGTTAAAGCTGCTTCTTTTACTTTACGCAGCCAATAATAATAGGCATCTCTGGATAACCCGTGCTGTTCACAATAAATATCAACTTTCTGGCCACTGGCTTTGCAGTCTTTTATAATTGCAGCCCATTCGTTCAATCGGATTTGTCTGGTGGCTAACTTGGTGTTCATGATCAATACCTCCTGTGGTGTTTTTCGTAAAAAGTGTGAAACACACTTTTTATGATTATTCCGGGGCTCTCTGAGCCACCTGTCCGGACTTTGAGAGCCACCATTCCGGAGAATGAGAGCCATATATTCCGGTAATTCAGAGCCACCTTATTGGGCTCTATTACATATATTTCCTTTATACTGTAAATACACACCTTTGGTGTGAATACAGATAAAGGAGGTCGTAAGTTATGACCAAGTATCGTGAAATCCTACGCTTGAAAAGCTTAGGATTCAGTGAGAGGAACATCGCACAGAGTTGCGGTGTATCCAGAAACACAGTCGCCAAGGTTTTGAAAAAAGCAGCGGAAATCAATCTTTCATGGCCGCTGGATTTCGACATGACCGACAGCGCACTAGAGGAGCTGATGTTTCCTAAGGATAAGTCGGCAACGAATAAACGCATGCCAAACTTTGACTACATTCGCAAAGAACTTCTGCGAAATGGTGTAAACAAAAAGCTTCTCTGGGTAGAATACTGTGAGGAGTGCCGCATGAGCAGCGAAGAGCCTCTAATGTATTCTCAGTTCTGC
>OLSD01003308.1_pt1 | contig 10259 bp, 11 predicted proteins | sample 1672211 | NCBI WGS metagenome assembly OLSD01 (sample SAMEA3136659, study PRJEB25190) | human gut metagenome
CCGGCTTTCTATTGTGTAAAAAGCCTTGATTTATCAGCATTTTTGGCACTTTCAGTTTTGTTACTTTTGTTACTCTAGCAAAGTAACAAAGCTGTTTTCACCATAAATTTCCTCTGTTTCTGCCTGTAAACACATAATCATCTATATTTTACTACGTAAATGTGTTATAATGTAAATAGTTATCAAATTCAAAGAAAGGACAGATACAATATGAAAAACAACAAAGTTTTCAGAAAATTCGCAGTAATGCTATTGAGTGCAACGATATTCTCTGCGAATCCTGCTGCAACAATGCAGCCTGATTTTGTCTATGCTGCTACTGCGAACACTGTAAGCACTCCCAGCACTGTAAAATTAAGTAAAATTTCTGCACCGGCTTACAACAAAATTAAAATATCTTGGAAGAAAGCCAAAAATGCAACAAAATATTACGTATATTATCGCAAATCTGGCACTAAAAAGTGGAAAAAGATTGCAAGTGTAAAGAGTAGTGCAACAAGCTACACACACAAATCTTCCAGTAAATATCCAATTATTGTTGGTCAGAAATATGACTATACAGTAAAGGCTTACAACAGCAAGTCAAAGAAGGCTGGCAAATATAACACCAAAGGCTTAACTGCTGCAACAAAGCCTGCAATGGTTATGCCTTACACAGTTGCTATACAGAAAGGTAATACTGTAAAAATTTACTGGGATAAAACAGACGGTGCAAATAAATACGTTATCTACCGTAAAACTTCCCAGTCCGGCAAATGGAACAAAATTGCTACCACTACAAAGACCGTATTTATCGACACTAAGCCAGTTGGTGGTAAAGATAATTACTACACTGTTCGTAGTTATTATAGCGAAACAAAGACGTATGGTGATTATCATACAATCGGAAATGATGTATATGTACCCAAATATACACCGACTCCGAGTCCAAAGCCAACAACTAAACCGGAGCAGCCAACTCCTTCACCGAAGCCAACCGAGACGCCTGTTACGCCAAAGCCTACTGAAAAGCCACAGCCGACAGAAACTCCGAAACCTGCCACACCGACTCCTGAACCAACAAAGACTCCAGAACCAACGGCTACTCCGAAGCCTACGGAGACACCTGTTACACCAACTCCGACTGAAAAACCACAGCCGACAGAAACTCCTGCTCCAACTCCGAGTCCAAAACCTGTTGCAAATCCAGAACAGATGGCACAGGAAGTTATCAGACTCACAAATATTGAACGTGCAAAAGAAGGCGAAGCACCACTGCAGTATCATGCAGGATTACAAAAAGCAGCAATGCTTCGTGCAAAAGAGATTTCCATTAAATTTTCGCACGACCGTCCAGATGGTACAGATTCCAGCACTGCACTTTACGAAAATGGTGTAGGTTGTTCTGATGGTGAAAACATTGCACGTGGTTACACATCCCCAGAAGCCGTTGTACAGGGTTGGATGAACAGTTTAGGACATATGGCTGCTATCTTATGTGAATCCAGTACACACATTGGTGTCGGATTCTATCAAAACAGTTATGGAACATATTTCTGGGTACAAGATTTCTCTTCCGGTCCAGATGAAAAACGAACTGTTACATGTGATGCAAATGGTGGAACATTTGCCGATGGAAATACCACATCCACTACAGCATTTCCATGCGACATGCATGTTCATTATGCAGACTTACCTGTTCCAACACGAGATGGTTATACATTCGATGGTTGGACAGAATTTGGTCAGAAAGTCACAGGTATGCGATTAATGACAAATGTAAATCTTACAGCATCATGGATACCAAATAATTAACCATAACACAAATCCCCACGCTATAACAAGCGTGGGGATTTTTTTTAATCAAAATTCCATAACCTCGTCTTTTTCTTTTTCCGATTCATCATTCCAAACTATATTCATAACTACACGTATATGAACAACATGGGACTGCAATAGCAATCCCATGTCACAATTTCTTATTTTTCTTTTGCTATTTTACAATGTAACAAAACAATCATCTGACCATCCTCTAACTGAATGTCTTTTTCAGGAGGGTCATTTGTTTCGCCATCACTGATATCCAATCGACCCTCAGCCGTTGATTCCAACGATTCTCTACTTGCTGTTACAGAAAAATAAGGTTTCTCACCTGTACCGATTAAACGATATCTACCCGGCTCAAAATCTTCACCGACAATATACGTTCCCTCATCATATACCTCTGTATCAGAAACTTCTACTGGAACAACAGATTCTGTTTCACAAATTTCAATTCAAATTTAACGCCCGGAATAGCTGTTGTACTCAATTTTTTTATTTGCGCATCCGGCGTCACCCTCGTAAAAATGGTGTCGCAAATGACCAACGTAAATGCTGGCACTAAACACCCAAAATCGCACATTGCTACAAAATATACATCATTTTGGGTGTAAAAAATAGGTGTGTTGTAGCATTAAAAAGCCTTGCCACCACTGGCGTTCTGCTTGTGTGGCGTCAAAAAGCCTGCGATTTTGAAGGAAAAGATAAAGAGCATAAGGGGAACCTGACGCCATCCGGCGGTCGGCATAGCCGACGGGTTCCTTATGCTCGCAAAAGTTGCAAGCCGACGCCAACATAAAGTTAGCGTTGCCTTACTAAATTTTGCCCGTACAAAATAACATGTATTTTGTACTAAAAAAAGAGGGCATCAAAGCCCTCTTTTCGGGAGTGATTTTATATAAAAAAGAGGTGGCAGTTTATAGCTGTTACCTCTGTTATTTTTTGTGTTAACTTTCCAACACGTAAGACACACGCCCCCGCCAATATTTCCCCGCAAATACTACACCGGATATGCCCTCACATTTTAAAGCAAGACCCGGCGGGCAACATACGGGCGGGAATGTTTTATATTACAAAAAGACAGCAGAGCTATATGTCCCTGCTGTCTATACGGTTACTGTAATTTATCTGCGTTCCTCTCTGTCCACTCTAAAATAGCATCCAGTGCATCCTGCCTACAGAAAGTCGGCTCTATTGTTTCCTCGCCTTCTGTTTTTCCATCATCCGTGACCGTCCAGATAATCAATAGTGTCATATAGAAAATTCTTTCCCACTCATACTTGTCGCTCTCTGTCATGCTGTTTCTATCCGCAAAAAGCGGTTCCGCGATGTCTTCTACAAGACAATCCCAACTTATCCAGCAGATGGTATTTTCGCGGTCTCTCCAACATTCGTAACTCAACGTTGCGCTGTTGTCGCCAATGTAGTATCGGCCACCACGTCCATTGTCTATTTCATACACGAAATCTAACGTGTTATCATCTTCGAAAATATTTATTTTGCCGTTATTCCAACATAATCTGTGTGGTATTAATACAAAGTGACGTAATGTTTCCCAATCGTCCACATAGGTAAACACGAGCCATTTTAACAGTGTCTCCGCCCATGCATCGCTGTTTTCGTATGGGCAAATTTCCAAAAATTCCTTAAATGTTTCTGCACCCATATATGCGTATCTATCTTTTGTTACAACCTTCTTAGCTTCTAAATTCTTCATAGTTCTTTCCATCCTTTGCTTTTACGCTATAAGATTATTTGGCATAACATCTTTTTTACAGATTCCATTATTTTTAATTTTTTCTTCTTCTGCTGCAAGTGCTCTCTCTCTGCTTACAATAAAGTTACTTCTTGCTCCGTTCTGTCTTTGCACAAGACGTTCTAATGTTTCTCTCTCTGCTTCGATGTCTTCTATTGTCCTCTCGGACGGATTTGTAGCAACATTCTTAAATACAACACCACTAAATTGCTTGTTAAACAGTTTTACATATTTTGCATCACTGTCTGTTGCAATCCATGTTGCAAGCGATTTTGCATCGTTATCATACACATCCCGTCCTGCAAAATCTTTGCTTCTGTGCGCTTCTAACATGTCATAGATGGTTGTGTTGTTTACGTCCATGTTATTGTATTCTTTGCTGGACATTCTTTTTCTTACTACATACTCCAAATCTTCGCGACTCTGACACAGTGCCTTTACATCCTCTGCAAATGCCTTGCTGTTCTTAATATAGCATCCGGCGTTGCTGCTCTTGTTTGTGTCTTTATACCACAAAGCATAAGCATCGTATAACATGTTAATTGGCATAAACTGCCATGTAAAATCATAGTCAAAATCGTCGAAAAACGCTGCTACGGTGTTGTTCTTATTAATGGTGTCGTTCATAATTTCGTAATGGTCTTTGCATCTAGGAATTGCTGTTGCTTCTTCCATGTCGTAAACGACATGGCTCACAACCCATTCTAAAACATCCATTCTGTTGAGATACTCTTCTTTAATCCATTTTTTCTCGCACCCTGTAAAGCACTTTTTGAACAGAAAAAAGATAACTCTCCTTCGTAAACTATCGGATGTGTCTGCAAGTTTAATAAGAGCATTTAACATATGTATTTGTATCATTCGATTTCTTACATCATGCGGGCTTTTAAATTTTGCATTCAGACTGAAAATATCTCCCGTTGCGATCGCTTTCGCAACCTTTTCAGATTTTGCAGCTTGTGTGTCACCTGCGTCATTTTCGTCGCTGATTATCGCCGTCGCATACATTGCTTCATTTGGAAGGAACTCTTTTCCGAGGTCTGCAAAAGGCATAGAAAATACCTGCGGGGCAATACTACGGCAAACTTTACCAAGCGTTCCTTTTCCGTTATTTCCCGTGTGGTTAAGGAAAAAAATGATGGCATCCCACTTAACTGTTGGATGTACTATAGCCTGCAATAAAATATACAGTGCATTTTTCATCTCCATATCCCCGTCCGTAAGTTCGTCCATCCAACTATCGAAAGTCCACGGAACCGTTTCGCCATGCTCTGTTAAGTGCGGCTCCGGAACATTTTTCTTTAAATTAATTCCAGACTTTACAAAAAATACAAATTTCGGGTCGAATGGCAGCAGTTCGCGTGTTTTCCAATCAAAGATTCCATTTCTAAAAGCGGAATATCTTGGGTTGTCCGTTTTCAATTTTCTGTTTTTCTGTGCAAATGTCTTAATAATTTCAAAGACCATTTTCATGTCTTTATCCTGTGCAAGAACATTATATGCGTGTACATTTTCTACAAAGTCTCTAAATTCCTGCCAAGTATCGCCCGGCGTCCATGTTCCCTCGTCTGGACCTTCCGTTTCGAATTTTGCGGTTACGAATTTATTCTGTCCTCTCTTATCTCTTGCATCTTCTTCCAGCTCTGTCATATCCACTAACGCCCACTCATTTTTCTCCGACAGAACACGGGCAATTGCATAATTTGGAAGATATTTAACACGTGCAAGTTTATTGCCTGTGGAGAGATTTACGTTTGCAGTTTCTCTTGTCTCTGTAAACAATTGCATCATTTCATTCACGATCGTGTCATGCGCAGGCAGGCTATAGCCTGCCTCGTGATACTTTGTAATGTATGCATTTGTTACTCTTTTTGCAAGTGATGAATCGTCATACAGGTCTTTTGCTAAATCCAAACAAACGTTTTTATGTATAAATTCATCCAAGAAAAATTTTTCTGGTGCTTCCGGTAACCCTGTTCTATCCATATTATTTCACTCCTTCCAAAATCTGCTTCTTCTGCTGTTTGTAATATGCTTCCATGACTGTTTTTGCCAGCTTTTTGTCTCCAAGAACTGTATTGATGTAATTAACTTTACAGAATACGTAATCTGCCTGCGCCTGCTTTGCGATTCTCTCCATTTCTGCGTAATCTTCTGTATCTAATGCCAGCTCTGCATAGTCTAAAACTGCTGTCAACACTGTATTAAATTTTTCTGCTAAAGCGTACATTTCTGCAACACTCTGTTTTCTCTCTTTGCTTACCATAACTTTTTCTGTCCTTTCGATTTTTTTGTGATTCCTCAATCATTTTCATTTGTGACAGCCGTTTTTCTTTTGTGTTTTTGTGTTTTTGTGTTTTTGTGTTTACTTATTTACCATCTGTGTGTCTCAAAAAGTGCCGGGTGCATCCCTTCAAATCCGTACGGAAGTTCGTAGTTGTTTGCTTTGTACAGCCTTTCGAAATCCTCGCTTATTTTTGTTTCTGCTATTGTTCTCTGCTTTACTGCAAACAATTTTTTATCCCATACATCTGTGATTCTGCTAAATACAATCCCTGCACAATATGCAGACAGCTTATCGCTTTTATGTGCTTCTTTTGCTGCATCTATCGTATCGAACGTTAATTTTCTTACAAGTTTCCAGTAATCTTCTTTCTCTTCTTCATGCAACTCACGCAATTTGATTTCCAAACGTTTGTTTGCTTCTTTGTAAGCAACGTCATATTTGTCTTTCACATCAAGTTCGCTGTTTTCTGTGTGCTTTTTAACATCTTCTAAGATGTCTAAGTACATCTGCACCTTTGCAAACTTCCATTTTTCGTCTCCATGTACGCACCAGACCGTAAAATCCAAATCCTTGTCAACTTTGTTTTTGTACTTAATAAGAATTGCTTTTAAGACTTTTACATCCACATTCTTAAACAGTGCTGTAACTTCTGCAACTTTTGCAAGTTCTACAGGATTAATGTCTACGTAAAGTTCGTAAGGTTTTACAGAGAGTGTTGCTTCCAGTTTTGCTGTATCGTTTTTTGCGATACTCTCTAACAAATCTCTTAACCATACAAACATCCCAATCTGTTCTACACGTACTCTATCCCATTCATGTGAGCTAGCTTTTGCACATTCTAACCACTTTTGTAACTCTGCATTTCTCATATTTCTCACCTTTGTCCCTTTCCAAAAAAAAATTTGATTCCTCGATTATTTATGACAGCCGTTTTTCCAATTTTTCTTTTGTGTTTTTGTGTTTACTTATTTACCAGATATGTGTTTCAAAAAAATGCGTTGCTCATACCTTCAAACCCGTACGGGAGGTCACGCTCATGTGCTTTTAACATTCTTTTAAGGCTAGCATTAAGTTTTGTTCTGCTCATCGTATTCTTTTTTATTTCAAATGTTTTTTTGTTCCATACGTCTGTAATTCTGCTAAGTACTAAACCAGCGTGATATGCAGACCACTTGTCGTTTTTGTGTGCTTCCTCTGCTGCTGCAATTGTGTCAAACACAAGTCTTCTAGCAAGTTTGTAATAAGATTCTTTTTCTTTTTCATACAGCTCATGCAGTTCGGCATCTAAACGTTTATTTGCTTCTTCACACGCAATTTCATATTTTTCTTTGTCACTGAGTAAGCAATTTGCTTTTATATGTTTTTCTACATCAGCGCGAGCGTCTAAATACATCTGTACTTTTGTAAACTTCCAACTAAGACCACCACTCTTTACACACCAGTACGTAAAATCAAAATATTCACCAAATCCGGTTATGTACTTAATAAGGATTGCTTTTAAGATTTTTACATCTACATCCTTAAACAGTTCTGCAACTTCTGTTATCTGTCCAAATGACATATTTTCATCTGCTACATAAAGACTGTAAGGTTTTACAGCTAATGTTGCTTCCAGCTTTTCTGTATCGTTTTCTGCGATACTTTCTGACAAATCTTTTAACCATGCGAGCATTTCTACCTTTCCCATATTTCTCACCTTTTTTCCTTTCCAATTTTTTATCAATCAAATTCTACCCATTCTCCGCTTACGAGATTCGTTTCATGCATCCAATCCTCTACGATTTCTGTGATTTTACTTTCTTTATCATTCCATACGTTTTCTGCATCTTCGACTGTAAATTTTGCAACTACTTTTTCGTCCGTAACATCACTCGCATAAAATAAATCTAACTGTTTTGTGCCTGCATCTTCAAACTCTGTGAGAGCAAATTCTGTTTCAGCATCTTCATCAGGAATTTCATTTCCGACCGGAAAGCTAATTGCTTTTGCAATAGCAAGAACAATTTCTTTTTCATATTCTTCAAACAGAAATTCAGGGTCAATTTTTTCTCCCGGACATTCAACATCGAATGTCTCTTCTTTCCAAACCTGCAGTCCTTCTTTTGCTGCTTCCATTGCTTCAACTAAATCAAAAAATAAATTACGCTTCATAATTCTCACCTTTATTCCTTTCATTTTTTATAAGTATAAATTCTGTTGCAACTGTCTATCAATACATATCTTTGTAATGCATTAAGTCCCACCAGTTGCTTATCCATTCTTCGTTGTTCCTGTTTTCCCATTTTGCAACAGCATCTGCAATCTTAATTAAACTATCATCATCCACATTTGTTTCTTTTGCTTTAAATGTAAGTACGACTTCTTCCACATCTTCATCATTGACGTCGCTTGAGAATACAACATCTAATACTGTATCACGAACACCCTCATAAACGTGATATTCTACAAGAGCAAATTCTGTTTCTTCTTCAACTTCTTCACCTTCTCGCAGAAATCCGATGCATTCTGCCAAAATCCGTTCAATGTCGCTTGTGTAATTGTCATAGATGTACTCGATGTTGTAATCTTCTTCTGTTGTATCATCACCTTTACACTCCATTTCCAGCTCCCAGTCTTTAAGCTGTGCCTGTGCACTAAACATTGCATCTGCACATCTATAATCAAAATTTGATTCATCTTCCCAGTGTTTCATAACTCATTTTCCTTTCTTTCCAAAATTTTTTGTTTATTTTTACTATACTTATTTAAGTTATCATATCGTGTCATATCGTTACATTTCTTTATATAACCTATGCACTTTTTTGACTTTTTCTTTTTCTATCTCTCTCTTGTTTATGTCTCTATTATAGCATAATAATCCGACATTGCAATATACAGAGTATACAAACTTTCACGCCCGCAAACCCGCATAAATACAGGGTTTTGTAGTGTTTTGTAGTGTTTTCTACATCATGTCTATAACGCCAGTAAATGCGCGGGTTTTGGCACACCTCGTCGAATTTTGGGCTACAAAAAACTACATTTTTTTGACTACATAAATGTAGATTCATGTAGTAACATCTACAAAGCTCTACAAGTTAAGCCCGGATTTGGACGGTTTTGAATGGGTTTGGACGGTAAAAAGCCAGAATCTGTGGTAATATTGCACAAAACATATTTTCTGTTTGTTACATCTGCACAATTTACGTGATAAATAGTGTACAACATCGACAAAAGAACGGGTGAAGATATGCATGAAAGGAGTGATAACATGGCTACAAGGGCAGAAATTCTTGACTGGAACGTAGCAAAAGAGCATCTAACAAAGAGACTTTACGATTTCGGGGAGATAAGAGACGTAGAAAAACGGATTGGAGACAGGCTTTGCGCTTCACGATTCTGCGAAACAGGACTGTTTGCAACGTATCAACTTGCTTTTACAAACGACAAAGCAAGAGAAGTTTCTTATTATTATGTGTCGCAAGCCCTGCGGAAACACTGGAACATAACAGAAGCAGAACTGGAAGCACAACTGCAAAAGAATTTGAGCAGCATGAATTTTAGATTTACAGAAGTGAACGACTTGCAACACGAAATAAGACGTACACATTGTGTAGAGTCTGTTCCAAACTTACAAAAACGGGCAGACTATAAAATAATACGTGTTATGTGTGTAAATCGGTTGTATCATAACTCGGATGTCAGCTTCATTTTCAGCGAAAAATTTAAGGAGAATGTGAAAAAAGTGCTTGACAATAGCTGTTATGTATTAATTCCTGCAAAAAATACTGTGATTTTGCTACAAGATACTGTAACAGATGCAGAACTCTACGAAATACAAAAGATGATAAATTACGAGAATGTAATTAAGACAGAGAAAAGATATAGAAACATGACTTTAGATGCATGTATATATCAATACAAAGATGGAGAATTATGTATTAAAGTGTTGGATGCGGACGACTTCGAAGACCATACAGGCGATGTAATTTAACATTTCTGTAACAATTATAAAGAGAGCTGATAACAGCTCTCTCTTTTTTAACATCGTGCTAGTCTTTCTGTGTTTAGTAAGTAGTCAAAATTTTAGTGCTTTTTTAGTATTTATGCTATATAACATGCGAAAAACAGCGAAAATACTGGATTTTTGGAGCGAAAACGGCATCATAGTCAATTATTGCAATCATGTTATCCTCCTGATGTCATTATCTGTTTTCCTCATTATGGTAATCCAAAGGTTTTCCGGATCACATGTCAGACCGGAATAAAATATCCGATCAAAACGCTCCAATACAGTATAACCCAAAAACAGACAGTTGCAAAGTGCTTTCTTTGCTTCTGTCTGTTTTTATTCCGGTCATACTACCGGTTACTGTTCACTCCGTTCACAATACCCGGATATCTTATCACTGCCTGCAATCCAGAGTGAACCAGAAC
>OLSD01003312.1_pt1 | contig 10247 bp, 6 predicted proteins | sample 1672211 | NCBI WGS metagenome assembly OLSD01 (sample SAMEA3136659, study PRJEB25190) | human gut metagenome
TGATGACATATTTGCAACAAAATAATGATGCAATATTACCCAACAATTCAAAGAAAAATTTAACTTTGCAGACGGAATGTTTTTGGGCCGCAAGACGAACCACCAAATAGGCAGGCACTCAGGACTGTCTGCCTATACAAACAATCCTTCATCCAATTTAATGTTATTAATTAATAATTAGACATTTGCTTTCATCAGCGGCTATCTTTTGGTAATTGAAAGGAATGCTTCAACAAACACCCCCTCATGGATATCTTTTATCTTGTGGTTTTGCTGTTTCTCTTCGTTTTGGCAGTCTTCGACCTCTCCGTCGGAGTCGCAAATGATGCAGTAAACTTTCTGAGTCCTGCCGTCGGAGCAAAAGCGGCAAAGTTTAGAACGATTCTCATTGTGGCGGCCGTCGGCATCTTTGTCGGTGCAACAACGAGCAGCGGAATGATGGACATTGCAAGACACGGCATCTTCACCCCGAATTTCTATTCGTTTAATGATGTCATGTGCATATTCTTAGCGGTGGCAGCAACAGACGTCATCCTGATGGATATCTTCAACACGCTGGGCATGCCAACATCCACCACCGTCTCAATGGTGTTCGGACTTTTGGGAGGTAGCACGGCATTGGCAATGACCAAAATATGGGGCGGCCAATACACCTACGAGCAACTCATCAACACAGACAAAGCCCTGCAGGTCATCATTGCCATTTTCCTTTCCGTAGCCATCGCTTTTGTCTTCGGTTTGGTGGTGATGTGGCTCACGCGTATCATATTCACTTTCAATTACAAAAAACACCTGAGATGGACGATTGCTCTCTTCGGAGGTGTTGGAGTGACCTCCATCTTCTATTTCCTGATTGTTAGCGGACTTAAAGGTTCCAACTTACTGAAGGACCTTGGAGTGTCTGACTGGATTGACCAGAACCACGGTCTTCTGCTTTTATACTGCTTCTGTATTTTCACGGTTTTGGCAGAAGTTCTTCACCTACTGAAGGTCAACATTTTCAAAATCATCGTGCTTTTCGGTACATTCTCTCTGGCTATGGCTTTTGCCGGAAACGACTTGGTGAACTTCATCGGTACGCCATTGGCTGGCTTGGAATCTTTCTTGGATTTCACACACAACGGCAACGGCGAAGCAGCCAAAAGCTACACGATGGACGTTCTGGCCGGAGAATCTGCACTGCCCTATAAACACCTGTTCTTGCTGGCGGCCGGCATCATCATGACCACCGCCGTGTGTACCTCAAAGAAGGCGCACAAAGTGGTTCAAACGACGGTCAACCTCTCCCGACAAGACGAGGGCGAAGAGGTGTTCAGTTCATCACGCATCGCCCGCAAGACGGTCAGAAGCGTATTGAACACCACCAATGCTGTTTCCCGATATATCCCCAACAACGTCAAGTCGTGGATCAACACACGCTTCAATTCTGAAGAAGCCACGCTCGATGATGGTGTTGCCTTCGACCTCGTCCGGGCATCCGTCAACCTCGTATTAGCTGGTCTGCTCATCGTTGTCGGCACCACCCTGCAATTGCCGCTCTCAACAACCTACGTTGCCTTCATGGTGGCCATGGGTTCAAGTTTGGCGGACAGGGCCTGGAGCCGAGAGAGCGCCGTGTTCCGCATCACTGGCGTACTCACCGTCATCGGCGGATGGTTCCTGACCGCCGGTGTCGCATTCTCTGCCTGTTTCTTCGTGGCGCTGCTGATGAACTATGGCGGTGTGCCGGCCGCAGCCATCATCGTGTGTCTTGGCTTGTACTCCATCATCCACAGCCAGCGCAAATATAGCAAGAAGAAAAAGGAAGAGGAAAAAAACGGCGACGTCCTGTTCAACGAAATCATCACCTGCGCCAAACCACAGGATGTTCCGATGATGCTCAACAAACATTTGGACGTGAGTACTGGAGAAATGCTTTCTCTCTTTGCTGATGCGTTTAAGGAAACAACGGAAGGACTGTTTGTTGAAAACCTCCGGGCGCTGAAACACGCCAGCAAAAATCTGAGCACGAACAAACGCACCCTGAAAAACCTGCGCAGGCGTGAAACCATCTGCCTGAGACACGCTGACCCGCCAACGGCCATCAAGCTGAGCACAACATTCCATTTGGCACACAATTCGATGCGACAGATTCTCTACGGACTGATACGTATCAACGAACCTGCCAAAGAACACGTTGACAATCATTTCACACCGATTGACAGACTGGAAGCTGAGCAGTTCTCAAAAATCAGCAAACAGTTGACGAACATCATCATGCAGGCCGCAGAAAACCTCCGCGAACAGCGCATTGAGGACAACGAAACTTTGCGCGAAGAATGCGAAATGATTAGAGGCAAGTTCAACGAACTCCGCGACATTGTTTTGGTGAAAATACAAAGACCTGACATCAATATCACGTCGGAAACGCTGCTCCTGCACATCATCCAAGAATCTGAACAACTGTGCATTGAAATTCGCCATCTGCTGAAACTGACAAAACGCTTCAAAGACTCGCTATAATGGCTTCAAACAAAAAGGCTACATCATGAAACTGAAATTTTTTCTTGCATCATCTGCATGCCTGGCGCTGAGCCTGCAAGCACAAAACACGACAGACTCCACTTCTGTCAAGCGAAATGAAGCGCAAAAAACCGTCACACTGACCATCCCCTCGTGGGCACCACACATCAGCGGCACCATACGCGCCAAAGGAGAATATCAAACTGAAGAAAAGGAGGGGCGATTTGAAGTGCGCAACGCACGCGTCGCCTTCGATGGAAACGTTCTGCCCAACGTCATCTATAAAGCGGAAATCGACTTTTCTGATGAAGGACAAATCAAAATGCTTGATGCCTATGCTGGCATAAAGCCGTTTAAAACTTTTTCGCTGCGATTGGGCCAGATGCGCGTGCCTTTCAGCATTGATGCCCACCGTTCGCCCCATCAGCAATATTTTGCCAATCGCTCTTTCATTGCCAAACAGGTCGGGAACGTGCGCGATGTCGGACTGACTTTTGGCTACACGTTTGACAAGATTCCTCTCACATTGGAGGCGGGAACTTTCAATGGTTCAGGACTGACCAATCAGAAAGACTATTGGACAAAGACGCTCAACTTTTCAGCAAAGGCACAATATGTCCTGCCTTTCGGCCTGACGTTACAAGGCTCTATCCAGAAGATTTCGCCAAACGGCGGCGCGGTCTATCTGTATGACGGCGGTGCCACACTGCATTGCGGCAATTGGACGATTGAAGGAGAATACCTGCGTAAACACTACACCAACAACACGTTCTCAGACGTCAACGCCATAGACGCTTTTGTTTGCTATCTTCTCCCGCTTCAACGCGTTTTCGATCACGTTAGTTTCCTGGCACGCTATGACCAGATGGGCAACCATAGCAACGGACAATTGAACGCCGATGGCGTATTGCAAATTGACGATGCTGCGCGGAAAAGAGTCACCAGCGGTGTCACCTTCAGCTTTTCAAAAAAAATTAATGCTGACATACGCTTGAATTACGAAAAATATTTCTACAACGACAAAGCGCTTGCAAAACCCTCTGAACGCGACAAAGCCGTTATCGAACTGATGGTTCACTTCTAAGCAACCTGTCTTTTCGTAGCACGAACCACAGAAAAGGGGAATGATATGTGTTGGATGCCTCACATGTCATTCCCCTTGCTGTTGCACATAGTGTTTAAGTAGGTGGTCAGCTTTTGTGAAGTAATTTTCACCACCCATTTTTTAAAAGCCGACATTAATATCTGTCGCTGCCCATTACATATCTGATGAGTTCGCAAAAATTCTCCTAAGCACGTCTTGGCTCGTTACAAGCATGTCATGGCTTAATCCACGCAGAGCCTGCTTCATCGTTCTGTCGGCAACGCGCTGGGCCCTTTGCTTCATGAGCTTTCCTTTCATCGTGAGATGCACCTCATGGCAACGTCGGTTGCCTACTCTCTCATTTCTCTGAATATAGCCATTCCGCTCCATGCTTTTGAGCAACCTCGTCATGGCAGGTTTGTCTTTGCAGGTTGCTTCACAAAGCTGCTGCTGCGAAACACCATCTTGCTCCGTCAAATAAAGCAAAACGGTCCATTGAGACGGGGTCAAATCAATGCCCGACTCCATAAAATTTTTCTGCAATTTCTTGCTAATGGCTTCCGATACCTTACCATTCAAAATGGCAAATATCAACCTTAAATCTATATCTAATTCCATATAAAATCTCCAACATATTTTTAGCATTCCATTTTCCGCTGCTCACTTTCCTTGCAGCGGAATCCTTTATATATGACTCAGCTAAAAGTCGCTCCGCTGGTTTTTCTTGCCTATAAGCACTGGAAAAAATAGATTCATAATAGCCACAAACTTACGAAATATTTTCAATTTCAATGACTTTAAATCCGTGGTAACCCGAATTATTTTAATTCTAAATGCTAATTTTGCAACAAATATAGAATGCAACATGATTTATCCAGATAATTTTGAGAAAAAAATTGGCTTTGACGAAATAAGGACGCTTCTCAAAGGTCGGTGTATATCGACCTTGGGAACTGAATGGGTTGACAATAAACTCACATTCATGAAGGACTTCGACCTCATCAAGACTAATTTGATGGAGGCTAAAGAGATGGACCGCTTTCTGACGGAGGAAGACGACTGCGACATTGAGCTGAATTTCTTCGACATACGCCAGGCTCTGATGCGCATTAAGCCTGAACGCACCCACATGGAAGAACTGGAATTGTTTGACCTGAAACGCGCCCTTAAAACCATCGTCGATTTCACGGACGTGCTCGATAAAGGCTCAGACGAAGACGAGGAAGAGGAAGAAGGTGATAATGATGATGCCAGCAAGGAGGCCTCGACACGCTATCCTGCCCTGAAAGCCATGATGAGCGATGTCAAAACTTTTCCGCTACTCATCAAGCGCATTGAAAGCGTCCTTAACAAATACGGAAAGGTCAAAGACACTGCATCCAACGAACTTTTGACGATCAGACACTCTTTGGAACAAACAGTCAGAGGAATCTCTCATTCCTTGAGGTCTATCATTTCCGAAGCACAAAACGAAGGATACATAGAACGAGACGTGAGCCCCACATTGCGCGACGGGCGACTGGTCATTCCTGTTGCTCCTGCACTAAAACGCAAAATCAAAGGTATCATACACGATGAATCGGCCACGGGAAAGACCGTGTTTATAGAACCAACGGCCGTCGTTGAGGCAAACAACCGAATCCGCGAACTTAAAGCTGCTGAACGACGGGAAATCATACGGATTCTGCAAGAGCTGACAACAGAAGTGCGGCCGCACATTCAGGATATCATGTTCTCACAGATTGTTTTGGGACACATTGATTATCTCAGAGCTCTGTCGGCTTTTTCAAACACCTTCAAAGCGATATTCCCTACGTTGGTGCCCCACCCCATGCTTTCTCTTTCACAAGCATACCACCCTTTACTGCAACAATCACTGGAGAAACACGGAAAGAAAATGGTTCCGCTTGACGTCACGCTACCAAAGAACAAAAAAATATTGCTGATTTCAGGTCCAAACGCTGGTGGAAAATCTGTCTGCTTAAAGACTGTCGGTCTTTTGCAATACATGATACAGTGTGGCATGCCCATCCCTGTAAAAGAGAACTCCGTTGTCGGAATCTTCGACGACATATTCATTGACATCGGCGATGAACAGAGCATTGAAAACGACCTGAGCACCTACTCCAGCCATCTTATTAACATGAAGCAAATGATGCGCTGTTGCGGGCAGAAAAGCCTGTTGCTCATTGATGAATTCGGTGGTGGAACTGAGCCGCAAATCGGAGGGGCTATGGCTGAAGCCATCCTACGAAAATTCGTAGACAGCGGCACATACGGCATCATCACGACACACTACCAGAATCTTAAGCATTTTGCGCAAGACTCTTCTTCCGTCGTTAACGGGGCCATGCTTTACGACAGAGCGCAGATGCAGCCTCTCTTCATGTTGCAAGTGGGAAACCCAGGAAGTTCTTTCGCGATTGAAATTGCGAGAAAAATCGGACTTCCAGAAGATGTCATCAGCTATGCCGCCGAACTTGTCGGAAATGATTATGTCATGTCTGACAAATATCTGCTTGACATCGTTCGAGACAAAACCTACTGGGAAAACAAACGAAAGAATATCCATAAGCGGGAGAAGCAACTGGAAGAAACCATTTCCAAATATGAAAAAGAAATGGAGCAATTCCAGACAGAGCGCAAAACCGTTATCAGGCAGGCTAAAGAGGAAGCGGAACAATTATTGCAATCGGCCAATGCTAAAATCGAGAACACCATTCGAGCCATCAAAGAAGCACAAGCCGAAAAGCAGCGCACCCTTGCTGCCCGCCAGGAATTAAATGCTTTCAAGGACGAAATCTCCACTGACGAGGACAAGGAAGACAAGATTGCACGAAAAATCGCTCAAATCAAACGCAGACAGGAACGTAAAAAAGACGGAAAGAAAACAGGAAACACTTTCAGTAACACGCTCAGTTTGACGTCTGTAAGCACAAAGCCAAATGCCGTTGCCGCAGATTCTCAAAATCAAACGCTACACGAAGGAACCTGGGTGCGCCTAAAAGGACAAAACAGTGTCGGACGCATCGACAGCATCAACGGCAAACAGGCAAAAGTTTTGTTTGGCTCAATTTTCACTTTGGTCAAACTCGATAAACTGATAGCTGCGGAAGCACCACATGAAGACAAAACCATCAAAGTCTCCACCTTCGTAACCAAAGAGACGAGAGACGCGATGTATGAAAAGAAACTCCATTTCAAGCCAGAAATAGATCTGAGGGGCATGCGCGGTGATGAAGCGCTTAAGATGGTCTCATACTTCATTGATGACGCTATCCTGCTCGAACAAAACCAAGTCAGAATCCTTCATGGCACTGGCACGGGAGCCCTGCGTGAACTTGTGCGACAATACCTGGCAACTGTTCCAAATGTCAAAAGATTCCATGACGAACATGTGCAATTTGGCGGAGCTGGCATCACGGTCGTTGAGTTCTCATAATCCAAAATGGTACATTTGACTGACGCTCTCTCAAATATCAGGAGCCAAACCTATATTCCATCATAAAGTCATCACAACAACACCCACCAGTCATACACTATATGCTCATGAAAACAAAATCATTTTTCATTTACTGTCTATGCAGCCTCCTTTTCTGCATAACCTCAACAGCAGAAATCAAACCCGTCATTCGAAAAATGACATTCAAGCAGGCTGATGAGACACTTTTGCACGTCAACCATGTTGCCAATTCACAATATAGTTTTTACACAACAACTGACGGGAGGGTTCTCTTGCGCGATTCCGTCGGCAATTTGTGTTACGCAAAACAAATTGGGAACCAACTGATTAACACTGGAATTGCAGCACACGAAGAGGGCTGGCAAAGCGAAAATGAACGTTCTGTGAAACGCACAGCCGCAAAACTCTCCAACGTACTAAACTCACTTCAGACAAAACGACTGCAAGCCCTGCAAAGGGATTCTTCTCTCAAAAACGCCACAAAATCAGCAGACGGACTTGGACGTTACGGAGAAAGCTATGGAGGAGCTATCCCAAGCGTCGGTGGCTCAACCATTCCTTTTGTCTTGGTTGAATTTGCAGACATTACACTGCAAGACTACTCAACCATAGACAAATACGAAAGCTATTTCAACGATGCTGTTTACAAAAACGATGAGGGAAACATCGGTAGTGTCAGCAGCTACTTCAATATGCAAAGCAGAGGTCTACTCAACTTGACCTTCAAATGCGTAGGAAAGATCCGTTTATCCAAGAACCGTGCTTTCTACGGAAAAAACAGCGCACAGGGAAAAACGGACGAAAACCGCTACGTTTTTGTACAAGAGGTTTTAGACAGCATCACAGCAAGCGACGTTGATTTGGAAGACTTCAATGTCAATGGGGCTATTCCCAATATCTGTATCATCTTTGCCGGTCCTGGTGAGCAATCTTCATACGACGTTGGGGCTGAGGACTACTTGTGGGCACACTTCAGCTCTAAAAGTTTTAAATCTGGGAACTGCATTGTAAATTCCTATTTCGTTGGAAATGAATTATATGAGGATTACTTCAAAGAAGACGGAAGCGTTGAATATGCAGATCCTCCAACCAACAACTATTTAGTTCCGCAAAGCGTAAAAACCGTGGGCATCGGAGTTATCTGCCACGAACTGAGCCACGCTCTCGGATTGCCAGATTTTTACTACACAGGAAACGACCCCAAAACATATAATGCTTGCGAAACCATGAAATACTGGTCTCCGCTTGATTATGGCTATTTCTTTAAAGACGGATATGCCCCCGTTGGGTTTACGGCATACGAGCGCAACATGTTAGGCTGGTTAAAAATCAAGGAACTAAATGAGGCTCAAAGTGCCACTCTTCACTCCTTCTGTACAGACGAAGAAAACACTGGCGAGACGGAGGCTTATCTCATAAGAAATCCGATGAACGAAAAAGAATACTACATTCTAGAAAATCGGCAAACAGCAACATGGTACCCCAAAGCCATGGGACACGGTCTGCTCATCACGCATATTGACTATGATGCCAATGCTTGGAGAAACAACACCGTCAACAATAATCCACTCCACCAACGCTACGCTTATGTTGCCGCAGACGACAAAAAAGGAATTGACAATTTGGGGCCTACGGACCTAAAAGGTGACCTATTTCCAGGGCTAACTGGTAAAACGGGGTTTACAGATACCACGGTTCCGGCCAGCGATGTTTATACCACAAACGGCAAACTGGGAAAACCCATATATAATATAAGCGAAAAAGACGGAGTTATCACATTCGACTTCATAGAACCCATCAGCACTGGCATTTCCTCTGGAATCTACGGGATGGACAATGAACCGACCTATATTTATACCATAGATGGACGGAAAATAAAAAGTTCATCACTTGAACACGGTTTATACATAGTCAAGGCTGGCAAGAAAACGAGCCTTGTCATTGGAAAATCTGTTAGATAATACGCCTTAAGTAGGAGTTCGAAATTATTTATTTTGAACTCCTACTTTATATAGTGTATATATGACATCCACCTAATCCACTAACACAACAGGCGAAAAGGTACCTTTATAAAGTACTTACACAACTGCCATCATTGATGGTCATATAAAATGTGACCAATTTCTTTAAGCAGGCTGTCAAAATTATTTATACATTTGAAAGATGCTGGCATATAAAATAATTTTGACTACTTACGCACCCCCAACCACATTCAAAACGAACACAGAAAATGGCAATAACAGAAAAGAGACTCAAACTTAAAATACGTAGCGACATGATGGCCGGAATACGGCAATTCAACCTCATCACTACCGGCGACCACATTCTGATCGGTCTTTCTGGCGGGAAAGACTCTCTTGCACTTTTAGATTTTCTTGGAGATGCTAAAAACAGAGCTGGAAGCAAATTCAAAATTTCTGCAGCACACATCAGAATGGAAAATATCGATTACGCAACCGATACAAAATACCTTGAAAAAAAAGCCATGCAAGTAGGCATTCCTTTATATATACGTACTGGGAAATTTGAAACAGACCGTAATCCCAAAAGAACACCATGCTTCCTCTGCGCATGGAACCGCAGGAAAATACTGTTTAACTTGGCACAAGAAATCGGCTGCAACAAAATAGCACTAGGGCACCATCAGGATGACATTCTTCATACGGCACTCATGAATCTCACCTTTTCTGGGTCTTTCAGTACGATGCCTGCATGCCTGGAAATGGAGAAATTTCCCATAACCATAATCCGTCCTCTTTGCAGGGTCAAGGAAGAAGACCTAAAAATTTGGGCAGAGATTCAGGATTATCAATCCTTGAAAAAGATTTGTCCCTATGATAAGACATCAAACAGGACCACAATAAAAAAGGTTTTCCACGAATTAGAAGAGGTTAATCCTGAGTTCAGGTATAGCCTTTGGCACGCTCTTGAGAAACAAAACGCTTTGACTGAAACAAAATTTTCAGAAAAAGTTTAGCCCTCAAAAACACTCAAAATCCCCCATTTATAGGCGGTTTCCGAGGAAGTCAAGAAAAAAATCAGCGAAAAACGCATTTTTTTCTTGGAAAAGTTTGGAGTATAAGAAAAAAGTCGTACCTTTGCATCGCGTTTGAGAGAGAGCGCTACTACAAAAAGTAAAACAAGCGGAAATAGCTCAGTTGGTAGAGCACAACCTTGCCAAGGTTGGGGTCGCGAGTT
>OLSD01003316.1_pt1 | contig 10229 bp, 9 predicted proteins | sample 1672211 | NCBI WGS metagenome assembly OLSD01 (sample SAMEA3136659, study PRJEB25190) | human gut metagenome
GGCCTTTGGCGCAGCCAAAGCCGGCGCCCCCCAGCTCCGTAAAGCCCTCAATACTCGTCTATGCAGATGCGCCGGGTGGCGTCGATATGCAGGCAGTCCAGGCTGTTCCGGGCCGTATCCAGAAAGCCCGGATCCTCGTCGGAAAAGAAATACCGGACGGTATCCTCCCCCGTTCCCTCGCCCAAAGGCAGTTCCCTTTGCAGCCGCCGGGACAGGGCTGCCCCGGAATGGATAAAAGTCACCTCCGGCATCTGCCTGCGGAAGGTCTCCACCAGAAAGGGATAATGGGTGCAGCCCATGATCACCGTGTCCACCCCCGTATCCCGGAAGGCGGCCAGATACCGCTCCACCGTCATTACGCTGATGGGATCCTCCGGCGCAAAACCGTTTTCCACCAAAGGCACAAACAGGGGGCAGGCTTTGCTGAAAACCACCGCTTCCGGGCACTTCTCCCGGATGGCCCGCTCATAGCTGCGGCTGTCGATGGTGGCCTTGGTGCCGATGACGCCGATGCGCTTGTTCCGGCTCTGGGCCAGGGCATCGTCTACGGAAGGTTCTATGACCCCCAGCATGGGCAGGGCAAAGGTCTCCCGCAGTATGGGCAGGCAGTTGGCGCTGACGGTGCCGCAGGCTATGACCACCGCCTGCACCCCCTGGGAAAGCAGAAAACGCATATCCTGGCGGGCATAGCGGGTGATGGTCTCCGGCGTGCGGGAGCCATAGGGCACCCGGGCAATATCCCCAAAATAGGTGAGCTCCAGCCCCCTTGTATAGCGGCAGATCTCGTTGAGGACCGTCAGCCCTCCCAGCCCGCTGTCAAATACGCCGATCTTGGTAATAGGATCCACAGAATCTCTCCTTGCATCTCGTCTTGTATATAATATATTGTACGTCTCCGGCTGCCTTTCAGAACAGCCGCAGTCTTCCCCCCGGTTCCTCCGGGCTTTGGAGCCAGGCGAATACCTCCTCCTGCTTATACAGGATGTCCGCTTTCCGGCACGACTGTTCCAGCAGGGCCCACAGCTCCTTTTCATGGGGCAGGGGCAGTTGGTAGGCGGAGCCATAGGTACGGATATACCGCTCCTTCATCCCGGGGAAGTATCTGTCCAGCTGCCGGTAAAAATACTGCCGGTCACCGTCCCGCAGCGTCAGCCCCAGGCCAAAGGTCACAACTGCCTTTACCCTTGCCTCCCGGCAGCAGTCCAGCAGCCCCAGCAGATTCTCCCGGCTGTCGTTGATAAAGGGCAGCAGGGGGCACAGCCACACCGCCGTGGGCACGCCTTCTTCATGAAAGGCACGCAGCACCTCCACCCGGCGGGCGATAGTGCATACGTTGGGCTCCAGAATGCGGCACAGGCTCTCATCGCAGGTGGTCAGGGTCATCTGTACCACAGCCCGGGCCTGCCGGTGTATCCGAGATAAAAGCGCCCGGTCCCGCAGGACAAGATCGCTTTTTGTCAGCACTCCTGCGCCAAAGCCATGGCGCTCTATCACTTCCAGACACCGGCGGGTCAGGCACAACTCCTTTTCCAGAGGATTATAAGGGTCGCTCATGGCCCCGGTAAAGATCATGCCCCGCTTCCGTTTTCTGGAAAGAGCCGCTTCCAGCAGCTCCGGCGCATTGATCTTGACCTCCACATCCTCAAAAAGATGCTCCATGCCATAGCAGGTGCTGCGGCTGTCGCAATAGATGCAGCCGTGGGTGCAGCCCCGATACAGGTTCATACCGTTTTGGGGCGAGAGGATGCTTTTAGCCTGTACCCGGTGCATAAGGAGAAAGCGCTTACTCCCAGTCGATGGCGCCGATGCTCTCCAGATAGGCTTCGGAATACTCCATATAGTCCTCCACAAAGCGCATCAGGTACATCTTCTGCTCAGGGAACAGGGCGGGAAGCTTTTCCATGAAATAGTCATAGGCCACATCATCGTCATAGACCTCGCCGTCATTGACGCCGGCCTCCTCCATATAGGCTTCGTCCAGCTTTATCACCGCATCCAGCAGCTGCTCCAGCACCCCGGCGGGGAGAATATCAAAATCCCCCTGCTCCCGGAACTTGTTCAGGGCAAATGCCTTTATTTCTTCGGCGCCGTTGTCTTCCTGAGTGACGGCCTCGTTTTTGATCTCTTCCATTCCATATGTCCTTTCTGCGGAACATCCGCTTTTGATCCATGAGCAGTATACCACCAATCTGTTCCGCCGTCCACCTGCCATTTGGGATTTTGCCCCCAGCCGCTCCCCTTTTCTTTCAGGCTCCGGCTGCCCCGCCGCATCCAAAGACGAAGAAGCGGAACCTTTGCCATTTCTTTTTTAGCCACATATCCGGTAATACCTGGAAGCAGGCGATAGGATGTGATGATATCAAAGTAGCTTCTATGGTTGCCTACATACAGCACAGCGCGATCCTTTGGAATGTTTTCAAGACCCTCTGCCTTGACCTTGGTGCCGCTTACAAAGAGAAGCACACCAAAGATCCACTGAATCATGCGTCTTGAAATCCGATCCTTAAGATCGGGATTTTTTTTGCCAATTAACCATAAGATGAATGCAGGTATGCATCCAATTACCAGATAGAGAATGGCAATAAGCAAAACTAGTATAAGTCTTATCATGGAAACCTCAATTCAATTTATTCCTCTGGAGCAAGTCCAGGTGCAGTCTCACCAGGCTTAATGGAGCCTTCTGGTCCTTCCTCCTCCTCGATTGGCTCAAGCGGCTCGCATCTGCCAAATAACTCAGTCATCTTGCGAAGATTTGCTGCTAACTCAGGAGTCAGGTGATCCTTGCGGAAGCGGAATGCCCAGTTGCCGCCGGCAACAGATGGCGTGTTCATACGACAGTCACTGCCAAAACCAAGAAGATCCTGAATAGGATAAATAGCGTAGCGTGCGATAGAACCCATAGCCGCACGAATCATATCATAATGAATGATATTTCCGTCAGTATTTAAGTAGCGGCGAACACGATCCTGCAAAGCTGGCTTAAGAGTCTGATACCAGCCCATGGTGGTGTCATTGTCATGTGTTCCTGTGTAGCAAATGCAGTTCTCAGTGGTGAAACGATGCGGAAGAATGTCATTGTCTTTTGGATCACCAAATGCAAACTGTAATACCTTCATGCCAGGCAGGTTAAAGTCATCTCTTAACTTCTCAACGCGAGGAGTGATGATGCCAAGATCTTCAGCCCAGATCGGAAGATCCTTGCCAAATACTTCCTGCATACGAAGGAACAGATCCTCATTTGGTCCCTTCTTCCATTTTCCGTGCATAGCAGTTTCTTCACCATATGGAATTGCATAGTACTGCTCAAATCCGCGGAAATGATCGACACGGATGTAGTCAACCATATTTAACTGACCCTTGATACGACGCATCCACCAGTCATAATGTGTCTTTTTGTGGTAATCCCAGTCATACAGCGGATTGCCCCAAAGCTGTCCTGTAGCAGAGAAATAATCCGGCGGAACTCCGGCAACAACGGTCGGATAGCCATCCTTTTCAAGCTGGAACAGTTCACGGTTTGCCCACACATCTGCACTGTCAAGTGCAACAAAGATCGGAATATCGCCAACGATCTTGATGCCATTTACATGTGCATAATCGCGAATTGCGTTCCACTGACGGAAGAAGATGAACTGAATGTACTTGTAGTATTCGATGGAATCAGCCAGACGCTCACGCCATGCAGCTTTAATCTCCTCATCAGGGTCACGCAGATCATCTTCCCACTCCAGCCAGCATGCACCGCCGTGTGCGTCCTTACCTGCCATGAAAAGTGCATAATCGTCCAGCCAATCCTTTTCGTGCTCACAGAACACATCAAATTCCTTAAGCATACACAGATCAGCTGATTCCTTAAAGATCTCATAGGAACGATGCAGGATGCGCAGCTTTGCTGGAATAACGTCGCCATAGTAGATGTGATCTGGATTAAAGTGCGGATAATCGCGTAAATCATCACCATAAAGAAGACCGTCCTTGATCAATTCATCAGGGCTGATTAAAAGCGGCTGTCCTGCAAATGCTGAGAATGCCTGATAAGGAGAATCTCCATATCCTGTGTGGCCTAACGGTAAAATCTGCCAGAGGCTTTGTCCGGCACCAGTCAGGAAATTGATAAAGTCATAAGCACCCTTTCCGAAATCACCGATTCCGTATGGAGAAGGGAAGCTTGTTGGGTGGGCGAGTACGCCTGAGTAACGCTTAGATAATGTTTTTGCCATAAAGGTACCCCAAACCTTTCTCTTAGATTATAGTGTAATAGTTTTACGGCAGTTAGAAAAATATTGAACTTTCATACTGCTACGTTTGCATAAATACAAGTATAACACTAAAAGAAAATATTTACAAGATCACATGATTTGCGTCAAGGCATTTTTTTCTTGAATTTGGAACGTGTATCGGGTATACTGAAAACGTAGCAGATAAGTAAGGAAAGAAGCAAAAAGAAGGAGAATGAAATGAGCGTCAGAGGAATTCACACCGATGTAACAGATATGCGTGAAAAAATATTCACCGAAGTAGCAAGACTTGCTTACGAAGGCGGAGATTATTCCCGTTTGGAGGAGCTTCCATATAAAATAGTGCCGGGAGAGTTGGCCAGCTTTCGAGAAAGTGTATTTACAGAGAGAGCCATTGTCGGAGAGCGTCTTCGACTTGCGATTGGACTGCCAAACCGTACACTCGCTGAGCATGCACCAGTGGCTGATGGTGTAAATGAAAGTGCAATCACAGAGCGTTACTATGAGCCGCCGCTGATCAACATCATCAAGTTTGCCTGTCATAAGTGTCTTGATAATAAGACAGTTGTGACGAACATGTGTCAGGGATGTACTGCACATCCGTGTGAAGAGGTATGCCCGAAGGGAGCCATTGTTGTAAAGCAGGGTGGAAAATCAAAGATTGACCCGGAAAAATGTATCAATTGTGGACGTTGTCGTGATGCATGCCCATATGGTGCGATTGTTAAGATGGAGCGCCCGTGCGCAAAGGCATGTGGTATGCACGCAATTCATAGTGATGAGTATGGCAGAGCAGATATTAATTACGACAAGTGTGTATCTTGTGGTATGTGTCTTGTAAACTGCCCATTCGGCGCAATTGCTGATAAAGGACAGATCTTCCAGACAATCTTAGCCATGAAGGCTGGAACGAGAGTATATGCAGCTGTAGCTCCGGCATTTATCGGTCAGTTTGGACCAAAGCTTACACCAGAGCGCTTCCGTGAGGCGATGAAAGAGTTAGGCTTTGCAGATGTGGTAGAGGTTGCGGCAGGAGCCGATCTTTGTACGATTCAGGAAGCAAAGGATTTCCTTGAAGAAGTGCCTGAGAAGATTCCATTTATGGGAACATCATGCTGTCCGTCATGGTCTGTTATGGCAAAGACTGAATTTCCGCAGTATGCTAACTGCATTTCCATGGCTCTGACACCAATGGTATTTACAGGCCGTATGATTAAAAAGGCAGATCCTGGATGTAAGGTAGCTTTTATCGGACCATGTGCAGCTAAAAAACTTGAGGCAAGCCGCAGAAGTGTGCGAAGCGATGTTGATTTTGTACTGACCTTTGAGGAAGTTATGGGTATGTTTGAGGCGAAGGGTATTTCCTTTGATGATATAAAGGCAGGAGATCCACTTCATCATGCAAGTGGAGACGGAAGAAACTTTGCTGTTGCGGGTGGTGTTGCAAATGCAGTTGTGAATGCAATTCACCAGATTGATCCAGATCGCGAGGTCAATGTAGTTTGTGCACAGGGACTAGACGAGTGCCGTAAGATGATGCAGATGGCAAAGGCTGGAAAATATAATGGATACTTGCTTGAAGGTATGGCATGTCCGGGAGGCTGCGTAGGCGGTGCCGGAACGATTCAGCCAATCAAAAAATCAGCAGCAAATGTAGCAATGAATAAGAAAAATGCTCCATTCCCATCTGCAACACAGAGTGAATACAAGCAGATGATCGACTTTTTGGAGGAAAGGCCGGAAAAGACGCCTACAGCAGAGGCAGCAAAGTCAGAAGAGAAATCTGAATAAAAATATTTTGTCTAGCTGCGAATTTGCCTGCATAGCAAAGAAAGTGAGAGGGGTATGGATAAAAGACGAAAGAAAAGGGTATGGTTTTTGACAGTCCTGGCAACAGTGGCTGCTCTGTCACTCTTCGTTTTTAGCGGATGCGCAAAGCTTGCATCCGCGATCAACGATATCAAGGGCAGCCTGATTGGAAATCAGTATACCATTTACACGTATGATAATTTTGGAAATCTAGTACTAGAGACAAGCGGAAAGAAGATCGACATTGCCGGAAATCCAGTCAAAAATACTAGCTACGATGAAAACGGCAAGGTTATTACCGGATATGAATTATCATCTGTTATCACAATCACTATTGATGGCAATGAGATTGAGTCATGTGGCGATACCTGCATCTTTGTGCAAAAAGGACTGACTCCAGATGTTGATTTTACAACTGAGACAATTCAAAGTTCAGGCTCTGTTTTAGACATTACATCCTTGTCTGCAAAGCTGAATCAGTACAAGAACAAGTTTGGAAAAGCGCGTGTCGTAGTAATTAAATCGCAGCTCGGAAATCCAATCATGGCATTTTCTGGTGACAGCGTTTACTGGGAAATTCCAGAGGATCTGCCGAAGATGACAAAGCTAATGATCGACGGAAAGGCACTCTATATCCACAGAGCAAACTTCCAGATTATTGATAAGGAATTGATTGAATAATGGAAAATCGACAATCAAAAAAGAATGTTTTAAAGCTTAGTGTTCTGGCTTATATTCCGATAGGAATTTTGATGCTTTTAATGTCAGTTCTTGGAGCTGTATTTCAGAGCAAAACGTGGAATATAGAAATTTTTTGCACGATCAAAATTTGTGAGATAGTGGCACTTGTACTTCCACCTGCTTTGTTGGTGATTGGAATTTATCAGAAGAAATGCTATCAAAAAAAGTGGGATCAAGGTACATTTGCAAAAGAACGGCAATTTCTTATTGAACAGAGAAGTAAGGCACAGGATGTGACAGAACAACAACTGAAGGTACTGCCTAAAATTCGAAAGAGTGCAGATAATCGTGCAAGGCTTTTAATTGCTTGCTCGGTAATAGGAGCAATTTCAGCTGGGATTATTGGAAATGCGGTCGTCTATATTATTGTTGCCATTTATATGGAAATGGGACTTTCTAGACTTTGTTTTCGAAAAGAGAGTGATCCGTTTATACTAGGTGACAATGATCTTTCGAAAGAAAAGTATCCGTACTTGTACCAGATGGCCGAGCGTGCGAGAGATGCACTTCATTGTAGTGGAGACATCGTAATTACGGTCACAGGTGAGTGTAACATCGGAATCAAAAAGGTTGCTGGCTATTACAATATCGAACTGGGAGTGATGTTAGCTGGAATTGAAAGCGAGGACGAACTTTTTGCAATGTTCCTTCACGAATTTGCTCATATGAAAGAGGAAGAGCAGGATGGTTCTGGAATCGAATACGAATACAGAAATTGGCTTTTGTATGGTATGGTGGAGAGCAATCTCCAAGCAATAACAGAGTGGATGTTTCTTTATCAGGATACTCGCTATCAGTGCGAATTTGAACTGTATGAGTATGCTAGTTCGCTGATGAAGGAACTGAAAGCCGACCAGTCGATGGCAAGTGTGCGTAGGGCAGCAGCCTCAGGACTTTTAAAGCTTTTCTATTTTGATGTATTTTCATGGGAAGAACAAGGAAATAATTTTGATCCGCTCTACGCACCGAAACAACTTTCTAGCCATTTTGTAACTGAGCAGATTCATTATTGGCAACAACAGTTGTCTAAGCGCGAGATAGATTGGCGCAATTTGATGGAGCATGAGCTACCGGCACAGTCGGATTCTCATCCGACAACTAAGATGCGTCTGGATGCACTTTGGATCACTTCCTATCAGCTTGTGAAAGATACGAGTTGTGATGCATATCGCAAAGAACAGAAAGCGGTTTGTGAGTTGATGGATGAGTTGATTTATTGCGAATTAAATGAGGAGTATGAAGAAAATCGCAAAGAGCAATATTTAGAGCCGTATAAGCAGATTCAAGAATGGAAAGATAAGGGACAGCCAATCTTGCAGCATGAATATGCAGGAATCTTGGATGCACTCCTTCAGGTAGGAGAGGTTGAGGCGGCTCTTTTGTTGTGTGATCGAGTGATACGAGAATTGCCTCCTGAAATTTCTGCCTATGCTTATTTTACAAAAGGACGAATTTTAATCAGACGGTATGATGAGCGTGCAATTGAGTTGATTTATCAGGCAATCGAAAATAATTCGAATTTGATTCAGAATGGATTGGATGAGATTGGGTATTTTTGCTGTCTGATAGGAAACCGTGCAGAGCTAGAGCGCTATCGCAAAATGGCCGATGAGTTGATGCAGAAGAACGAAGATGAATATCGTCAATTGGGTATCTTAACACCGTCGGATCAACTTGAGCGCGAAGAACTTCCAGATGGAAAATTAGACACCATTCTTTCTTATATCCATTCGGTTGACGAGAAGCAAATTCAACATATTTGGCTCGTTCGAAAGATTCTTCCGACTGGTATGGCTTCCAGTGTATTTATTGTGCAGTTTAAGAAAGAATGTCCACCGGATCAACAGGAAGAAATTTACCAAAAACTATTCTGCTATTTGGATACACTAGACGACAGGTGTTATTCTCTGATACTTTACGATAGATTGATGTGTAAAAACTTTAAAAAAGTGAAGGGAAGCTGCGTTTATTAAAAAATAAAAGCAAAAATCCCCAGTGTTGCTGCACTGGGGATTTTCTATATTAAGATTGAAGAGCCATGGGTGTCATCGTGGTTTCGTGATAAGATAAGGAGGATAGTTATATGGCAGGAGCGGAGATGGCATGTATGGCCAGTTTTGTATGATTCACAAAGAGACCGACACGGTACTTGCAATGACAGCAGTTACTGGAGATATGCAGGGCGAGATGAATGTCTACTATGAAGAAGTACTGTTACACTATCCGAATCAGCCACTTGCTGATTTCTTCGATCTAACACTTAGCTGTGAGAATGACATTATTACTCTGACCGATAAAGAAGGAGAAATTCGCTATCTGGCAGGCAGAGCAGAGTGGAAAAAAACTTGCCGCAAGGTCCATTGCACTCCTTTGTACACCAAGAAAAATCAGGTAGATACGCCAGTCATCGGTGCATGGTGTATGAAAGATGGTTCGCTCGTCATTAAGGTATATGAGATTGAAATGCTAGAGGAAGATACGCTGACACTGACACCAGAGGTGGATGGCACACAGGTAAAGCTGGTAAATACAACCATTCCAAGTCAGCCAAACGAGTATATTTCGACAGAAATCCGGTAATTTATTTTTTGTATTTCCAAGCTTGGAAAATTATATTTTTAGGCTCAAAAAACATAGGAAAACAGCCAATATGGCAAAAAGCAATCAAATGCGAAACTACAGTGGCATCCAGCTTTCTGTGCAGCGGTAGAGCTTGAATTGCGCTTAAACAAAGCAGATCTCGAGTTTAAGCGAGAATATAATTTAAGCAAGAAGCCATTACAGATGGATCTTTTGATCATTGAGAAGCGAAAAAATGTGCAAATTCAAAATGAAATTGGTCGTATTTTTCGTAGACACAATGTAATTGAGTACAAGTCTCCAGATGATGGTATGACGATTGATGACTTTTTTAAAACGCTTGGTTATGCATATTTGTATAAGGGATTAGGTGAAAAGGTAGATCAGATTCCACTAGAGGAGCTAACGATTTCTCTATTTCGAGCGATAGTACCGAAGCAATTATTCAATAAGCTTGCTGGTTATGGATATGCGATTGAGATGCAAGTATCAGGTATTTATTATGTACAAGGGCTTGCCATTCCAGCGCAAATTATTGTAACGAGTGAATTAGAGTTACAAAACCATGAAAGCTTAAAGGTATTATCCAAAAGTGCAGAAAAAGAGGATATCCAAAAGTTTACAGAGATGGCAAAGAATTTCAAAGAGCCAGGAGATAAGGAAAAGGCGGATGCTGTGTTACAGGTAAGTGTGGTAGCAAATAAGGAAAAGTATGATGAGGTTAGGAGGTCGACAGGCATGTGTGAAGCATTACGAGAGCTTATGAAGGACGAAATTGAGGAAGAGTTAAAGAAAAATCGAGATCAAGCAATCAAGGAGGGTCGAGCAGAGGGCGAAAATCTAGCTAAAAAAGAGATGGCT
>OLSD01003321.1_pt1 | contig 10214 bp, 8 predicted proteins | sample 1672211 | NCBI WGS metagenome assembly OLSD01 (sample SAMEA3136659, study PRJEB25190) | human gut metagenome
GATCTGTAACATCAGCGATGATGAACGGCATCTTTGACAGTTACTGGACACAGACTGAAACCTATGAGGCTTTGAAAATGTATATCGTCCGCAATGAGAACGGCTTGCGGGATAAGATCATTCGAATGATTGCCGGAGAACATATTTCCATCAATACGAAAACATTTCAGAACGATATGTGTACTTTTGAAACCGCAGATGATATTTTGACCTTACTGGTGCATCTGGGCTATCTGACATACGACTTCGATACAAAAACCGCCTGGATTCCCAACAAGGAAGTGCGGCAAGCAACTTTTCTATCGGAAAAAGGTCTTGACAAGGTACTGCAATTGTGGTAAAATGAGAACGGAAAGAAATAATGTAGTGGCAATACAGTCACGCAATAAGAAAGCCCCCAGAGGTCGCAACTCTGGGGGCTTTTGCCTTATCCCATACAAGAATCAGGCAAAATGTTGTGCTGTTGTCGGGCTACTTCCTGCTCAGCCACTTGTAGAAGAGATATAAAATCTCATCTGCTACAACAGAAATTAAGAGAGATATTATGTAATATAGCATTAAGCATACCACCTCTTTATTTACAGTCAAAAGTTTTTATAGTGCACTTAAAAAACTCTTGATTTTTTCTATCATTTTATGGTATACTATAAAAAGAGGTGATTGTATGGTAGAACGTAAGATCTATATGGATAAAATCAAAAAACTGCAGGACCAACAGATCATTAAAGTTGTGACAGGTGTCCGAAGATGCGGAAAATCAACGTTGCTAAGACAGTTTCAGTCGTATCTTCTGAACACTGGAGTCGAACAAGAACAGATCATTGCAATCAATTTTGAAGATGTTGAAAATGAGGGTTTGCTGGATTATCATGCGTTGCATTCTTATGTGACAGAGCGACTGGTTCCCGGTAAGATGACTTATATATTTCTGGATGAAGTTCAGGCGGTTCCGAACTTTCAGAAAGCGGTAGATTCGCTGTTTCTTCGTGAAAATACGGATATTTATATTACCGGGTCTAACGCATACTTACTTTCTGGTGAGCTTGCAACACTTCTCTCTGGAAGATATATTGAGATTCCTATGCTGCCTTTATCTTTTGCGGAATATCTGGAATTATCCGGTCTTGAAAAGCATTCTGCATGGCAGAAGTATTTTCAGAACGGCGGGTTTCCATATGCCGTACAAATTGATGATGATGCCATTCGGCATGATTATCTGGACGGCATTTATCACACAGTTTTAATCAAGGATGTGGCTTCCCGTAAACGAATCAATGACATCAGTTTATTGGAAAGTGTGATCAAGTTTATGTTCGACAATATCGGCAATATTGTATCCTCCAAGAAGATCGCAGACAGTCTGACTTCATTTGGACGAAAAACCACATCTTTAACGGCTGAAAACTATGTAACCGCTTTAACAGAAGCATTTATTCTTTACAAAGCTGAACGCTATGATATACAGGGAAAACAGCATTTAAAATCTCTGGAAAAATATTATGCCGTCGATATGGGACTTCGTCAACTGCTGCTTGGAAATCGCAGACGTGACATCGGACATATCCTTGAGAACATTGTATATCTGGAACTGATTCGCAGAGGATACCATGTCAGCATTGGTAAAGTGGGTGAACTGGAAGTAGACTTTGTTGCAGAACGCAGCGGAGAGACAGCATACTATCAGGTTTCTGCTACTGTTATGAGCGAAGATACATTCGACAGAGAAATTACGCCGTTAAAGCGGATTCGTGATAACTATCCGAAGTATATCATCACAATGGATGAAATGCCGATGGATGAAGATGGGATCAAGATCATAAATGTGATCGATTTCCTTTTGAAAAATTAGACTGTCAAGTCAAGTAACAGCACAATCAGGGAAAAGCTATTAAGCACTTCGAATGACGCAAGGGATTCTGCAACTACTCGCACGGGATAGCATGAGCGGTTTTATATGCCATTTTGTGTTGCACTGATAAAAAAACGGACTGAAAACCGCAGTCTCTGGCTTACATCGGACTTCCCTGTGTTCTGATGCCGATCATCATCATTGCGTCTGTCTGGGAAAGCGGCTATGCCGTTCGGTATATGCTGGACTTCTCCTGGGAGGCAGCACTGGGCATATTTTGGAAATGAGAAATGAAGTGCGGTTCTGTGGATGGCTTGTGTGATGTTCCCCCTTGATGCTGTTTGTTGGTTTGGGGTGTATGGCTTGCTGGAATAAACCTGGATCAAAAAGTTCCCGCCACGTTTCGTCTTGCTTTTGCAGGAGTAGGGTAAGTGGCGGGATTTTTGTTTGAGGATGGTTTCAGTTGATTTTCACGCTTTTTCATGATATAATAAATGCAAGTGAGAAATCGTTATAAAACTATGAAAGGAGTTACACCATGCGTTCCGAAAGAAAAATGCTCCCCATCGGCGTTGAGAACTTTGAAAAGCTTCGCAGAAATGATATGTACTATGTCGATAAAACAGAGATCATTGCAGACCTGCTCCGGAATCATGGGGATGCAAATCTGTTTACCCGTCCCCGGCGATTCGGCAAAACACTGACATCTTAATTTTTATATTTGATCTGTATTGTATATTTCATCACACGAAAATTGAACGGAACAGGAGTTCGATAATATGCCAAAATCAGAAAATCAAAAACAAAAGCTTCTGTATCTGCTAAAATTCTTCTATGAGGAAACTGACGAGGATCACCCTCTTACGGTTAACGAAATCATTGCAAAACTGAACCAGAACGGAATTTCTGCTGCGAGGCGTTCTATTTATGACGATATCCGTACGCTGCAAGATTTCGGAATAGATATTGTTATACGAAAAAGTAAGACTTGTGCGTATTTTTTAGGTTCCAGACTTTTTGAAACATCTGAACTGAAAATTCTCATTGACAGCATACAGTCCTCCAGATTTATTACCAAAAAGAAAAGTGAATCTATCATAAAAAGACTGAAACAGCTCGCAAGCAAACCACAAGCACGGAGTTTTTCAGGACAAATATATATTTACGATCGTATCAAAAGCATGAACGAAAGCATTTTATACAACGTAGATACGCTGCACAACGCCATTGCAGCAAACCGCAGGATTACGTTTCGATACTTTGATTATAATATAAAAAGAGAAAAAGTTTTTCGTAAGAACGGCGAATTGTATTCTGCTGATCCTCTCGCACTGACCTTTGACAATGAATATTATCTGATATCTTATCATCACAAGTATGAGGGCTATGTTCATTACCGTGTGGATAAGATGACTGATATTCATATCAGCTCTGAAAAAAGAAGCATTCCCAACGAACGATTCAATGCCGCAGCATATGTAAAGCCGATGTTTTTTATGTTTGATGGTGACATCGAGCAAATCACAGCTTTATTTCATATATCCTATCTGAATATTATACTGGATCGATTTGGTGACAATGTGATTTTACATGAGACGGAAGATGCAGAATGCTTTCAGGCAACTTTTAAGGCGGCGGTAAGTCCAACCTTTCTTTCATGGATTATGGGATTCGGTTCAGGTGCTCTGATCCTTTCTCCACAGTGGGTTGCCGATGAATTAAAACGGCTTTCTTTGGAAACAGCAGAAATGTATACGGACATGGAAGAATCATAGTACTGTTTATAGTACACCTGCCATGATATAATGATAGCAACACTTGAAGATACGATCGTACTAAAGTGAATCTATAAATGTCAGGAGGAAAAATATGAACATCTTTGAAAAGCCGATCAACACAGAATACGTTAGAGAATATCTTTATGATTTGAAAGATGATTTTGATAGAGAGGAATGGAATGAAGATTTTGAGGAATTACCAGATGTATTATATCAAAATGATACCGTAAGGATTTCACATCTATCCGAAAAGAACGTTGTGGAATGTGTTTTTTTACAGGATGATGTCAATGTTTATTTCGCTTTCATAAATATCGATGTTTCTGAAAACGGTTTACAGAACGCCTTGACAGCCATTTCCCGGTCAGATGCTGATTGTGCTGAAAAATTCGATCGCATCTGTGAATTGATCTTCCACAAAAAATTTGACAGGTCGCTCGAAAAGATCGATGAGTATGGACTTTCCCTGAGATGTTCTGTCTATAGCGAAATTGCTGAAAAGGATAATGCAAACGCTCAATATGAACGTTTAGGCAACGAGTTTGCAGTTGATGTTGGGTTTCATTTTAACAATGCAAAGGTTAATCTATGCTTTTTCTCAGAAGAAATTGCTGCCATTCGGGAAAATCATAAAATTGCAGAGTTAGCAAACCGGATAACTTCTTATGATAAAAAACTGAGGGATTGCCTTAACAATCTCTATCATTACCTATAATGGTGTCGAGCAGCGTAAACTTATAAAATTCTTATATTTTGAGGTGAAAATATGCCAATTATGATTGAAAACATCAACGCCCAGACGATCACCCCGGCACTGGGAAAGAATCCACGACAGCTTTATGAGCATCAGGAAGAGGCAATCCGGAAGTTAGATGCCATGGACAAAAGAGGGTCATTCCGTACCCTGCTCGTTTTGCCCACAGGCGGCGGAAAAACGTTAACAGCCGCATATTGGCTGCTTCGGAATGCAGTAGACCAGAACAAAAAGATTCTCTGGCTTGCACACAGGCATCTGCTCCTGGAGCAGGCGGCAGAGGCTTTCGCCCGAAACGCCTATACTGATACAATGGTAAACCGCACGGTTTTCAATTACCGCATCATTTCCGGAATGCACGATAAGCCCGTACATATTCAGAAAACCGACCGTATTCTTATTGCCAGCAAGGACAGCATGATCCGCAGTCTGGATAAACTGAAAAACTGGCTGAATGGGGAAGAAATCTATCTGGTGATCGACGAGGCACATCACGCCGTGGCGAAATCCTACAAGAAAATTATCCAGTATGTTGCAGATCACGCGAAATCCATGAAGCTGCTGGGACTCACGGCGACACCGTTCCGTACCTCGGAGGACGAGCAGGGTGCTTTAAAACAAGTCTTTACAGATGATATCGTGTACAAGACCGATCTGGATACCCTCATCAAAAAGGGCATTCTCGCAACGCCTACCTTCATTGACTGCAACACCAATATACAGTTTACAGAACATCTGGGAGTCCAGGCGTTGAAAAGCATTGAGAATCTGGATACTCTGCCGGAAAATATTGCAAATGACATTGCGGACAACAAAGAACGAAACCGCATCATTGTGGAGAAATACCTGCACAACTACGAGAAATACGGACAAACCATTGTGTTTGCACTGAACAAAGTCCACGCCATTGCCCTGAACAAGCTCTTCAACGAGAAAGGAAAAGCATACGGCATCCGATCTGAGTTTATCATTTCCGAAGTACAGGATATGATAACGGGCATCACCATTTCCAATGCAGACAACGAACGTAAAATCGAAGCATACCGCAATGGAGAAATCCAGGTACTCATCAACGTCAATATCCTCACAGAGGGAACAGACCTGCCAAAGACCCATACGGTATTTCTGACACGCCCCACCGTTTCCACAACACTGATGACGCAGATGGTGGGTCGAGCGTTGCGTGGATTGAAAGCAGGAGGCACAAAAGAGGCATATATCGTCAGCTTTGTCGATGACTGGAACGATAAAATCGCGTGGGTAAATCCGGAAACACTTACGGAGGCAGAGTATCACGAAAAAGAGACCCTTGCCGAGGCCCAAAAACAGCAGATCCGGCTGATCGCAATTTCAAAGATCGAAGAGTTTGCACGAATGGCAGATGCTGCCGTGGATACGTCCGCATTGGACAGCACACCGGCAATCGAGCTGATCCCCCTTGGTATGTATATGCTGTCCACGCTGGAATGCAATCACCAGATTCTGGTATACAACAGCACACAGAATGCCTACCAGAGCCTGATCCGTGACCTGCCCAATCTGATGGAGCATTACAGCATTGAGGGTGAAACCATTCCGGAAGAAACGCTGGACGACATGACCGAGCATTGTTTCCAAAGCTACTTTGACGAAAATATGATTCCCTCCTGCAATCGGAACGACATCGAGCATCTGCTGAAGTTTTATGCACAGAAGGCTGTTGCACCTCTGTTTGTGACGATCGATGAAATGGAGCGAAAAAAGCTGGATGTTTCTGAAATCGCAAAAAGGATCTACGACGAAGATATGCGTAGAAGCGAGAAAAATGCCTATATTCAGAGCCTTTGGGCGGAAGAGGGCAGCCTGCTCCCTGTGTACTATACCAACCCGTACTTCTTTAAGAAGCTGATCGATCTGGAACTGGACAAGCTGGACGGAGACATTGAAATTGCAGCAGCAGAACCGCAGACAGAAGCAGAACTGCGAAATCTCGAACAGTTACCCCTACAGAAGATCATTGAACTGTATCCGAAAATTGGCTTGCAACTAAAGGAAGACGCTTTTGCTGCTGCAAGAAATGATGACGGCAGCTATGTATGTGCCGGCTGCGGTGAAGTATTTCCGACACGGCTCTTTTTGCAGGTAGATCATATTGTCCCCATGGCAAAAGGCGGTCTGAGTGTTCCGGATAATTTACAGGTACTTTGCAGAACCTGCAACCAGCGTAAGGGAGATCACTGATGTCACATACAGCATATTGGATCACGCCAGACGATGTTGCGGTATATCTATTTCTCGAAAATACGTCTCACCAAAGAGAAAACGAGATTTTATGGGACTTGTTTGAAAATCACAAGGCACATATCCCGACAGAATATGGCAGCACATATTTGCAGTTCAAGCAGAGCGTCATGAATCTGCTGAACATTTACGAACTGGATGCAGTTTCCTATGACGAAGCGGCACTGATCCTAATGGAAATAGAGCATACTTCGCTTTATTCCGAGGAAGAATCCGATTGCTTTGACGCTTATTTTAAGCTGATCTGGCTGCAATTGAGGTATTCCGGCATCGCATACCGGAAAGTGAAACTGAGAAAGCTGCTGCGGGATTTTGGCTACAAAAGAAGGTCGGAAAAACTGACAAGCCGCATACAGCAGGCAATCGACAAGCTAGAGCTGAAAACGTACCTGCGGGGATATGTGCCATGCAGCATTGATGCTATTTCGCTTGAGGATGTGATCGTGATTCGGTTGGGTGAGGGCAGTATGTTGTAACAGAATAATACCCCATATCCTAAACACTGCGGCTGCCTGCAACTGCACTTGGAAAGACTTTGAAAATTGAATTTGTATGAGATAAAGAGCGGACAATTGATGGTTGTCCACTCTTTTTTTACGGCAATGCCTCACAAAGATTGTGCGGTATTGCCTTTACCAGCATGATCCATGCGGACTGGCTTGCGGAAAACAAGGCCTGCCCGGAATACGAAAAGGTCATCAACACCTACACCAATCACGAAGCACCGCTGAACAAGCGAATCAACGAAGTCCTGGGCGTTTGCCTGACCAACGATATGGTCAAGAAGCTGTTCTGCTTTTTGGGTGTGACCAACTCCGGCAAAACCTTTCTGCTGAGCTTTCTGATGCGTCTGTTCAACAACTCAGCAACCGTTACCATGCAGCCAAACGACCTGGGCCGCCAGTTTGCACCCAGCATGGTCTATGGAAAATCCCTTTGCTGTTGCATGGACATGGACTCCGCACCGCTGAATACCAAGGCGACTGCCTTTCTCAAGGGCATCTCCGGCGCTGATATGCTTTCAGCGGAATTCAAGGGCGAAAACGGCAGTGTCCCGTTCCAAAGCCGTGCACACATCATCAACGCCTCCAACTACGACATTACCACGAAGATGCCGGATGCGGCATTTGATATGCGTAAGCTTGTGATCCCGTTCAAGTACAGACTGACCGACAATGCAGAGCCCTTTGAGGTACTGATGGACAAGCTGGAGCGTGAGAAGGCAGCCATTGTGCGAAAGCTGATTCTGGCGTACAAGGCGCTCAAGGACAACCACTACGAATTCAGCGACTCCGAAGAGGGCGAAAGCTATGACAGCTATGTGCCGCCCACGGCAGTCAGCCGCAGCACCAGCAAGTCTCTGGACTTCTTTTTTACGGCTTGTTATGTACGCACCGAGAATGACGATGACTACATTTTCACCGAAGATATGTACGCCGATTACAAGGAATATGCCCTGGATGAGAGCTACGCGTACTGCTTCCCGAACTACGATGCCTTTGCAAAGGCTGTCAGAGCGGAGCTGCAGCTGAAATCCGGCCGCAAACGCAAAGACAGCGACGCCAACCCCAAGCGCTGCTACCTGGGCATCAAGCGAAAAGCACTGGTGACAGAAGAGCAGGCGGAAGACTGAGTTTCCGCTCCGAAAGCACAAATCACCCGAATTTAAAATGATTTTTTACCCGATGGAAGGTGATCCATCGGGCTTTTTTGATGGTGCAGAAAATGCTGCTTTTTCGTTCCCCAGCGTGAATTCCTGCGAAATTGGCAGATGTTCCGGCGGGAAATTGACAATATGAACAGAAAAAATTAATTTTTCGGTGTTATTTTTTCGGTTTGTGAGCGTATTTGTCGAGGGATTTGCTTGACACTTGTGGGGGCGTGTGGTATAATTGTTTTATATAGGTGTAGGCAGATGTAAGAGGCGTTGGAAAAAGCTTTTTGGTTTGAAAAAACGTAGTATTCTGCCGTGTTTTATGGTGCTTTGCACAATGATAGGCTACAATTGGAGTTTGGAATCTAGAGACGTTTTATATTTAGATTTTGGCCTTGGCACAAAAATATCTTTGTGATGTCTTCCGGTTTTTTGTAGATGGGTTAAATAGAAAAAGAGGAGCATAATTTTGGAGAATAAAGCTACGATTATAATAGCTACGCATAAGAAGTATCAAATGCCAGCTGATAAAATGTACTTGCCTGTTCATGTTGGAGCAGAAGGGAAAAAGGATTCTGATGGAAAAGATTTGGACTTAGGATATGTTAAAGACAATACCGGAGATAATATTTCCCTTAAGAACCCTTCGTTTTGCGAATTAACAGGTCTTTACTGGGCGTGGAAAAATGTTGACTCAGACTATGTTGGCTTGGCGCATTACAGACGCCATTTTTCTCTGAGCAAGAAGTCTAAAGATCCCTTTGATAATATTCTCACATACGATGAACTTGCACCGCTTCTAAGCAAATATAAAGTGTTTGTTCCTAAGAAGCGAAAGTATTATATTGAAACGCTCTATTCTCATTATGCACATACACATTATGCAGAGCATCTTGATGTGACAAAAGAGATTATTGCCGAAAAGTACCCTGATTACACAGATTCCTGCAACAAGGTATACAAGCAGACCTATGGGTATATGTTTAATATGATGATCATGAGAAAAGATCTGTTCCAGAACTACTGCGAATGGCTCTTCAATATTCTTTTTGAGCTAGAAAAAAGAATTGGAGAATCTTCTAAAGAATTATCATTTTTTCAAGGTCGCTTTTACGGAAGAGTTAGCGAGATAATATTTAATGTCTGGCTCGACTATCAAGTAAAATCAGGTATGATAAGCCAAAAAGATATCAAGGAAATACCCTGCATTTACACTGAAAAAATCGACTGGAATCGGAAAATCAAGTCGTTTATAGGTGCGAAGTTTGGGCATAGGAAGTATGAGGGGAGCTTTTGAACAAGGTTATGCGTATTTTGCATATCGTTAACGATTTATCCAATATTGGTGGAATTCAAAAATGGATTATGAACTATTTCGAATATATTGATCGTAATAAAATCGTTTTTGATTTTGCTTATCACAATAGTTGCGAGCCATTAAACCAATCTTTTATTGATAAAATTTACAACTTAGGCGGTAATATAATTGAATTGCCTAAAATCTCTGTTTGTTCTCTCCAAGAAAACACCAAGATATTTCGGGAAGTGTTACATCGCGGGGAAAAATATAAAATTGTTCATTGCCACATGGCAAATGCTGCTTTTTTATATTTAAAAGTTGCAAAAGAAGAAAATGTACCCGTTAGAATATTACATAGTCATCAAAATAAAGCAGCTGATCAATTTTCGCATGTAGTCAGAAATATACCATTAATAAAAATGGGGCTGAAATATTCTAATTTAAGATTCGCTTGCTCCAGTTTAGCTGGAGATTGGCTGTTTAAAAATCAAAAATATCAAGTAATTCCTAATGCAATAGATCTTCAAAAATTTAATTATTCTGAGATTAGGCGAAAAAACATTAGGCAAAAAATGAATTGTGAAAATAAATTTGTTATC
>OLSD01003323.1_pt1 | contig 10212 bp, 8 predicted proteins | sample 1672211 | NCBI WGS metagenome assembly OLSD01 (sample SAMEA3136659, study PRJEB25190) | human gut metagenome
CCGTGGGCTGCACAGAAGATGTCTTATATAAGCGCGTGTTTTTGGTGGTTGAGCTCATTGGTTCCACTTGCTTTGCCACGATGATTGAAAATAAGCCGGATACAATAGACAATATGAAACCCGTGCTTTACGACATGGTGCGTAAGATGCTTGCGTAATGTAAAGCGTATCGACTTTGCAAAGTTGAGTTGCTTTGTAAAGTCATATTAACTTACACATAAACCTCTCGGGGCTGATTTAAAGCTCGTCCCGGGAATTTTCTATGTTCGATTGAACTTTTTTGCAAGATATAGTAAAATAGAAACCGAAAAACGAGAAGACACAGAACCAACAGAACGGAGATCATTTGAACCTATGGATAAATCGGAAATTCTTGCACTGCGCCGTGCGGTGCTGGAAAAAGACTTTGCACGCATGAATGACCGCCAAAAGCAGGCCGTGTTCACCGTAAACGGCCCGCTGCTCATTTTAGCGGGCGCAGGCAGCGGAAAAACAACGGTGCTCATCAACCGCATCGCGAATATCCTACGCTACGGCGACGCGTACAACAGCACCTATCTGCATGACGATCTCGATGAAAATGATATTGCCGCGTGCAAAGCTTATATTGAAAACGGCACGCCGCTCACAACGGAAACACAGGAGCATTTGAGTGTTTCTGCCTGCGCGCCGTGGCGCATCATGGCTATTACCTTTACAAATAAGGCTGCAGGCGAGCTGAAAGACCGCCTGTGTGCCATGCTGGGCGAGACCGCCAACGACATTTGGGCATCGACGTTCCACTCCACCTGCGCGCGTATTTTGCGCCGTGACGGCGAGCGCATCGGGTATTCCTCGCACTTTACGGTGTACGATACCGACGACCAGCGCCGCTTGATGAAAAACATCTTAAAAGAGCTCGATATTTCGGAAAAAAACATCACGCCAAAATCGATTTTGAACGAGATTTCCCGGGCAAAGGATTCTTTAATCTCGCCTGCTGAGTACGCCCTCACGGTCGGCGACGATTTCAGATTAAAGATTATCTCCCGCGCGTATACAACGTACCAAAAGCGTTTGGAAGACGCCGATGCTATGGACTTTGACGACCTCATCAACAAAATAGTGGAGCTCTTCAAAAAGTGCCCGGACGTTCTGGAATACTACCAGAACCGTTTCCGCTACCTAATGGTTGACGAGTATCAGGACACTAATTCAGTTCAATTTGAGCTTATTCGCCTGCTTTCTGGAAAATATCATAATTTGTGTGTAGTTGGAGATGACGATCAGTCTATCTATAAATTTAGAGGTGCAGACATTACAAATATTTTAAGCTTTGAGGAGACTTTTCCAGGTGCAAAGGTTGTCAAGCTTGAGCAAAATTATCGTTCCACAAATAATATTCTCGAAGCTGCAAACTCAGTAATTGCAAATAATGCACATCGAAAGGAAAAACATCTTTGGAGTGAAAATGGAGAAGGAAAAGAGGTTTCCTTTATCCACTACGAGACTGCTTATGGTGAGGCAGAAGATGTAATTGACAAGATACAGACATCAGTTCATATGGGAAAGTATCAGTATCAGGACTGTGCAATTCTTTACCGTACAAATGCACAGTCACGCGCATTTGAAGAGAAATGTATTAAAAAGAGTGTACCGTATCGTCTTGTTGGTGGTGTGAATTTCTATCAGAGGCAGGAAATCAAGGATATTTTGGCCTACTTAAAGACAATTGACAGCGGACGTGATGATCTGTCTGTTACAAGAATTGTCAATGTGCCAAAGCGTGGAATTGGGCAAGTGACGTTAAATAAGCTGGCTGTCTATGCTTCTGAGCATGGAATGCGGCTATTTCAGGCAATGGAGCAGGTAGAGCAGATTCCTGGAATGGGAAAGGCTGCGGATAAGATAAAAGGTTTTGTCAATCAGATCATGTTATTTCGTGCGCTTGCAAAGGAGCTAGATGCAGCAGAGCTGATTGAAAGCATCTTAGAGCAGACTGGCTACTTAGAAGAGTTAGAAAAGCTTGAGGAAGACAAGGCACAGGCAAAGCAGGAAAATCTTGATGAATTTCAGAATAAAGCAGCTGACTATTATGCAAATCATGATGAAGCAGCGCTTACAGACTTTTTGGAGGAGGTAGCGCTTGTGGCAGATATTGACAATATGGACAGTGAGGCAGACAGTTTAACATTAATGACGCTGCATAGTGCAAAGGGACTAGAGTTTCCAGTTGTCTATATGACAGGCATGGAAGAAGGACTTTTCCCAAGCTACATGTCAATGAACAGCGGTGATCCGGGAGATATCGAGGAAGAGCGAAGACTTTGCTATGTGGGTATTACAAGAGCAATGCAGCAGCTGACACTGACAGCAGCAAAGCAGCGTATGGTTCATGGAAAGATTCAACACAGTACAATTTCCCGTTTTGTTAAAGAACTGCCGCAGGAAAAGCTTGACTGGAAGGAAGAGACATTCGGAGGTCTTTTTAAGAAAGGACCATCTATGACTGCAAACTCACTGTCAGGCAGTTTGTTTGGCGGTTCATCTTCTATGTCATCAGGCAGCTCATTTAGTGCATCACAGGGAAGTCAAACGGCAAAAAAGACAAACTATGATAATGTCTTTGATTTAAAGTATGCAAAAGCATTCTCAAGTCCAAAGCCAGATAGTCTTGACTACAAAGAAGGCGATAGAGTTTCCCATATCAAATTTGGAAAGGGAACAGTGCTTGCAGTCGAAGATATGAAAAAAGATTATCAGGTAACAGTTGAGTTTGATACAGCAGGCGTAAAAAAATTGTTTGCAGGATTTGCAAAACTTAAAAAGATTTAATAAAATTTATCTAAAACGACAAAGATAAAGCTAGTAATTTTACAGATCATATGGTATACTATTCTAAGATTGATCTTTAGAAAAAAGCAAGGATGGGTTTTATGGCAAAGTTTGATGATCTGCTGCAGGCAGTAAAGGTTCATGAGGTTCTCAAGTCTAAGGAAGAGAATGAGAAAAAGTGCAAATTTTGTTATGTGATTGCAGCAATCGCTGTAATTGCAGCAATTGCAGGTGCAGCATATGCACTGTACCGTTATCTGAAGCCGGATTATTTAGATGATCTGGATGATGATTTTGATGATGACTTTGACGACGATTTCTTCGATGATGATGACGAAGAAGAGGAGAAAGAAGACGAGGCTAAAGAAGAGGAATCTGATGAGGCTGAGGAAAAATCTGAGGATGAAGAGTCTGATGATGAGGATGAAGACTGATCTGACATCAATAGGTAAGTAAATAAAAATGATATCCCCGCCGCAAAACGGCGGGGATTTTAGTTCAAGAAAAGGAGATGTGTATGAAAAAAGGCGAGATTTATGAGGGCCGCGTGCAGGAGGTCCTTTTTCCAGACAAAGCGATTGTCGTGACAGATGAAGGGGAAACTGCACAGGTAAAATATGGCATCCCAGGTCAAAAATTACGTTTTCGTGTAAAGAAAAAGAGAAAAGAAAAAATAGAAGGCATTTTGCTTGAGATATTAGAAAAGTCAGCTGATGAGACTGCCTGTCTTTGTGAGTGGGCAGGAAAATGCGGTGGATGTCTGTATCAGACGCTTCCATACGAAAAGCAGCTGGCAATTAAAGAAGCACAGATTAAGAAAATGCTTGATAATGGCGGCACCGATTATATATTTGAAGGAATAGTGTCTAGTCCTGTTGTAAGCGGATACCGCAATAAGGTAGAGCTGACATTTGGTGATTCTTATATGGGAGGTCCTCTTGCACTTGGTATGCATCAAAGAGGCAGCTTTTATGATATTGCGGGTATTGAAACATGTCAGATTATGACACCTGATATGCGTATGGCTGCAATGGCAGTGCTTGACCATTTTTCAAAGCTGAATATTCCATTTTATCATAGAATGCGCCATGAAGGTGTTCTTCGTCATTTGCTGCTTCGCTCCAGCGCTGCAACGGGAGAACTTTTAGTCGCCGTAGTTGCTTCTTCACAGGCAGATGCGTCTACTATGCAGCTTGCAGAATTGACAGAAAAATTAAAGGCGCTGCCATTAGAAGGCAGCCTTGCAGGTGTTTTACATATTATTAATGATTCACTTGCAGATGTAGTGCAAAGCGATCATACAGAAGTTTTATACGGCAAAGATTGGATTACTGAAAAGTTACTAGGACTTTCATTTTGTGTTACATTGTTTTCATTTTTTCAGACAAATTCAAGAGGTGCCGAGCTTTTATATCAGACAGTAAGAGATTATATTGGAGAAACAAATCAGAAAGTAATCTTTGATCTCTACAGCGGAACTGGCACAATTGCCCAGATTTTAGCACCTGTGGCAAAATATGTGACTGGCGTGGAGATTGTTGAGGAAGCAGTAGAGGCAGCACGTGTCAATGCCAAATTAAATGGACTTGATAACTGCAGCTTTATAGCAGGTGATGTGTTAAAGGTTGTTGATGATTTGACTGAGAAGCCAGATCTGATAGTGCTTGATCCGCCAAGAGATGGTATTCATCCAAAGGCGCTTCCTAAGATTATCGCATTTGATGTACCAACAATTGTTTATGTTTCTTGTAAGCCGACAAGTCTTGTGCGTGACAGAGAAGTATTAGAAGCAGCGGGCTATCGTATGGTAAAAGCAAGAGCCGTTGATATGTTCCCGGCTACTGGAGGAATTGAGACAGTCGCATTATTTCTTAAAAAGTAATAAGGAATCGTACTTGTTTTCAGACGCTTTAGATGATATACTATCAACAAGATCAAAAATATAAGAATAAATATAAGGCGAAAGGGGAAAAGTATGGTAAATTATTCAGAAAGACCAGAATTGCAGTATCATATTCAGCTAGGTAAAGGTGATGTAGGCCGCTATGTGCTTCTTCCAGGAGATCCGAAGCGTTGTGAAAAGATTGCAGCTCATTTTGACAATCCAGTGAAGATGGCTGATAGCCGTGAATATGTGACATACACAGGATATCTTGAAGGAGAGAAAGTTAGTGTAACGTCAACTGGTATCGGCGGTGCTTCTGCATCAATTGCAATGGAGGAGCTTGTAAAGATTGGTGCCGATACATTTATTCGTGTCGGAACATGTGGAGGTATGCAGATTCCTGTAAAAAGCGGTGATTTAGTGATTGCAACAGGTGCAATTCGTATGGAAGGGACAAGCCGTGAATATGCACCAATTGAATATCCGGCAGTTGCTGATTTTCATATGGTTCAGGCGCTTGTGCAGGCAGCAGAAAAGGGAAAATATCCGTATCATGTTGGTGTTGTTCAGTGTAAGGATGCATTTTATGGACAGCATGAGCCAGAGACAAAGCCTGTCAGCTATGAGCTTTTAAATAAGTGGGAAGCATGGAAACGCTTAGGATGCCTTGCATCAGAGATGGAGTCAGCGGCATTATTTGTTGTTGGAAATTATCTTCGTGTGCGCGTTGGATCTATCTTTTTGGTTGTGGCAAATCAGGAGCGCGCAAAACTGAACATGGAAAATCCAGTTGTTCACGACACGGAGCTTGCAATTACAACAGCAGTGGAGGCACTAAGAGACATAATAAGAAAGGATAAAGCAAATGAGTAATAACAATATCCTGGTAATCGGAATTGCGGGAGGAACAGGCAGCGGAAAGTCGACACTTACAAAACAGCTTGTAAATCACTTTGGCGATCAGATTACTGTGCTTAAGCATGATGATTATTATAAGGCGCACGATGAAATGACGTATGAGGAAAGAACACATTTAAATTATGATCATCCGAATGCATTTGACACCGATCTTATGCTGCAGCATCTGCGTCAGTTAAAAAAAGGTGAGCCAATCAACTGTCCGATTTATGATTACACAGTTCACAACAGAAGCCGTAATTTTCAGGTGATTTACCCGACAAATGTGATTATTGTTGAGGGAATCCTGATTTTTGAAAACAAAGAGCTGTGCAAGGAAATGGATATTAAGATTTTCGTTGATACAGATGCTGATATTCGTATTATCAGAAGAATCCAGCGTGATGTAATTGAGCGTGCGCGTTCATTAGAGTCTGTGATTTCACAGTATATGAATACAGTAAAGCCAATGCACGAGGAATTTGTAGAGCCGAGTAAGAAGAATGCAGATATTATTGTGCTAGAGGGTGGTATGAATCTGGTAGCAATGGATATGATTAAGAATCGTATTCGCCAGCATCTGTCTGCACAAACACAAGTTTAATATTTTTGCTTTCAAATGTAAAATAAAAGAAGAAATTTTGAGAAAAACACGTAAGGTGACTGTTGACGGCACAAAAGCAACGTGTTACAATGGACAAGAATCGGAGCGTTATCAAAAAACGCAGCATCTAATAAGGAGGAGTCGACGATGAGAAGGAAACAACTTTTTGCCGTTTTGATGGCAGGTTCTATGGCAGCATCTCTTGCTGCTTGTGGCAAGACTGACACAAAGAAAACTACAGCAGCAACTGAGAAGAAGACAGAGGCAGCAACTGAGAAAAAAACAGAGGTAGCTACTACTGAGGCTAAGACTGAGAAGGCTACTGAGAAAGAAACAGAGGCAGCAACTGAGGCAAAGACTGAGGAAGCATCCAGCGAGGAAGCAACCGAGGCAAAGACCGAGGAAGCAACCGAGGCAAAGACTGAGGAGGCATCAAGCGAAGAGGCATCTTCTGAAGAGGCAAGCAGTGAGGACGTTTCCGCACAGGCAGAGACAGAGGAAGAGTCCAGCGAAGTAGCAACTGAGGCTAAGACCGAGGAAGCATCTAACGAGGAAGTATCTATTGAAGAGGCATCTTCAGAGGAAGCATCCAGTGAGGAAGCATCTAGTGAAGAGGTATCTTCAGAGGAAGCATCCAGTGAGGAAGCATCTAGTGAAGAGGCAACCGAGGCTAAGACAGAGGAAGCATCTAGTGAAGAAGCATCTTCAGAGAAAGCATCTAGTGAGGAAGCATCTTCAGAGGAAGAGACCGAAGCAGAGACTGAGGAAGATATCGATGGAACTGGATTTAAGATCGGTATGGTTACTGATGTCGGCGGTGTAAACGATGGTTCCTTCAACCAGTCAGCATGGGAAGGCTTACAGAGAGCAGGCGAGGCATTCGGCTGTGAAGTTAAGTATATTGAGTCTAAGGGTGATGCAGATTATGTTCCGAATATCGAGAGCTTCTTAGATGAGGATTATGATCTTATTGTATGTGTTGGATACATGATGGCTGATGCTGTTCGTGATGCAGCAGAGCTTTACCCGGATCAGAAGTTTGCTATCATTGATGATGCTTCTAATGCAGATCTGGATAATGTAACATGTATGATGTTTGAGCAGGAGCAGGCTTCCTACTTAGTAGGTCTGGCAGCTGGTTATACAACCGAGAGTAACATCGTAGGCTTCGTTACTGGAGCAGCAAATGAGACCATGAACTCCTTCGGTTATGGTTACTGTGCAGGTGTTCTTGATGCAAACCCGGATGCAACCATCCTCCAGTACAATGCAAACAACTTCGGTGATGCAAGTGGTGGAAAGACTGCAGTAAATACCATGGTAACAAAGGGTGCAGATGTTGTATTCCACGCAGCAGGCGGTACTGGTATCGGTGTTATCGATGGATGCAAGGAAAATAAGATCTGGGCAATCGGTGTTGACTCTGACCAGAGCCCACTGGCACCTGAGACTATCCTGACTTCCGCTTTAAAGAGAGTTGATAACGCTTGCTACGATGCAACAAAGAAGACTATTCTTGGAACACTTGAGGGCGGCGTTGAGACATATGACCTGGCAGCAGGCGGTGTTGATATCGCTCCGACCACAGACAACCTGTCTAAGGATGTTCTGGAGAAGATCGAGAAGGCAAAGAAGGATATCATTGCTGGTGATCTTGTAGTTCCGAAGAATCAGGAAGAGTTCGAGGAGAAGTACGGCGACGTATACGAGCTGGACTAATCGGCAGATAATGCCATAACGAGGTGGCAGTGACGTGGTCACTGCCATCTTTTTTGCACAGTAACTTATAGGTTACTGTGCGTAATTATGGCTGTATGATATCGCAATCACCGATAAACAGCCAAAAAGAGGAGAATAGATTATGAGAAAAGTATTTGCATCAATGACAGCAGTTTCAATGGCAGCAGCAGTAATGCTTGCAGGATGTGGTTCAAACAGCAGTGATAAGAAGACTACTACAGCAGCTTCAACAAAGGCAACTGAGGCAGCAACCGAGAAGAAGACTGAGGCAGCAACTGAGAAGAAGACCGAGGCAGCGACTGAGAAAGAGACAGAAAAGGTATCTTCAGAAGAGGCTTCTTCTGAGGAAGTTTCTTCTGAAAAGGCTTCTTCTGAGGAAGCATCTAGCGAGGCAGCTTCTAAGGAAACAGAAGCAAAGGCAGATGAAAATGCAAAAGTTCGTGTTATTGATATTGACCTGACAAGTGAGCAGTATGCATTTGGTGTAGATAAGGAGCAGCCTGAGCTGTTAGAGAAGACAAATGAGTTCATCGCAAAGATCATGGAGGATGGCACATTTGATGAGATCTGCAATCATTACTTTGGCGATGGAGAGCCGGTTATGGTAAAGTCTGCAGAATATGATGAGTCTAAGGATCAGTTAGTCGTAGCAACTAATGCAGGTTTTGAGCCATTTGAGTATATGAAGGGCGAAGATTACTGTGGTATCGATATGGAGATGGCAGCACTTCTTGCTGATTATTTAGGCAAAGAACTTGTAATTCAGAACATGGATTTTGATGCTGTATGTCTGGCTGTTGGACAGCAAAAGTGTGATATCGCAATGGCAGGACTTACTATTACTGAGAGTAGAAAAGATCAGGTAACATTTACTGATTCTTACTATAATGCATCACAGAAGCTGATCGTTGCAGCAGATGATACGACATTTGATGCATGCAAGACAAAAGAAGATGTAGAAGCTATCTTTAAGACCTTTGACAGCAAGACAAAGGTTGGTGCACAGAATGGAACAACAGCTCAGTTTTATGTTGAGGGAAGTGCAGATCTTGACTTTGCAGGATTTGATATGACTCTGGTTGGATATAGGAATGGTTCCTTAGCTGTACAGGATCTTCTGAATGGAAATCTGGATTATGTTATCATTGACGCAGCACCGGCAGAAAGCATCACTGCAGCAATTAATTCACTGTAAGGAGTAACAGGATGGGAGATTTTGGTCGTAAAATAGACCGTTTTATTGAGATTTTCGTGGAGCAGCGTGGATATGTCCGTGTGCTTGAAGGCCTTCAGAATACTGTTATGATTGCGGTAGTAGGTCTATTAGTTGGTGTGCTGATTGGAACATTGATTGCTTCAGTAAGAGTAATGCCAAAGTATAAGCTTCTTCCGCGTGTATTGAATGGCTTTTGTAGTTTTTATGTGGGGCTGTTTCGCGGAACGCCAATGGTTGTGCAGCTTCTGGTTTGCTACTATGTACTGCTTCCTCTTTTGGGAGCGCATATGACAGGTGTGCAGGTATCCATGCTTGTCTTTGGCTTAAACAGCGGAGCTTATATTTCAGAGATGATGCGTGCGGGCATTGAATCCGTAGATCCGGGACAGATGGAGGCAGGAAGAGCAGTCGGACTTAGTTTTTCGGTCACTATGATCAAAATCGTCATCCCACAGGCTGTAAAAAATATTTTGCCTACACTCGGAAATGAGTTTATTGCACTTGTCAAGGAGACATCTGTTGTCAGCTTCGTCGGAGCCGCCGATCTTTATGTTGCATTCAACTATATCGGAACAAACAGTTATGAGTTTATGGTACCATATCTTGTAATGGCACTTATTTACATTGTGATTGTACTTTTGATCAGCCTTGGTATTAAATTAATGGAAAGGAGCCTGAAGAAGAGTGATAGACGTAATTGATTTGAAGAAAAACTTTCATGATCTTGAGGTTCTCAAGGGAATTAACTTTAAAGTAGAGAAGGGTGATATTGTTGCAGTTATTGGCCCTTCTGGTTCTGGAAAAAGTACATTCTTACGATGCCTGAATTGTATGGAAGATCCAACATCAGGAAAGATCATTTTTAATGGTGTTGATATTGCAGATATGAAGGTAGATATTAATGTTCATCGCCGTCATATGGGTATGGTATTTCAGCATTTTAACTTGTTTAACAATAAGACTGTGCTGGAAAATATTATGCTGGCACCAGAGTATGTACGCTGTAAGGAAGCAAAAAAGCTGAAAACAGGAAAGAGCAAAAAGCAGATCCACGAG